>Ga0209262_10000202_pt1 | contig 33305 bp, 34 predicted proteins | sample Lowcelwee11metaG_FD_187171 | JGI IMG/M metagenome (GOLD analysis project Ga0209262, IMG submission 187171) | Freshwater pond sediment microbial communities from the University of Edinburgh, under environmental carbon perturbations - Low... | ecosystem: Environmental > Aquatic > Freshwater >... | reverse complement strand
GTCGAAGCCGCCGTTGGACGGGAAAGCAGTGTGCATGTGCAGCTGCCCGTAGCGGCAGTCCACATACATTTTGCGAAGGTGTACGGTCACGGGTGGCGACTTCCTGCTCGAGAGACTGGCGCTGCGGGCGGCACTGCGGTTCGGGAAGCTGGTCACGGGCGATGGACCTCGGGGTCGGTGTACGGCGGGTGTGGGCGCATTCTCCGCACACCGCCCCCGGATCACGTTGATTCAACTCTCACAAACGAGGCGATCCACCTGACTTAATGCACCTCGCGCCACGTGGCCGGCTTATGTCGCGTGCGTTCAAACACTGTCGAGGTACCACGCGTAATCGCTGTCCGTCACGAGCGCACCGAACTTTTCGCACTCGCGACGTTTCAGCGCGAGGAACACGTCGAGAAAGCCCGCGCCGAGCGCATCGCCGAGAAATTCGGACCGTGCTGCAAGCTCGAGCGCGGCGTGCCACTGGGTCGGCAGCCCGTCCGCCGTCGCTTGCGCGTAGCCGTTGCCCTCGATCGGCGGGCCTGGATCGGATGTGCGCTCGATGCCGCGCAGCATCGCCGCGAGCACGACGGCGGCAACGAGGTACGGATTCGCGTCCGCGCCGGCGACGCGATGCTCGACGTGCCGGCTCGACGGCGGACCCGCCGGCACGCGCAGGCTGACCGTGCGGTTGTTGACGCCCCAGGTCGAGGCGACGGGCGCGTAACTCATCGCGCGGAAGCGGCGATAGGAATTGGCGTGCGGCGCAAAGACTGCCATGCCGTCGGCCATCGTTTCGCGCAGGCCGCCGATCGCGTGCCGCAGCAGTGGCGATCCGGCGGGAGCCTCGTCGGCGAACACGTTGCGACCCGCGACGTCCGCGAGGCTCGCGTGCAGGTGCATGCCCGCGCCCGCGAGCTCGGTGAACGGCTTGGCCATGAAGCAGGCGATGCAGCCGTGGCGGGCCGCGACGCCGCGCACGGCCCGCTTGAACATCACGGCTTCGTCCACCGCACGCAGCGCATCGGCGCGATGCTCGAGCGTGATCTCGAACTGGGCGGGCGCGTACTCCGACATCAGCGTGCGAACCGGCAGGCCGAGCGTGCGCGCCGCGGCATAGAGGTCATCGAACAACGGCGACATGTCGTCGAGGCGACCGAGTCCGTAGGCATCGATGCGCGCGCTGCGGGCTCCCGACAGCAGGCCGCGCGCGGGTTGTAACCGCCCGTCCGCCTCCCGCTGCAACAGGTAGAACTCGAGCTCGACCGCGACGACGGGCGTCAGTCCGTGCGACCGCAAGCGGTTCACGACCTGCGCGAGCACGTGGCGCGGATCGGCCCGCGCCGGCTGGCCGTCGAGCTCGAACATCGTGCCGAGCACCTGCGCAGTCGGGCGCGCGAACCACGTCGCGCGCGCGAGCGAGCCGGCGACCGGCCTGCAGCACTGGTCGGCGTCGCCGACCGACCAGACGAGACCCGTCTCCTCGACGTCCTCGCCCGTCACGTCGAGGCCGAGGATCGAACCCGCAACGTTGCGGCCCGGGCCGTAGAGCGCGTCGAGCTCTTCGCGCGCGACGTTCTTACCGCGGCCGACGCCGTTCGCGTCGGTGATCACGAGCTGCACGGCCTCGATGTCCGGGTTGCGCTCGAGGAAAGCGCGCGCCTCCTCGGGTCGGCCGAGGCCGGAGGCGCTCGTTGCAGGGTCATTCATGCCGTTGAACTCCGTGGCCGCGGCATAGTGACGGAACCGCGTCGGCAGTGGCAAGCTCGCGGACCCAGCCGCCCGGAGACCTGCATGAAGCCTTACGATGCCCTCGCCTCGCCCTGTGTCGCGTGGGTCATGGTGCTCGCATGCACGCTCTTGAGCGGCTCGGTTCATGCCGCCGACGAGGCTGCGGTCCGCGAGGTGGCACTGAAGCGCGTCAACCTGCTGGTGCGCGATCTCGACCGCTCGCTCGCCGTCTACCGCGACATCCTCGGCTTCCGCAACGCGCAGGTGTCGCAGTCGAGCCCGCAGTCGTACTCGTATCCAGTCTTCCGGCTGCCGGCGCAGGCCAGGCTGCGCTTCTGCACCCTCGACAGTGCGACCGAGATTCGCGCGCTGGCGCTGACCGAGGTCACCGGGATCGAGCTGCCGGCACCGGGCCCGATCGTGACCTCCTCTCCGGTCATCCGCGTCGAGGACTTCGACGCGGTGCACGCGCGGCTGAAGGCCGCCGGCCTCGGCGTCGTCGAGCCGCGCCGCTCGAAGACCGTCGAGGGCCGCGAATTCAACGAACTCGCATTCACCGACCCCGACGGTCACCTCGTCGTGCTCTACGAGCTCGACTGAGCGCCGGATGCAGAGCCACTGATGCCCGAGGCTTACACGCTCGTCGAACACGCCGCGCTCGCCCCGCTCAACACGTTCGGCGTGGCGGCGAACGCGCGGTGGCTGGCCGAGGTGCGCGACGCCGCGGCGATCCCGGCCGTGCTCGCCTTGCCCGTCGTGAGCGGAGCCCCGGTGATGGTGCTCGGCGAAGGCAGCAACGTGCTGTTCGCCGCGGACTTCCCGGGCCTGATCCTGCGCACGGCTTTCGACCGCGTACGCGCGCTCGATGACGATGGCTCGACCGCGCTGGTGCGCGCCGAGGCCGGCGCCGGCTGGGACGCGCTGGTCGACTGGGTACTGGCGCGGGGCCTCGCCGGGCTCGAGAACCTGGCGCTGATCCCCGGGCTCGTCGGTGCCGCGCCAATCCAGAACATCGGCGCCTATGGCGCGGAGGTCGCGGAGTCGATCGCCACCGTCGAGGCGTGGGATCGGCACACCGGCCGGTTCGACCGGCTGGACACGCGGCAGTGCGCGTTCGCGTATCGCGACAGCGTGTTCAAGCGCGATCCAGAGCGATGGATCGTCACCGCCGTCGAGTTCCGTCTCGCCCGCCGAACTCGTCCGCGGCTCGACTACGCAGGTGTCCGCGAGGAACTCGCCGCACGAGGCGTCACCGCGGATCCGACGCCGCAGCAGGTGGCCGATGCAGTGCGTCGGCTGCGACGCCGCAAGCTGCCGGACCCGGCCGTGATCGGCAACGCCGGCAGCTTCTTCAAGAACCCGGTCGTCGACGGCACGCTGGCGGCGCGGATCCGAGCCGGGTATCCAGAGGCGCCCGTCCATCCAGCCGGCGAGGGCTGCAGCAAGCTGTCGGCCGCCTGGTTGATCGAAAGTTGCGGCTGGCGCGGGTATCGCGACGGCGACGCCGGCATTTCGGCGCAGCACGCGTTGGTGCTAGTGAACCACGGCAAGGCGAGCGGCACGGAATTGCTGGCACTGGCGCGGCGTGTCGCGGACTCCGTGGAGCAGCGATTCGGCGTGCGGCCCGAGCCCGAGCCGCGTATCGTCGGCGCTCGGTGGTAATCGAACGGGAGCGATGACCATGAACAGGCGCGAACTTCTGCTGTCGGCGGCGGCATTCGCCGTTCCTGCGAGCCTCGCGCGCAGCGAGCCAGCGAAGCCTGTGCGCGACGGCGAGCTGCGCATCCTGATTCTCGGTGGCACGGGGTTCATCGGCCCGCACTTCGTCCGAGAGGCGCTGGCGCACGGTCACGCGGTGACGCTCTTCAATCGCGGCAAGAGCCAGGCTCAGCCGACGCCCGGCGTCGAGACGCTGCTCGGCGACCGCGACGGCCAGCTCGATTCACTCAAGGGCCGCGACTGGGACGTGGTCATCGACAACTCCGGCTACGTGCCGCGGCATGTCCGCCTGACCACCGAGCTGCTTCGCGAGCGGGTGCGCCACTACCTGTTCATCTCCACGGTCGCGGTGTACGCGGATCTTTCCGCACCGGGCGTGACCGAGGATGCGCCGCTCAAGGTGCTCGCCGATCCGACCGTCGAGGAAGTGCGCCGGGACACCTACGGCGGGTTGAAAGCACTTTGCGAGAACGTCGTGCGGACGGACTTCGACGGTCGCTACACGATCGTGCGGCCTACGTACCTCGTCGGTCCCGGCGACGACACCGACCGGTTCACGTACTGGCCCTGGCGCATGTCGCAGGGCGGCGACATGCTCGCACCCGGCACGTCCGACGATCCGATCCAGTACCTCGACGTGCGCGATCTCGCGCGCTTCGTGAACGCGTGCGCCACGACTCCGCATCGGGGTGTCTTCAATGCCTGCTCGCCGCCGGGATTTGCCACGATCGGGCAGCTGCTCGAGACCAGCCGCGACGTGACCGGCGCCAAGACGAAGGTGCACTGGGCGGACGCCCAGTTCCTCAAGGCCCAGGGCGTGCTCGACGGACCCGGCCTGCCGATCTGGCGCCCGCCCGTCGGGCCCACGGCCGGTGCAGCGCTCGTCAGTTCCGCTCGCGCGGTCGCCGCAGGCCTGCGCTTCACGCCGCTCGAGGACACCGTGCGCGCCACGCTCGATTGGCATCGCGCGCGCCCGCCCTCGGAAAGCGACAAGCTGCAGGCCGGCCTCACGCTCGAGGCCGAGGCCGCGCTGCTCGCCAAACTCTGGAACTGACCCGTCTCACCACACGCCGGTATTCGGCATGCTCGTCCACGGCTCCTGCAGTGGCAGCGCCGTGCCCTTCTGCAGCAATTCGACCGAGATGTTGTCCGGCGAGCGCACGAACGCCATGCGCCCGTCACGCGGCGGACGATTGATCGTGACGCCGCGGTCCATCAGGCGCTGGCACGCCGCGTAAATGTCGTCCACCTGGTACGCGAGGTGCCCGAACGCGCGCCCGATCCCGTACTGCTCGGGATCCCAGTTGTAGGTCAGCTCGACCTGCGCGGCGTCATCGCCGGGCGCGGCGAGAAAGACCAGCGTGAAGCGACCCTGATCGTTGTCGTAACGACGCACTTCGCGCAGGCCGAGCGCGTCGCAGTAGAAGCGCAAGGATGCATCGAGATCGGTCACGCGGACCATCGTGTGCAGGTATTTCATCGCTCGCTCCCGTTCGGCCGCCAGGCGACCATGTTAGCGAGGTGGATCGCAGTTTGCGGCGCTTCGGCTCCGGCCGACCTTGTGCACCGACCGGGCGACCGGCAATCTGCACGAAGTCCGACCGCCACCACGGAATACCTGCATGCGCGCTTACGCGATCCTGATCGTCGCCCTCCTGCTCGCCTCCGGCGGCTGCACGGCCGCGCCGGCGACCGAGGCGACGGGCACGGCTGCGCCCACCCCGCCGTTTAACGTACTCGGCCCCGACGAGGCGCCGGTCACGATCATCGAGTTCACGGACCTCCAATGCCCGTACTGCGCGCGCTTCGCGATACAGACCTTCCCCCAGCTGCGACGCAACTACATCGATACCGGTCGGGTACGTTTCGCCTCGCGCGACCTGCCCTTGCCCATGCACGCGCTCGCCGTGCCTGCCGCCGTGGCCGCGCGCTGCGCAGGCGAGCAGGGTCGATTCTGGGAGTTCCGCGAGGCGCTGTTCGCGGCGCAGGCGACGCTCGGCCACGATACCTTCGTCGACCTAGCCCGGAAGTTCGACCTCGACCCGGAGGAGTTCGCGACCTGCCGCAGTGACGGCCGCCAGGCGGCCAATGTGCGCGCGGATCTCGAACTTGCCCGTGCCAACGGCATCACTGCCACGCCCAGCCTGGTCATCGGCCGGCTGGTCGACGGCCAGTTCCAGGGCGAGACGATCGAAGGTGCAAAGCCCTATGCGGCGATCGCGGCGAAGATCGACGAGCTGCTCGAGGCCGCGCGCTGATCCGACGGCTCAGTCGAACCCGAGCGCCTGCAGAGCCAGGCCGCCGACCGCGGCCAGCGCCAGAATCCACAACAGGTCGAGACGGATCCGCGCGAGCAGGATCCAGACCGCGACCGCGAGCGCCAGCGCGCCCCAGGCCACTCCGCCAGCCAGCCCCGCGGGCAGGATCACCACTCGCGCGAGCAGCACGCCCAGCGTCGCGATGATGCCGACGACGGCCGCGGTGATCGCGGCGAGCGCCGCCGCAATGCGCGGCTCGCGCGTGACACGCTCGAGGTGCGGCGCGCCCAGGAAGATGAACACGAACGACGGCAGGAACGTGGCCCAGGCTGCGAGCAGCGCGGCCAGGACCGCGGCTGTCGTTGGCTCGAGTGGTGCCGGGTTGTTCCACCCGGCCATGAAACCCATGAATTGCAGCACGATGACGAGCGGGCCGGGCGTGGTCTCCGCGAGCGCGAGTCCCGCGACTGACTGCTGTGCCGTGACCCACCCAAGGTTCTGCACGAGGTGCTGAGTGACGTACCCGAGCACGGCGTAGGCACCACCGAAAGTGACGAGCGCCGCTTGCGTGAAGAACAGGTAGACGCGGCTCCAAAGCGAGTGCGGCCCCAGGGCCGTGGCGACGGCGAGCAGTGGGACCAACCACAAGACGACGCCGACCACGGCGACACGCAGCGTCTGGCCGGCCGGCTTCGACGACGTTGCCGCGATTCGTGCCGGCCGCGGCGCGCGCCAGGCCGCAGCGAGTCCCACCACTGCGGCGACCAGCACGATCACGGGAAATGGCACGCGCAGGAACTGCAGCGCGACGAACGCAGCCACCGCCAGCCCGACGTGCAGCGGAGTGCCGAGCGCTCGACGCCCGATCTGGATCAGCGCCTGCAACACGAGGGCCACGACCGCGGCCTTCAGGCCCAGCAGCAGTCCCTCGGCGGCCGGCAAGCTGCCGTAGCTCGCGTAGAGCCACGAGAGGCCGAGCAACAGCACGATCGCCGGCACGATGAAGCCGAGGCCCGCGACCAGGCCGCCGCGGGTGCCGTGCAGGCGCCAGCCCAGGTAGATCGCGAGCTGCAGCGCCTCGGGGCCCGGCAGCAGCATGCAGAAATTGAGCGCGCCGGTGAAATGACCCTCGTCGAGCCAGCGCCGCCGCTCGACGACCTCGCGGTGCATGATCGCGATCTGGCCGGCGGGCCCGCCGAACGAGATGAAGCCGAGCTTCAGCCAGAAGCGCGCGGCTTCGGTGAAGGTCGGTCGATTGACGGGCGCGGCGTGGTCCACTCGCGACCTAGAACATCTCCGACGCGCCCGGTTCCTTGGCCTCGGCCTTGTGGCGCGAGGCGATGAAGTCGCCCGTGATCATTTCGTCATACGACTGCCCGGGGCCCACCATCGGGTAGACGCCCGCGTCCGGATCGATGATCACCTCGAGGAACGCCGGTCCCTGGAACTCGATGAACTCCTTGACGACGCGCGGCACGTCCTCCTTGCGGTCGAGCCGCACCGCGTAGCGGAAACCGTCGGCCTGCGCGGCCTTGACGAAGTCCTTCTTGTGCAGCGACTTGTCGCTGGCCGACAGCCGTCCCTTGAAGAACAGCTTCTGCCACTGCTTGACCATGCCGTCGCCGAAGTTGTTCAGCACCACGACCTTGACCGGCAGGTCGTACGTCGTGACGGTCTCGAGCTCGCCGAGGTTCATGCGGATGCTGGCGTCGCCGTCGATGTCGATCACCAGTTTGTCGCGACAGGCGAATTGCGCGCCGATCGCGGCCGGCAGCCCGAACCCCATCGTGCCCATGCTGCCCGAGGTGAGCCACAGCCGCGGCTCGCGGAAATCGAAGTACTGCGCGGCCCACATCTGGTGCTGGCCGACGCCGGTCGCGATCAGCGCCCGGCCCTGCGTGTGCCGGTTGATCTCCTCGATCACGTAGTACGGCTGGATCGCCTCGCTGTCGCGATCGTAGGCCATCGCGTGGCGCTGCCTGAGCCCATCCAGGTGACGGTGCCAGTCCGACCAGTCGCGCGCGAAACCCGTGCGCTTCGCGTGCGCACCGAGCGCGGCCAGCGCCGGCGGCAACTGGCCCACGTGACTCCACTGCACGCGCTTGACCTTGTTGATCTCGGAAGCGTCGACGTCGATGTGCGCGATCCGCTTCGCGTTCGGAGCGAAGCGCAGCGGCACGCCGGCCACGCGGTCGTCGAAACGCGCGCCGAGCGCGATCAGGAAGTCGCAGTCCTCGACCGCGTAGTTGGCGAACGCGGCGCCGTGCATGCCGAGCATGCGCATCGCCAGCGGATGGGTCGTGTCGAACGTGCCGATGCCCATCAGCGTCGTGACGACCGGAATGCCGAGATCGCTTGCGAACGCGCGCAGCTCCGCGGAGCCCTCGGCGTGGATGACACCGCCGCCCGCATAGATGAGCGGCCGTTGCGACTCGCCCAGCATCGCGAAGAACGCGGCGCACTCGTCGTCGTCCACGGCGTTGGCCAGCAGCGCGTTCATGCGCTGGCGGTAGCCGCGCACGTCGAGGTGCCCCTCGCCCTGGAAGGCGCCCTGCCAGTTCTGCACGTCCTTCGGGATGTCGATGACGACCGGGCCGGGCCGGCCCGTGCGCGCAATCTCGAAGGCCGTGCGCACGGTGGCCTCGAGGCGCGCCGGATCGGTGACGAGGAAACAGTGCTTTGCGACCGAGCCCATGATGTTCGCGACCGGCGCTTCCTGGAACGCGTCGCTGCCGATCGCCGCGGTTGGCACCTGGCCGCAGATCACGACGATCGGCACGGAATCGGCGGCGCAATCGCGCACTGGCGTGACGGTATTGGTCGCGCCCGGCCCGGAGGTGACCAGGCAGACGCCGACGCGACCGCTCGCCCTTGCGTAGCCTGCCGCCATGAAGCCGGCGCCCTGCTCGTTCGCCGGGACGATCAGCGGCATCGGGCTCGCACCACCCGCACCCGCGTGGTCCAGGTTGTGGCGGAACACCGCGTCGTAGGTCGGCAGGATCGCGCCGCCGCTGTAGCCGAAGATCGTGTCGACGCCCTCGTCGGCCAGCACCTGGACGATGATCTCGGCGCCGGTCATGACCTGGCCGGCTTTCGGGTGGCGGGCGGGACCCGCGACGGCACGATTGTGATTCACGGCGATTTCCTGCCGGGCGACGGCTCTTGCGTTCATGCTGCGCTGCAACGGAGACTAGCAGCGATGCCGGCACCCGTCCATCTGGCCGACCCCCGCAGCTTCACCTATGCTGGGCTCGCTTTCGGACCGCTGTCGGTTGCTGAAAATGCCATCAGATTCATTCGCTTGACGTATCAGAGCGGACATTTCCCGCAGGCGGGTGCAGCGTGCTAGGCCGACGACACATCATCTCCGTGACGCTGCAGAACGAAGTTGGCGCGCTGACTCGCGTCGCCGGACTGTTCTCGACGCGCGGCTACAACATCGAATCGCTCAGCGTGGCGCCGACCGACGACCCGACCGTGTCGCGCCTGACGCTGGTCACGACCGGCAACGATGCGGTGATCCAGCAGATCTCGAACCAGTTGCTCAAGCTCGTCGACGTCGTGGACGTCGAGGACGTGACCCGCGAGGAGCACTTCGAGCGCGAGCTGCTGCTGATCAAGGTCAAGGCGAAGGCGACACAGGTCGGCTCGCTGTGGTCGGCCTCGCAGCGGGCTGGCGGGCGCGTGCTCTGGGATGCCGCTGACAGCTTCACAATCGAGCTGACCAGCAACGAAGCCGAGAACAACCGGTTCATGGCCGAGATCGCCAATTTCGGCGAGGTGCTCGAGGTCGTCCGCAGCGGCGCGCTGGCGATCCAGAAGGGCAAGGAAGTCCTCGAGTCGTGAGCTACCGGCTCTACGATTACCTGCCCTCGGGCAATGGCTACAAGGTGCGGCTCGTGCTGCGCGAGCTCGGCCTGCCGTACGAGCTGGTCGAGCTCGACATCAAGCAGGGCGCGACGCGCACGCCCGAGTTTCTGGCGAAGAACCCGAACGGCCGCATCCCGCTGCTCGAAATTCCCGGCCAGGGGTTCCTGTCAGAGAGCCACGCGATCATCAGCTACCTCGCAGAGGGATCGCCACTGGTGCCGGAGGAGCGGCTCGATCGCGCGCGCATGTGGCAGTGGCTGTGCTTCGAGCAATACAACCTCGAGCCCAACATCGGCACGGCACGGTTCTGGATTGCGTCGCTCGGCAAGAGTGAGGCGGAGCTCGGCGAGAAGCTGGTCGAGAAACGGCGCAACGGGCACGCGGCGCTGGCCGTGCTCGAGCGGGGTCTGGCCGGGCGCGGGTTCCTGGTCGGCGGCCGTTATTCGCTGGCCGACATCGCGCTCTACGCGTACACGCACGTGGCGCCCGAGGGTGGCTTCTCGCTCGACGATTACCCCGCGATCCGTGCCTGGTGCGCCCGGGTCGCGGCGCAACCGGGGCACGTCCCGATCACGTCACGGTAGCGCGCCGAAACCGACGTAGCCCTCGTCGAGCGCGGTGAGCGCCGCGCGGATCGGCACCGGCACCGGCACCGGTCGACGCGTCGACGCATCGACGTAGACGTGCACGAAGCGGCCGAGTGCCGCCGGTTCGGTTTCCTCGTTGCGGAACAGCCCGATCCGGTAGATCACGCTCGAATTGCCGAGCTTCTCGAGCGCGAGCCCGGCATAGACCGTGTCCGGGAACGACAGCTCCCGCAGGAACCGGCAGCTCGTCTCGGCGACGATGCCGATCGCCGGCAGGTCGCGGATGTCCGTGCCGCTCGCCTCGATCAGGTAGCCGTTCACCGCCGTGTCGAAGTACGCGTAATAGACGACGTTGTTGACGTGGCCGTAGTGGTCGTTGTCGTGCCAGCGCGTCGTGATCGTGCGCAGCACGCGGAATTCGCTGCGGCTGGTCGGCAGTTTCCCTGCGTCGCTCGGTGTGTTCATGGGCGGCACAGTAGCCGGCGTGGGCGGCGTACGGAAGGGGCGGTCGAAACACGCCGCAAGTACGTCCGTGTAGGCTCGCGCGCCGCGTCCTGCGGCGCGACGGTTTCGCCCACCCCTTCCGTACGCCACCCACGCCGGCGACAGGTTGCCACCGTACGAGCCGAGAGGCAGCGCAGATGATCCGCGAGGCCGTCACGCCGCAGGACGCGGCGTGCGAGCCTACATGGACGTACTCGCGGCGAGCCTCGCGGATCGTCTGCGGTGCCTCTCGGCGGCACGGCGAGTTATGCTCGCGACCATGAAAGTACGCGCAGCAGTCCTGAGGGAAATTGGCCGACCGGCACCGTTCGCGGAGTCGCGGCCACTCGGCATAGAGGACGTGGAGCTCGACGCTCCAGGCCCGGGCGAGGTGCTGGTGCGGATCCGCGCGGCCGGACTCTGCCATTCCGACCTGTCGGTCATCGACGGCAACCGGCCGCGGCCGACGCCGATGGTGCTCGGCCACGAGGCGGCCGGCATCGTCGAGGCGGTCGGCCCGCGTGTCACGCATCTCGCGCCCGGCGATCACGTCGTCGCCGCATTCGTACCGAGCTGCGGCCACTGCATTCCGTGCGCGACCGGGCGTCCGGCCCTGTGCGAGCCCGGCCTCAGGGCGAACACCGCAGGCACGCTGCTGTCAGGGGAGCGCCGACTGCACGACCGCGACGGCGCGGTGCATCACCACCTCGGCGTCTCGGGTTTCGCGCAATGCGCGGTGCTCGCCGGCAACTCCCTGGTACGCGTTCCGTCCGACCTGCCGTTCGCCGAGGCCGCGCTGTTCGGTTGCGCAGTGATCACCGGCGTCGGGGCCGTGGTCAATACGGCCGCGATGCCGCACGGCGCGTCGGCCGCGATCGTCGGGCTCGGCGGTGTCGGGCTCGCAGCGCTGCTCGCGGCCCGCATGCTCGATGCCGAGCACATCGTCGCGGTGGACATGAACGAGCGCAAGCTCGCGGTTGCGCGCGAGCTCGGCGCCACCGCGACCGTGAACGCCGCGGATCCTGACGCGGCCGACCGGATCCGCGAGATCACCCGGGGCGGGGTCGCCTGTGCCTTCGAGATGGCGGGTTCGACGCGGGCGCTGGAACTCGCCTACAGGATCACCGCCCGGGGCGGCACGACGGTGAGCGCCGGCCTGCCTCACCCGAACCAGCACTTCAGCGTCCAGCACGTGAGCCTCGTGGCCGAGGAACGCACGCTCAAGGGCAGTTATCTCGGCAGCTGCGTACCGTCGCGCGACATCCCGCGCTACATCGAGTGGTACCGCGCCGGCCGGCTGCCGGTCAATCGGCTCCTCAGCGAGCGACTGCGACTCGACGACATCAACGCCGCGTTCGACCGACTCGCGGCGGGCGAGTCGATCCGCCAGGTCGTCGAGATCGATTGAGCCTGCTCGCGCTGCTCGTGGCCACGACCCTGCTCGACTTCGACGACGCGGCGGATGCTGCGCTGTGGCGGCCGGTGGACGACGTCGTGATGGGCGGTGTTTCGCGCAGTGCGTTCGACGTCGCCGAGCCTGGCGTCGCGCGCTTCAGCGGCCACGTGTCGCTGGAGAATTTCGGCGGGTTCGCTTCCGTCCGCACACCGCCGCGCGACTGGGACACCGCCGGCGCGACCGCATTCGTGCTGCGCGTGCGCGGTGACGGCAAGCAATACAAGTTCACACTGCGCACCGGCGACGGCTTCGACGGCATCCAGTACCAGGCGCGATTCCAGCCGCCGGCCCGCGAATGGGCCGAGGTGCGCCTGCCCGTCGAGTCGTTCGTCGCGACGTTCCGCGGCCGCAAGGTGCCGTTCGCGCCCCGGCTCGATCCGGCCAAGGTGCGCGCGCTCGGCCTGATGATCAGCGACAAGCAGGCCGGCAAGTTCGAACTGCTGGTCGATCGCGTCGGCATCGAGCGCTGACGGGTCAGAAGCTCGCCTTGGTCTGCACCAGCAACTGTACCGAATCGATGTCGTCTCCGCCGTCGAGCGGGAATGCCAGGTCAATGTGGATCACGTTACCGAACGACGACCGGCTCGAGCCGAGCCGCAGGCCGATCCCGACGTCCTTCAGCAATCCGTCGCTCTCGAGGCCCGTGACGTCGGTGCCCCAGGTGCGGCCCATGTCGAAGAAAGCCGCGGCGCCCACGTGGAACAGCCGGAACGGGTACCACTTCGTGTAATAGCGTTGCTCGAGCGTCAACAGCGCGCGCGCCGTGCCGGCCTGGTAGCGCAGCGGGTAACCGCGCAGGCCGTTGTCGCCGCCGAGCAGCAACTGGGCTTCTTCATCGAGGTTCTCGGTCACGGCGCCCGAGAAGGCGGCGTAGAACTTGCTGTATTTCGAGGTCGGCCAATAGAACCGGCCCTCGGCGCCGACGACACCGTTCTGCAACGAGCCATCTTCGATCCGGCCGGAAGCGGAAAACGAGCCGAACACCGACTGTCCTGAGTGGAGGTCTGCGCCATTCTGCAGGTAGGCGCTCGCGACGAGCGCATCGCGGTCGGAGCCGGCGGATTCCGAGGCGTAGCCGAGCCGCGCGAACGCGCGCAGGCCTACGAGCACGTCCTCGGTGCGGAGGATCTGGTCCTGGTTCGTGCGCTCCTGGAAGTTGTCCTCGACCCACTCGAGGCCGATCCACGGATACAGCAGCTCGCGATCCTCGGGCAGCGGACCGCCGAGCACCTCGTCCGGCGACGGTTCGAACTGGTCGCGCTCGTAAGTCACGCCGGCCGTCCAGCGCCGGACTGCGCGACCCTGCAGCCCGCGGGACCAGCCACCATGGATCTCGTAGTACTCGTCGCGATGCTCGAACTCGCCGGTCACCTTGCCGAGTTGATAGCGGGACTCGATGCGCTCGCCATCGGCCAGGTACACGCCACCCGCGCGCCGCACGTCGAGCGCATAGAACGGACGAGCCAGGCCGAAAATCGTCTCGTTGCCGTCGTCGGAATCGACGTAGGTCGCCGTCAGGCGCGTGAAGCTCTCGAGGAAATGCGGGTTGAAATAGGTCAACGCCAGCGACTCGCGGTCGACGTCGCTTTCCCACTCGAGGTCGATCTTCTGCCCGGTGCCGAGCAGGTTGTCCTCCTGGAGCTGGGCGGCAAACGTGTTCTCGCCGCCCGAGCGGCTGAAGCTGATGCCGGGATTCAGTGTCCAGACGTCGCGGGTGCGAACCTCGAGGTCCACGGTGTGGCCGTCGTAGGCGACCGGCACGATGGCAGCGTCGTAGAGGTAGTTGTTCGCGCGCAGGATCCGTTCGGTCTCCAGCACGAGCCGGTGCCGGTACGGTTCGCCCGGCTTGAAGAGCAGCTGGTCCTCGATGATCTTCGGCCGCGTATCGATGTGCAGCTTGTTTGCGGACCGGTAGAGCCAGCCGTCCTCGCCGTCGATGCTCGTGTCGAACACGTCGCCGACGACCACGGTAACCTGGCCGATGACGGCCCCGCTCGCCTCGAGTTCCTCCGGCGACGGGAGGACGCCGACGCTTTTTCCGTTGCCGTCGCCGGCGACCACGATCGCGCTGCAGAGCAACGCCACCAGCACCGCGCCGTGCGTGATGCTGCGTCTCAGCCGAGTCGAGCTGCGCAAGGGCCGCGGTCCCGTTACGGGATCAACACCGTGGAGCCGACCGTGCGCCGCGCCTCGAGGTCGCGATGCGCCTGCGCGACGTCCTGCAGCGCGTAACTCTGGCCGATCTCGATCCGCACCACGCCTTGGCCGATCACCTCGAAGAGCTCGCGAGCCGCGCGCTCGAGGTCGGCGCGCCGGGCGATGTAGTGGAACAGGATCGGACGCGTCAGGAACAGCGAGCCGCGCTTCGCGAGCTCGAGCGGCGCAACCGGCGGCACCGGCCCGGACGCGTTGCCATAGGTGACCATCATGCCGAGCGGCCGCAGGCAGTCGAGTGACGCGAAGAACGTGTCCTTGCCGATCGAATCGTAGACCACGTGGGCCCCCAGCCCGCCCGTTTGCTCCCGGACGCGCGCCGCGAGATCGTCGCGACCAAGCACCAGCGCATGATGGCAGCCGTGCTGCAGCGCGACCGCGGCCTTGGCGTCACTGCCCACGACGCCGATCACCGTGGCACCGAGGTGACGCGCCCATTGCGCCACGATCAGGCCGACGCCGCCCGCCGCGGCATGGACCACGACCGTCTCGCCCTTGCGCACGCGATGCGTCTGCCGCACCAGGAACCTTGCCGTCAGGCCCTTCAGCATCGCGGCGGCCGCCAGCCGGTCGCTGACCCCTTCCGGGATTCTCACGACCCGGTCGGCAGGCATCACGCGTTCCTGCGCATAGGCGCCCGGGGTTGCGGACGCATAAGCCACGCGGTCACCGACGGCGACGCCACTCACCCGAGGACCGACCGCCTCGACGACACCGGCGCCCTCGCGGCCGAGCCCGGACGGCAGCGCGCCGGCGTAGAGCCCGGTGCGCTCGTAGACGTCGATGAAATTGAGCCCGATCGCCGTCTGCCGGATCAGCACCTCGCCGCGGCCCGGCTGCGCCGAAACGACCGGCTCCCAGCGCAGGACCTCGGGGCCGCCGTGGGCGTGGATGCGGATGGCGTGGGGCATGCGGAAGCGGATAGCGGATAGCGGATAGCGGATAGTGAAGAACGCCGGCTGCGCCAGCAAGGACGCCGGTCACTATCCGCTATCCGCTATCCGCTCGACACTTCCCAGTGAGTCCCTGGCAATCACCAGTTCCGCCACCGGCCTGCCACCCACCAGGTGCTCCTCGATGATCCGATCGAGGTTTGCGGGGGTGCAGTCGCGATACCAGGTGCCGTCCGGGTAGACGACGGCGATCGGGCCGGACGTGCAGACGCGCAGGCATTCGGCCTTGGTGCGCAGGACGCCGCCGGGTACGTCCTGCAGACCGAGTTCCTGCAGTCGCCGCTTGAGATGCTCCCAGCTGGCCAGGCTGCGCGGGCGTGTCGCGCACTTGCCGCCGACGCACAGGAAAATGTGCCGACGCTGGTCGCCGAGCTGCAGCTTGGCTACGGCCGTTTCGACTGGCTCAGGCATGGAGATCGCAGTCCCGCGAGTGGAGACTGCGATCGTACCGCCTCGGCCGGCGGCCCGTCAGAGCGCCTGGTCGTCCGCTTCGCCGGTCCGGATGCGGATGGCGCGCTCGAGGTCCGACACGAAGATCTTGCCGTCGCCGACCTTGCCGGTGCGCGCGGCGCCGACGATCGCCTCGATGACCTGGTCCGCGAGGGCGTCCTTGACCGCGACCTCGATGCGGGTCTTCGGCACGAAGTCCACGACGTACTCGGCGCCGCGGTACAGCTCGGTGTGGCCGCGTTGCCGCCCGAAGCCCTTGACCTCCGTCACCGTCATGCCGGAGACGCCGAGCTCCGACAGGGCGGCGCGCACGTCGTCCAGCTTGAAGGGTTTGATGATTGCGCTGATCAGCTTCATAGGGCTCTGGCTCCTCGACTCTTCGTAGTTTTCCGGCGGAGATCGCTCCAGCCAATATGCAGAAACCGTGCCGACCCGGCCCGCTGGCCAGATTCGGGCGCCCTCGCCCGCGCGCCGCACCACCTTGGAGCGCCCCGACGGCGAGATTGCGCGTCCGTGGTGCGCTTTTGCGGTGGCTTACCGCGCCCGGGCGCTAGGCCAGCCAGCGGAGCGTCGCCGCTGAGACTGCGATGATGACACCCCAGCCCAGGATATTCACCCAGATGCCGGCGCGCAGCATGTCGCGGCCCTGGACGCGGCCGGATCCGAACACGATCGCGTTGGGCGCCGTGCCGACCGGCAGCATGAAGGCACAGGAGGCGGCGACGGCCGCCGGCACGACCAGTTCGACGACCGGCTGTCCGGTGGTGGTGGCCAGCGCGGCGAGGATCGGCATGAACGTTGCGGCCGTGGCGACGTTGCTGGTGAGCTCGGTCCACAGGATGACGACCAGCACGACCACGGCCGTGACGGCGAGCGGCGGCCAGCCGGCGACCCCGCCCAGCAGTTCGCCCATGTGCAGGGACAGGCCACTGTCCTGGATCACCGCCGCGAGCGCGAGACCGCCGCCGAACAGGAACAGCGTGTCCCAGGGCAGACGCCGGAAATCACCCGCCTCGAGCAACGTGCCGCCCTGCGGCATGCCGGAAGGGACCAGGAACAACGCCAGTCCGGCCAGCATGGCGATGCCCATGTCGCTCAGCGCACCCAGTCCCGGCAAGGCCTTCAACCACGGCGATGTCACCCAGGCCACGGCCGCAGCCACGCCGATCGCGGCGACCCGCCGCTCGGGCACGCTGAGGCGACCGAGACTGCGTAGCTCCGACTGGACGAGTTCACGGGCTTGGGCGATGTCCGGCAACCGGAATGGATGCGTGATCGCGACGAGCACCCACCATGCGCCGACCAGCATCACGATGCTGCACGGCAGTCCGAATACGAGCCATTCGGCGAACGTAGGCCGCACGCCATAGGTCTGCTCCAGAAAAGCCACGGCCAGTGCGTTGGTGGGCGTGCCGATCAGGGTCGCCAAGCCGCCGATCGTCGCGGCGTAAGCCACCGCCAGCACGATCACGACCGAGAAGTTGCGCCGTTCGGCCGTCGCGTGCCCTTGCTCGGGCGCCACGATGGCCGCGATCGAGACTGCGACTGGCAGCATCATCAGCGTCGTCGAAGTATTCGACACCCACATGCTGACGAACGCAGTGGCGGCCATGACGCCGAAGACCAGGCCGCGCGCACTCGTGCCGGCGCGAGTGACGATCCAGTAGGCGATGCGGCGGTGCAGTTCCCACCGCTCGAGCGCGAGGGCGAGCAGGCAGCCGCCGAGAATCAGGAATATCGTCGAGCTGCCGTAGCCGTACCCTGCCCGCTCCACGGGAACGATGCCGAGCAGTGGCCCGGCGGCGAGGGGCAGCATCGCGGTCGCCGGGATCGGCAGCGCCTCGGTGGCCCACCAGACCGCCATCAGCGCGGCGAGTGCGGCCGCCCGCCAGGCGGGTGGCGCAAAGCCCGCGGGCTCGGGCAGCCACAGCAGCGTCACGAACAGGCCGAGCCCGAGCCAGAGACCGACTCGTTGCGCGGTCGAGCGAGGGGCGGATTGGTTCATCGGAGCCGGCTCGGGAGCGGTTCGAGGCATCATGCCACACCGATCGACGACGCTTTCGCGGGCCCCGAGGTGCCCGTCGGTTCTTCCTCGGCGACCGCGGTCCGTATATAAAGCCAGCGAACATGACACAGACCATCGTCATCGTCGGTGCAAGCCACGCCTCGGTGCAGGCCATCGACACGCTGCGGCGCGAAGGGCATGCGGGCCCGATCGTGCTGGTCGGCGACGAGCCGCACCTGCCGTACAACCGGCCGCCGCTGTCGAAGAAGTTCCTGTCGGGCGAGCTCGAGCGGGAACGGCTGTTGCTGCGCAGCCCGCATTTCTACGAGCAGCACCGGGTCGAGACCCGGCTCGGCGTCCGGGTGACGGCGATCGACCGGGGTACGCAGCGCCTGCGGTTGAGCGACGGCGGCGAGCTCAGTTACGACCAGCTGCTGCTGTGCGTCGGCAGCCGGCCGCGGCGGCTGGAGGTCCCGGGCTACGATCTCGCCGGCATCCATTACCTGCGCACGATCGCCGACGTCGACGCGATCCGCGCCGACCTGCCGGGCGCGAAGCAGCTCGTGGTCGTCGGCGCCGGGTACATCGGCCTGGAGGCGGCCGCCTGCGCGCGCCACCTGGGCCTCGAGGTGACGGTGCTCGAAATGGCCGACCGGCCGATGAACCGGGTCGTGGCGCCCGAGCTCTCGACGTTCTACACGCGCCGGCACGAGCGCGAAGGCGTGCGCATCCTGTGCAATACCTCGGTGACGGCGTTCGCCGGCGAGGGCCGTGTGCAGGCGGTCGCCTGCGGCGAGCGCGAGTTTGCGGCGGACCTGGTGATCGTCGGCGTGGGCATCCTGCCCGACGTCACGCTCGCCGCCGCCGCGGGCCTGCGTTGCGACAACGGCGTCTCGGTGGACGAACAGTGCCGCACCTCGGATCCGCACGTGTTCGCGGCCGGCGACTGCACCAATCACCCGAGCGTCCGCTACGGCCGGCGGGTACGGCTCGAGTCGGTGGACAACGCCGTCGAGCAGGCGAAGACGGCCGCGCTGAACATCTGCGGCAAGCCGGCGCGCCACGAGCACGTGCCGTGGTTCTGGTCCGACCAGTACGACGTCAAGCTGCAGATCGCAGGCCTGTCGGAGGGTTACGACCAGACGGTCGTGCGCGGCGACCCCGATTCCGGCAGCTTCGCGCTCTACTACCTGGCGCAAGGCGAGCTGCTGGCGGTGGACGCCGTCAACAGCATGAAGGACTTCATGAACGGCAAGAAGTGGATCGCGGAGCGCAAGCATCCGGACACCGCCCGCCTCGCCGATCCCTCCGTGGACCTGAAAACGATCTGAGGCACCAACCATGGCCGACATGCCGAAGAAGCGCGGCTCCACCGTCGCGACGAACGACCTCTCGAGGCATTTCCTCGCGACGCTGGCCCAATGGACGGGCGGACTTTCGCCGCAGGCCTTCGGCGGCGCCTGGCTCAACGTGCTGACGCGGCTCGCGGTTGCGCCCGGCCGTCAGGCCGAGCTCGCGCGCGCCGCCCTGCAGAAGACGCTGGCCCTGGCCCAGTTCTCGGGCGCCGCCTTGCAGGGCGAAGCGCCGCGCGCGGCAGGCACGCCCTACGCGAATCGCTTCGCCGATCCCGCGTGGTCGAAGTTCCCGTTCAACGTGCTGGCCGAGTCGTTCATCTCGGTGTCGGACTGGGCTCGCGAAGCCGTGCGCAACGTGCCGGGTGCGGATGCCGCGGCGGAGAACATCGTCGGCTTCACGGTGCGCGAAGGCCTCGAACTCGTCGCACCGGACAATTACCTGCCGACCAATCCCCAGCTGATCCGGCAGACCATCGACGAGAACGGCCGCAACCTGCTGCGCGGCGTGAAGCACCTCGTCGAGGACGTGACGCGCACGTTCAAGGGGCTGGGCCCGATCGGTGTCGAGAACTACCAGGTCGGTGAGCACGTCGCGGCCACGCCCGGCAAGGTGATCCTGCGCACGCCGCTGATGGAGCTGATCCAGTATTCGCCACAGACGGAGACGGTCTACGCGGAACCGGTGCTGATCGTGCCGGCGTGGATCATGAAGTACTACATCCTCGACCTGTCGCCGAAGAATTCGCTGGTCAACTACCTGACCGGGCTCGGCCACACGGTCTTCATGGTGTCGTGGAAGAACCCGACCGCCGAGGACCGCAACGTCACGATGGACGACTACCTGACGCAGGGCGTGCATGCCGCGCTCGACGCCGTGACCCAGGTAGTCCCGAAGCACAAGGTGCACGCGGTCGGTTACTGCATCGGCGGCACGCTGCTTGCGATCGCCGCGGCCGAGCTTGCGGCGCGGGAGGACGATCGCCTGGCCAGCGTGACGATGTTCGCCGCGCAGACCGACTTCAGCGAGCCGGGCGAGCTGTCGATCTTCATCAGCCCGGCGCAGCTCGCGATGCTCGAAGCGATGATGTGGAAGGAAGGCGTGCTCGAGAGCCGCCAGATGGGCGGCGCGTTCCAGCTGCTGCGCACCTACGACCTGCTGTGGGCGCCGACGATCGGCACCTACCTGCGCGGCGAGCGGGTCGGCGTCAACGACCTGATGTCGTGGAACGCGGATGGCACGCGCATGGCCTACCGGATGCACACCGACTACCTGCACCAGCTGTATCTCAACAACGACCTCGCCGAGGGCCGTTACGTGGCGAACGGCGAGCAGCTCGAGCTGTCCGACATCAGGCTGCCGATGTTCGTCGTCGGCACCGAGACCGACCACGTGGCACCGTGGCGCTCCGTCTACAAGGTGGGCAAGCTGGTGCGCTCGGCCGACTACACGTTCTGCCTGACGAGCGGCGGGCACAATGCCGGCATCATCAGCGGGCCGCAGCATCCCAAGCGCCGCCATCGGGTGCACACGTCGCGGTCGGGCGCGCGGCTGCTGTCGCCGGACAAGTACCTCGAGAAGGTGGAGCCGTTGCCGGGCTCGTGGTGGCCAACCTGGGCCAAGTGGCTCGAGGAACGCTCGAGCGCGCGCAAGGTGGCGCCCCCGCCGATGGGCGCGCCGAAGCACGGGCTGAAACCGCTCGGCAAGGCGCCGGGGACCTACGTGCTCGCGAAGTAGCGCAGCTATCCGGCGAGCAGGTCGGCGACGCTGACGCTGGCGATCTCGTCGAGGGGCCGCGGCTCGCCGACGCCGAAGCCCTGCGCGTAGTCCACGCCGATCTCGCGCAGCTTCTCGAGCACGGCATCGTTCTCGACGGACTCGGCGATCACCTTCTTGCCCATGACATGCCCGATGTCCTTGATCGAACGCACCATCGCGTAGTCGACCTTGTCCTGCGAGATGTTGCCGACGAACATGCCGTCGATCTTCAGGTAGTCGGCGCCGAGGGCCTTCAGGTACGCGAACGACGACACGCCGCTGCCGAAGTCGTCGAGGCTCACGGTGCAGCCCGTGCGCCGCAACTCGCTGAACAACTGGTTGGCCCGGGTCAGGTTTGCGATCGCAATGCTCTCGGCGACCTCGAAGCCCAGCCGGCGCGGATCGAAGCCCGCCTGCGCGATCGCCTGGCGGATGAAGGCGCCCGTCTCGGGGTCGATGACCGAATCGCGCGAGAGGTTGATGAAAAAGCGCGAAACGCGGCCCATCGCCGACGCGTGCGACTGCATCCACTGCAGCGCGGTGCCGATCACCCAGCGGTCATAGCGCACCGAGAGGTTGCAGCGCTCGACGGTCGGCAGGAAGGCCCCCGGCGGAACGGCTCGGCCGGAATCGTCGCGCATGCGCAGCAGCAGCTCGTAATGCGGTGGCTCCAGGCTGCCCGGGGCCAGCGGCTGGATCGGTTGCGCCTCGAGGAACAGGCGGTTGTCCACCAGGGCGCGCCTCGCCCGGGCGACCCAGTCGGATTCGCCGCGCTCGCGCGCGAGCGCCGCCTCGTCCTCGCGGAAGACCACGACACGATTGCGCCCGCCGTCCTTGGCCGCGTAGCAGGCGGTGTCCGCCGCGTTCATGACCTGGGCGAGCCGCTTGAAATTCGAGTTGATCGCGACGAGGCCGATGCTGACGCCGAGGCTGAACGTATTCTGGCCCCAGACGAACTGGAAGTCCGCGATGGACTTGAGCACGTCGTTAGCGACCTGCAGCGCGTCATTGAGCCCGCAGTTCTGCAGCAGGATCGCGAACTCGTCGCCGCCGAGCCGGGCGACGACGTCGGCCGAGCGGACCCGCGCCTGCAGCAGGTGCCCGAGCTGCCGCAGCAGCTCGTCGCCCGCCACGTGCCCGCAGGTGTCGTTGACCACCTTGAACCGGTCGAGGTCCATGAAGCAGATCGCGTGGGTCTTCCCGGTCGCGTGCGTCAGCTCGAGCGCGTGCTGCAACCGCACCTCGAACTCGCGGCGATTCTTCAGCCCCGTGAGCGGATCGTGGCTCGCGTCGTGCGACAGCTGCTCGGAGAGCGCGTGGGCGGCCGTGATGTCGGTGAGCGTCCCTTCGTAGAACAGCGCGCGGCCGTCGTCGTCGCGCACCGCCCGGGAATTCTCCAGCACGACGAGCTTGCTGCCGTCGCGGCGCTTCAGCACCAGCTCGGCGTTGCGGACCTCGCCGGTCTCGGCCATCGACCGGACCCAGGCGTCGCGATGGTGCGGGTCCGCGTACACGTCGCGGGCCACGTCCACGGCGAGCAGTTCGTCCTCCGTGTCGTACCCGAGCATGCGCACCAGCGCCGGATTGGCGGCCATGAACTTGCCGTCGATCGTGGTCTGGAACACACCGGCGGTGACGTTCTGGAACAGCTCGCGGTAGCGCTGCTCGGAGGCCTTGAGCGCCTTCAGCGTGTGCGTGCGCTCGGTGGCGTAGCGCAGCACCTTGTCGATCAGCTGGGTCGTGATCTCGCCCTTGGTCAGCGAGTCGAGGGCGCCGCGCTGGACGGCCTGGCTGCCGAGCTCCTCGTCCGACGGGTTGACGAGGACCACGACCGGAATGGTCGTCGCCTTCGGCTGGATCCTCAGGAAAGTCGTGATCCCCACGCTGTCGGGCAGGTCGAGGTCGAGCACGATCGCGTCGGTGTGCCCCGAGCGCAGTTCGGCCAGCGCGGCGGCCAGCGTATTCACCATCTCGACGCTGTACGGCTGGCCCCGGATGGCCTCCAGGGCCGCACGGACTTCGGCCCGGTCGTCGGGCTGCGCGCAAACGAGGAGTACGTTCGTGAACGTCATTTGCACGCGAGTATAAGGGCGGTCCCGGCCCGGATATGTGAAGCCGGGACGCCTCGCGGGCCCGTGTATGTGACGGACGTCACATCCCGAAGGCGGTCGTCAGAACGGCAGCTTTTCGGCGAAATCGGCCGGCTTGACGACCAGCACGTCGCAGCCGATCCGATCCAGCACGCGCTCGGCCGTGCTGCCGAGGAAGATCTCCTGCAACCGGCTGCGCGACACGGCGCCCATCACCAGCAGCGACGCGGCCAGGCTTTCGGTGATCCGCGGCAGCACGTCCGCCGCCGACCCCTGCTCGAGGTGGACTCGCCCCGGGTCGAGGGCGTGGGTCGCGACGATCTCCGACAGCACGCCGGCAATGCGCCCGCGCTCGTTGGCGACGATCTCGGCGGCCGTGACGCCGCTCACGAGCGGCATGCCGGCCATCGTCGTCGTCGCCGCGAGCAGCGCGGCCGGGAAGAACGCGTGCACCGCGTGCAGCTCGCCGCCCATCCGGGCCGCAAACAGCTCGCCCCAGTCCAGGATGTCGTGGTCGAGCGCCGCGGGCTTGTCGCCGAGGTGCCCCGGATCGAGTGCCGCGAGGACGCGCGGCACCGCCGGCCAGTCGCCCCCCTTGGCGAGCAGGATCGGCGCCGGGCAGGTCCGGATCAGGTTCCAGTCGGTGTTGGTGAACAGCGTGCGCCGCAGCGCCGTGTGGTAGTGCGTGTCCTTGACCACGAGGTCCGGGGCGGACTCCGCGACCCGGCGCACGATGCCGCGGTAGAGCGGATTGTCCCAGTGCACGTGCGTCTCGACCGCCAGCCCGCCGGCACGCAGGTCGTCCGCGGCCTCCTCGAGGTACTCGAGCCGCTCGGCGAGGAACTCGTCGCGCAGCTGCCGGAGCTTGTCGGTGTCGAAGAACGGCTGCCCGGACAACGACGGGTCGAAGTCGCAGATGAACAGCTCCAGCGTCGCCCCGCAGCGGCGCGCGAGCATCGTGGCCCGGGCCAGCGCCGGCTGGGCGTCCGTCGTCGGGTCGATCACCGCGAGGATCCGGTCGAGGCGTTTCATCGCGTGGCCTCCATCCGATATTTCTAATATGTTGTCAATACTCTGCGCAGCCCTTGCCGCGGCTGCAATCCGCAGAATTCGCTGCGGAAAATACCTATCGGTACCCGTTCTCTATGCGGCTCGCACGGGCGTCGCGCGATCACTTAAGATGCGCGGAGCTTGTGCGCCCGCGCACCGGCGGCAGGGACAGTTTCCATCCTTTCGAGGCGAGCATGAATACGACGGCCACGCATTACAACGACAAGGTGGTCCGGCAGTTCGCGATCATGACCGTGGTCTGGGGCATCGTCGGCATGTTGGTCGGCGTCCTGATCGCGGCGCAACTGCTGTGGCCAGCGCTGAATTTCGACGTGCCCTGGCTGACCTACAGCCGGCTGCGCCCGCTGCACACCAACGCGGTGATCTTCGCGTTCGGCGGCAGCGCGCTGTTCGCGACCTCCTACTACATCGTGCAGCGCACCTGCCATGCACGGCTGTTCGGCGACAAGCTCGCCGCCTTCACGTTCTGGGGCTGGCAGGTCGTGATCCTGCTCGCGGCGATCACGTTGCCGCTCGGCATCACGCAGGGCAAGGAGTACGCGGAGCTCGAGTGGCCGATCGACCTGCTGATCACGGCGGTCTGGGTCACCTACGCGGTGGTGTTCTTCGGCACGATCGCGCTGCGCAAGGTCAAGCACATCTACGTCGCGAACTGGTTCTTCGCCGCCTACATCATCACGATCGCGGTGCTGCACATCTTCAACAACCTGTCGATTCCGGTCACGCCGACCAAGTCCTACGGCGTCTACTCGGGCGTCGTCGACGCGATGGTGCAGTGGTGGTACGGGCACAACGCGGTGGGCTTCTTCCTGACCGCCGCCTTCCTGGGCATGATGTATTACTTCGTGCCGAAGCAGGCCGGCCGCCCCGTCTACTCGTACCGCCTCTCGGTGGTGCATTTCTGGGCGCTGATCTCGATCTACATGTGGGCCGGCCCGCACCACCTGCACTACACGACGCTACCGGACTGGGCGCAGTCGCTCGGCATGGTGTTCTCGCTGATCCTGCTCGCGCCGTCGTGGGGCGGCATGATCAACGGCATCATGACGCTCTCCGGCGCCTGGCATAAGCTGCGCACCGACCCGATCCTCAAGTTCATGATCGTCTCGCTGTCCTTCTACGGCATGTCGACGTTCGAAGGGCCGATGATGTCGATCAAGACCGTCAACGCGCTGTCGCACTACACCGACTGGACGATCGGCCATGTGCACTCCGGCGCGCTCGGCTGGGTCGCGATGATCTCGATCGGCACGATGTACGCGCTGATCCCGAAGCTGTTCGGCCGCGAGCAGATGTACAGCACGAAGCTGATCGACGTGCACTTCTGGACGACGACGATCGGCGTGGTGCTCTACATCACTTCGATGTGGATCGCCGGCGTCATGCAGGGCCTGATGTGGCGCGCGACGAACGCGGACGGCACGCTGACCTACGCGTTCATCGAGTCGATCAAGTCGACCTACCCGTACTACGCGGTCCGCCTCGCCGGCGGCACGCTGGTCCTGGCCGGCATGTTGCTGATGGCCTACAACGTCTGGAAGACGATCGCGGCACGCCAGTCGACGGCCGACGCCCCGATCCTGCAGCCGGCCTGAGGAAGCGCGCATGAACCACGATACAGTCGAAAAGAAAATCGGCCTGATGGGCGTGCTGATCGCGCTCGTGATCAGCATCGGCGGCCTGGTGCAGATCGTGCCGCTGTACTTCCAGGGCGTCAGCAAGCAGCCGGCGCCGGGCGTCGAGCCCTACGACGCGCTGCGGCTCGCCGGGCGCGACGTCTACATCCGCGAGGGCTGCTACAACTGCCACTCGCAGATGGTCCGCCCGTTCCGCTCCGAGACCGAGCGCTACGGGCCCTACTCGCTCGCCGGCGAGTCGGTGTACGACCACCCGTTCCAGTTCGGCTCCAAGCGCACGGGGCCCGACCTCGCGCGCGTCGGCGGCCGCTACTCGGACGAATGGCACCGCGTGCACTTCATGAACCCGCGCGACGTCGTGCCCGAGTCGAACATGCCGGGCTACCCGTGGCTCGCAAGGAACACCGTCGATGGCGCGCTGGTCGAGAAGAAGATGCGCACGCTCGTGAAGCTCGGCCATCCGTACTCGGAGGAGGCCCTCTCGGGCGCTGCGGCGGCCGTGGCGGGCAAGACGGAGCTCGAGGCGCTGATTGCCTACCTGCAGGGCCTCGGCACCAACGTGAAGCCAGGCGGCTGACGATGGACGCCGGCACGGTGCGCGGCCTGATCACGCTGGTGCTGATGCTGGCGTTCGTCGGGCTGGTGGCGTGGGCGTACAGCCGGCGGCGCAAGCCGCACTTCGACGAAATGGCGCAGATGCCGTTCCGCGAAGGTCCGCAACAGAACAAGGGAGCGAATTCCGATGAGTAGCGGTTGGAGCATCTTCGTCGTCGTACTGACGATCGCGAACATCCTGGCCTGTGTCTGGCTGCTGCGCTGGACCGCCAAGCCGAAGCACGCCGGCGAGAAGATCGGCGGCGGCAGCGACACCGGCCACACTTGGGACGGTGACCTGCGTGAGTACAACAACCCGCTGCCGAAGTGGTGGCTGTGGCTGTTCTACATCACGGTCGTCTTCGGGCTGATCTACCTGGCGATCTTCCCGGGCCTCGGCAGCTTCGGCGGGCTGAAGGGCTGGTCGCAGGCGGGCCAGTACGAGCAGGAACGCGCGCAGGTCGAAGCACGAGCGGCGCAGCTGCTCGCGCCGTTCGCTACGATGACGGTGCCCGAGCTCGCCAGCAACGCGCAGGCGATGTCCACGGCGCACAACCTGTTCCAGAACAACTGCGCGCAGTGCCACGGCTCGGACGGCGGCGGTGCGCGCGGCTTCCCGAACCTGACCAACGCCGACTGGCAGTGGGGCGGCGACCCGGATTCGATCGTGCAGACGATCTCGGGAGGTCGCACGGCCGCGATGACGCCGTGGGGCGAAGTGCTCGGTGCCGAGGGCGTCGACCAGGTCGTCGCGTACGTCCAGCAGCTGAGCGGCCAGCCGGCGGATGCAGCGCAGGCCGCGGCCGGCGCGACGCACTTCCAGACCTACTGCATGGCCTGCCACGGCGTGGACGGCAAGGGCATGACCGCGGTGGGCGCGCCGAACCTGACCGACGGCGTCTGGCTGTACGGCGGCGACGCCGACACGATCCGCGAGACCGTCGTCAAGGGCCGCATGGGCCAGATGCCCGCCTTCGCAGACAAGCTTGGCGAGCAACGAGTCCGGCTGCTCGCCGCGTATGTGCTGCGCATGTCAGGGTCGGAACAGTGAGGATCGATGTCGCTGCTCGGTGACGAATACACCGGCACGGTGCGATGGCCCCGCCTCAGGCAGGACGTGGCCATCGTCACCTGGCCGTCGTTCCTGGTGGCGTGCGTCGCGACGATGATCTGCTTCGCGTTCATCGACCCGGTGCTGGTCGGTAACGACGACTATCCGCCGCCCGCGTTCGCCACCCGGATGTCGGGCTACGCGATCGGGTTCTTCTTCTTCTGGCTGGTCTCGGCCCTCTCGAGCCTGTTGACTCTCTACCTCGCCCGCACGGCGCGGCCCGACCAATGACCACCCCCGACGCGACCCAGGACGGCGGGCTGTACGCAACCCGCCAGAAGATCTATCCGCGCGAGATCGGCGGCCGCTTCCAGCGGCTGCGCGTGATCGCGGTCTTCGTGCTGCTCGGCATCTACTACGTGCTGCCGTGGATTCCCTGGGGCGGGCGCCAGGCGGTGCTGTTCGACCTGCCGGCACGCAAGTTCCACATCTTCGCGCTGACGCTGTGGCCACAGGACTTCTACTTCCTGACCTGGCTGCTGGTGATCGCCGCGCTGTCACTGTTCTTCTTCACCGCGCTGGCCGGGCGCCTCTTCTGCGGCTACGCCTGTCCGCAGACCGTCTGGACCGAGACGTTCCTGTGGATGGAACGCCTTGCCGAGGGCAGCCGCTCGCAGCAGATCAAGCTCGCCCGGGCCCCGTGGACGGCGGAGAAGTTCCTGCGCAAGGGCGCCAAGCAGTTCATGTGGATCACGTTCGCGCTGTGGACCGGCTTCACGTTCGTCGGCTATTTCACGCCGATCACCGAGCTCGCCGGCAAGATCGCGAGCTTCTCGACCGGGCCGTGGGAGACGTTCTGGGTGCTGTTCTACGGCGGCGCGACCTACGTCAATGCAGGCTTCATGCGCGAGCAGGTCTGCAAGTACATGTGCCCGTACGCGCGCTTCCAGAGCGCGATGTTCGACCGCGACACGCTGATCATCACCTACGACGAGCGGCGCGGCGAGCCGCGCGGCGCGCGCAAGAAGGGCACGGACCAGAAGGCGAAGGGACTCGGCGACTGCGTCGACTGCACGATGTGCGTGCAGGTCTGCCCGACCGGCATCGACATCCGCCAGGGCCTGCAGTACGAGTGCATCGCCTGCGCGGCCTGCATCGATGCCTGCGACGAGGTCATGGACAAGGTCGGCTACCCTCGAGGCCTGATCCGTTACGACACGCAGAGCGGCCTCGAGGGCCAGCGCAAGCGCGTGCTGCGGCCCCGCACGATGGTCTACGCCACGCTGCTCGCCGTACTGGTCGCCGGCTTTGCGTTCACGCTCTCCGGCCGCAACGTGGTCGGCATCGACGTGATCCGCGACCGCAACGCGCTCTACCGCGAGCGGCCCGACGGGCGGATCGAGAACGTCTACAACGTCAAGATCCTGAACAAGGACCGCAACGCGCACGAGTTCCGGATCACGGCCAGCGGCCTGCCGGGCGTCGAAGTCGATTACATGGGTCCGACGATCTGGGTCGCGCCGGGCGCCGTGCAGAGCGTGCCGGTCCGGATCCGCGTGCTGCGCAGCGAGTTACAGGGCGGCACGGACCTGGTGCTGACGCTCGAGGCGACCGACGCGCCCGAGCTGACGGCCTCGGGCCAGGCGCGTTTCATCGCGCCGACGGATTGATGGGGCCCGCAGATGAGCGCACCACCGTCCCGTCCCTGGTACCGGCAGCTCTGGCCCTGGCTGCTGATCGTGCCCCCGGCCGCCGCCGTGATCGGCGGATTCTTCGTGCTGTACCTCGCCGTGACGCGCCCCGACACGCTGGTCCGTGAGGACTGCTTCAAGGACGGCGTGACCATGGTCTGCGGCGAGGAGGCACGCCGGATCCTCGAGGCCGCCGCGGGCCAGGACACCGCCCAGCCGAAGCCATGACCGTCGCAGGCACGCCCTGCTTCCACTGCGGCGAGCCGATCCCGCGCGGTCTCGTGATCCACGCCCGCATCTCCGGGCGCGACGAGCCGGTCTGCTGCCACGGCTGCAAGGCGGTGGCCGAGTTCATCACCGGCGCTGGGCTCGGGGACTATTACCGTTACCGCGACGCGAGCAGCAGCCGCGCCGACGAGACGCCGCGACCGGACCGCTGGGCCGCCTACGACCGCCCCGAGCTCGTCGAGCGCCTGACCCGGGCGGAGCCCAATGGCGCCCGCTCGATCACCGTGCTGCTCGAAGGCCTGCGCTGCGCGGCCTGCAGCTGGCTCGCCGACAAGGCGCTCAGCCTGCAGAGCGGCGTGCTCGACGTCAGCGTCAATCCGGCGACTGCGCGCGCGCGGCTGGTCTGGGATCCAGCGAGGGTCCGCCTCGGCGACCTGCTGCGCGTCCTCGAGCACGTCGGGCTGCGTCCCCACCCGCTCGCCGGCGAGCCGTCCGAGCAGCTCGCGTTGCTCGAGCGGCGCAGCGCCCTCAAGCGCCTCGCGGTCGCCGGCTTCGGCAACATGCAGGTGATGATGTTCGCGGTGCCGCTGTACTTTGGCGATGCCGGCGGCATGGACCCCACGATGCGCGAGTACATGCGGCTCGTCAGCATGCTGGTGTCGATCCCGGTCGCGCTGTATGCGGGCTGGCCGTTCTACCAGGGGGCTTGGCACGCGCTGCGCGCGCGCAGCATCAGCATGGACGTGCCGGTGAGCCTCGGCATCGTGCTCGCGTTCGTCGCCAGCGTCTGGAATGCCTTGCGAGGCCACGGCGAGGTCTACTTCGACTCGGTGACGATGTTCGTGTTCTTCCTCGGGCTCGGTCGCTACATCGAGATGATCGCGCGCCACCGCGCGGGCAGCGTCGCGGACGCGCTTGCGCGACTCGCGCCCGTCACGGCCCGGCGACTGCGCGGCGGGCAGGCCGAGGACGTGCAGGCGATCGAGCTCGCGGTCGGCGACGAGTTGCTGGTGCGCACTGGCGAAGTGTTCGCAGCCGACGGCGTCGTGATCGAAGGTGAAGGGCGCGTGGACGAGTCGATGCTGACCGGCGAATCCGCCGCGATCGCCAAGCCGCCGGGCGCCCCGGTGCATCAGGGCACGCAGAACCTCGCCGCCCCGCTCAAGGTGCGGGTGGCCGCGGTTGCGGGCAACACCGTGCTCTCCGGCATCGTGGCCTTGCTCGAGCGCGCACAGGCCGAGCGGCCGCGCCTCGCGAAGGCCGCCGATCACGCCGCCGCGTGGTTCCTGAGCCGCATCCTGGTCGGCGCGGCGATCGTGTTCGCGGTCTGGTGGTACGTCGATCCGTCGCGGGCGTTCTCCGCGACGCTGGCGGTGCTGGTGGTCACTTGCCCCTGCGCGCTGTCGCTCGCGACGCCCACGGCGCTCGCCGCCGCCACGGCTTCCCTGGCCCGGCGCGGCGTTCTAGTGGCCCATACCGACGCGATCGAGACGCTGTCGAAGGCGACACACGTGCTGTGGGACAAGACCGGCACGCTGACCAAGGGGCTGGTCCGGGTCGAGGAGGTGCGGCCGCTCGCGGAGTTCTCGACGGCGCAGGCGCTCGCCTGGGCCGGAGCGCTCGAGCAGATGTCCGAGCATCCGATCGGCCGGGCCTTCCTCGCCTCCGGCAAGCCGGCGGCCGCCGCGAGCGGCGTCGAGGTCCACGCGGGTCGCGGCCTCGAGGGGCGGGTCGACGGGCGCCGGCTGCGGATCGGCACGCGCGCGTTCGCCGCGGAGTTGCAGGCCGGCCAGGCGGGCGGTCCGCCGTCGGCAAGCTTGCCCGGCGGCGATGCAGCAGAGGAAAGCTGGGTTTATCTCGGCAGCGAGCAGGGCTTGCTGGCGGCCTTCCGGCTGACGGATCCGTTGCGTCCGGAAGCACGCGATTGCGTCGCAGGGCTCGCGGCGCTCGGACTGCGCTCGGAGATCGCCAGTGGCGACGAGGCCGCCACCGTCGCGCGCGTCGCAGCCCGCTGCGGCATCGACACGCACGCGGCACGCCTCGCCCCCGCGGACAAGCTGGCACGGCTCAAGCAGTTACAGGCGGAAGGCGCCGTCGTCGTCGCGGTCGGCGACGGCATCAACGACGCCCCGCTGCTGCGCGGCGCGGACGTCGCGATCGCGATGGGACGCGGTTCGGCGCTCGCGCAGACGAGTGCCGACCTGATCCTGGTGCGGGACTCGCTCGAAGACCTGCCGCACACGGCACTGCTGGCGCGCCGCACGCAACGCGTCATCCGCCAGAACCTCACCTGGTCCATCGGCTACAACCTCGCGGCGCTGCCGCTCGCGGCGCTCGGCTTCGTGCCGCCGTGGCTCGCGGCGATCGGCATGTCGCTGAGCTCGGTCGTCGTCGTGCTGAACGCGATGCGGCTGTCGCGCGGCTCGCAGTCCCGCCGCCGCCCCGAGTGGCCTGCGACCCCGCAGCCGGAGGTCGCCTGACGTGGAAATCCTGTTCGTGCTGATTCCACTCGGGCTGGTGCTGGTCGGGTTCGGCCTGTGGGCCTTTTTCTGGGCCGCGGGCGACGGCCAGTTCGACGACCTCGACAGTCCCGGCTGGACGGTGCTCGAGGACGATGCGCCCCGCGCGCCGCCTGCAGCCACTGAACGACCTGACGAGGCACCGCCGCGATGATGAACCCAGATCCTGGCGCCCTGAGCCTTGGCGCCGCGTTTGTCGCAGGCCTGGCCGCGAGCGGCCACTGCATCGGCATGTGCGGCGGCATCGCGGGCGCGCTCGCCATGCGCAGCCAGCAGGCTTTGCCGGGCTCGCGAGTCGCACTCGCGCTCGCCTACAACCTGTCGCGGATCGCGAGTTACGCGGTCGCCGGCGCCATCGCGGGGCTGCTCGGGCGCACGCTGCTCAAGGCCGTGGACGTCGCCCCGCTCTCGATCGCGTTCCGCGTGCTGGCCGGGCTCATCATGCTCGCGGCCGCCGGCCGCTTGCTGTTCGGCTGGCGGCTGCTCGACCCGCTCGAGTCGGCGGGCTCGGGACTTTGGCGGCGCATTGCGCCCTGGGCGGGCCGACAGGGCCGCAGCGGCGGGCTCGGTGGCGCGATCGGCCTCGGCCTGGCCTGGGGCTGGCTGCCCTGCGGGATGACCTACTCGATGCTTCTGCTCGCCGCCACGACGGCCAGTGTCCCGCTCGGGGCCGCGGTCATGCTGGCGTTCGGCGCCGGCACGCTGCCGTCGATGGTCACCGCAACGGTCGCTTTCGAGAAAATTGCGCGCTCACTCGCCTCGCGCGCCACGTTGCGCCACATCGCCGGCGCGCTGCTGCTCGCGTTTGGGCTGTGGACGGCGGGCAATGCGCTGTACCACGGGGCTATGCGTGGGTCCCATGGACAGCCGGTGCAACCGGGCGGGCACCAGCATCACTGAGAAGCGGATAGCGGATCGCGGATAGTGGGGGAGGGCCGGCTCTGCCGGCCGCTCCGACTCCGACTATCCGCGATCCCCTATCCTCTATCCGCTACTGGATGCTGATCGCGAGCGGCCGGGCCTTCTCGACAGCCGTCCGCGGCAGGTGGATCGTCAACACGCCTTCCTTGGCTTCGGCGCGGATCGCCTTCGTGTCCACGTCCTCGGGCAGCACGAAGCTGCGCTCGAACATGCCGAAATAGCGCTCGGTGCGATGCACCTTGTCGCCCTTCTCGTCCTTCTCGAACTTGCGCTCGCCCTTGATGGTGAGCACCCCGTCGTCGAAGAGGACCTTGACGTCCTCCTTGCGGACTTCGGGCAGGTCCACCTTGATCAGGTATTCCTTGTCGCGCTCGACGATGTCGGCGAGCGGCATGAACTCCTCGAGCCCCTCGGCCGGCCGGGTGATCGGCATGCGGCCCAGGAACGGCGTGAAGCCCTTCAGGAGCTCATCCATCTCACGGAACGGTTCCCAGCGTGTCAGTCTCATGGCTCCCTCCTCGGGTCTCCCCAAAAGTGCCTTGGGACCCGGAGCTCCGCCGGGCCCCGGTACTATTGTCCGCTCCAGCCGGGCCGCGCGCGATTCGCGGCTGTCCTTAGGTCCCTCGACGGTAATACCTAGTCCGCCGCCACGCGTTCCCTTAGGATTGCGGGGTCCCAAGG
>Ga0209262_10000201_pt1 | contig 33353 bp, 35 predicted proteins | sample Lowcelwee11metaG_FD_187171 | JGI IMG/M metagenome (GOLD analysis project Ga0209262, IMG submission 187171) | Freshwater pond sediment microbial communities from the University of Edinburgh, under environmental carbon perturbations - Low... | ecosystem: Environmental > Aquatic > Freshwater >... | reverse complement strand
CTTTGCCCCTTCCTGGCCGACCGCTGCCTTGATGCCGCGGCCCGCGAAAAAGATTTTATCCGCCGTTTTTCCCTTCTGAAGCGGGCGGCGCTGTTCAGCCCGCTGGACCCTGGGCCGCCCCTGGCTAAGTCCCGGATGCTGCGCGCTTTCGCCTCTTCTCACGCCAGCCTGGAAGCGTGGACCGATGGCGTGCACAACCTGCGCCTGGCTCGGAAACTCGACGGCTACGACACTTCGCCCCTGTTATTGGAATCGGCCCTGTTCGCCGACCTGGCGGCCGATCCGCGCCGCTACCCGGCCCGGGGAGAGGAGATCCTGGCGCCGCTGCGCCGGGCCGAGGCCCTGGACCCTTTCAATCCATTTTTGAAATTGCAGGCAGCCGAGGTGTTGCGCAAGTTCGGCCGCTCCCCGGAGGCTCGGCGCCGGGCGCAGGCCGCTCTGGACCTGGAGCCCGATTATGCCGCGGCGATCTTGTTCATCCATGACCTGGACGGCCGGCCCGCCGCGGATCCGGCCCTGCAAGCGCGGATCGCCGGCATCCGGGCCAAGGCCGCCGGCCTGCGCGCCAGTCCGGGTTCCTATCTTTACCAGCTGCACCGGCTGCCCGCCCCGGCCGCCGCCGGGAACTGATCAGTCGGCCTGGGCTTCCAACCGCACAAAAACATAAGGATTGCGGAAGTCGTTGGTGCGGATCTTGACTATGTTGTTGAAAGTCCCTTTTTCGAACGGGGTGAAGGTGAGGGTGATCTCCGTGCTCTTCTTGGCCGGCAGGTTGTTGGTTTTGAACGCCAGCGACACTTCCGGGCTGCAACTGACCTCGAGGATGCGCAGGTCCAGGTTGCCGAGGTTGCTCAGGTTGAGCTTGCGCGTGTAGGTTTTGCCCACGTTGACGCCGCCGAAGGAGAACTGCTCGGGCTTGAGGTCGGCCTGGGCGAAATCCTTGACCGTCACGGTACCGCTCAAGGTCAGGCGAAGCTCGGCGGCAGCGGGGTCGTTGCTGGTCACGGTGATGGTCTTGATGACCTTGCCGTTGTAGCCGCTGGTATTGAATTTGCTCAAGATCGTCCCCTTTTCTCCGGGTTGGTACTCTTTTTTTGTCAAAGCCGCGGTGGTGCAGCCGCAGGCGGGGATGATGTTCTTGATGAGCAGGACGTCCGAGCCCGTGTTTTCAAATTCAAATGCGATATCCACGATCTTGCCGCTGTTCACTTCACCGAAATCCACGGTCGTATTTTTAAATTTGATGGTCGGTTTGGCAAACATCAGCGTGGCCAGTAAAAAAAGCACGATACCGATATTTTTTTTCATTTTTCCTCCAATTCTTTTAATCTCTTCTCAATCAACCGTAATTTATCCTTCATTTCAGCCAAATTCCGGGCTAAAACCATGTTCTTGCGCCAGGCGCCGATCTCCTGGTGCGGGTAACCGGCGACGATCATCCGGGTCTTGACCGAACCGCTCACCCCCGACTTGGCGGCGATCATCACGCCGTCGGCGATCTGGATATGATCGGCGACTCCTACCTGGCCGCCCATGATCACCTGGGCGCCGATGCTCGTCGAACCGGAGATCCCGGTCTGGGAGGAAATGGCTGTATCGCGGCCGATGCGGACGTTATGGCCGATCTGCACCAGGTTGTCCAGCTTCACGTTCTCTTCCAGGACCGTTTCCTCGATGGTCGAACGGTCGATGCAGGTATTGGCCCCGATCTCGCAGCCCGAACCGATGAGCACTCTGCCCTTTTGGGGGATCTTTACCGCGCCGCCTTCGGCCGTGCGCCCGAAACCGAACCCGTCGGCGCCGATGACCGCCCCGGGGTGGATGATCACCCTGTCGCCGATCTCCACGTTCTCGCGGATGACGACGTTGGCATAAATGAGGCATTCACGGCCGATCTTGACGTTGTGGTAGATGGCGACGCCGGCATGAATTTCCGTTCCTTCGCCGATCCGGGTGTTTTCACCAATGAAGGAAAAAGGGCCGACGCTGACACCAGCCTCCAGGCGGGCTTTGGCCGAGACGTAGGCATTGGCGGCGACGCCTGTCCAGAAAGGCTGGCGCGGATAGAAATATTCCAGCAGCCGGGCGAAGGCCAGCTGCGGATCGGGCACCAGCACCCGGTTGGCATATGCCAGCGGGCTGTCGCCGGCCACGATCAGGGCCGCGGCGCGCACCTGGGAGAGGTCGACGTCCTGCTTGGCCCTGGCCACGTAGGCGATGTCGCCGGGGCCGGCCTTGGACAGGGCTTGGACGCCCCTTATTTCCAGGTCCCCGTTTCCGCTGAAGTCAGCCCCGAGCCAGGCGGCGATTTCTTTCAAATCAGGCATTTTTCTCCTTGTCGAGAAGATAGGTCAGCTTGGCCCCGTAGAGCATGATGCCCATGGTGATCTCCATCCAGAACCCGAACACGATGATGGCCACGATCGGGTCCTGCATCTTGCGCAGCAGGGAGACGTTCACCAGGTAGTAAGTGTACGCCCTTTTGACCGTTTCCCACAGCAGGGCCGAGAACAGCGCCGAAACCAACGCGGCCTCACCACTGACTTTTTTTTCGGGGATCCACTTGAACAGGATGTAAAAGAACAAAAACGTGATCATGAAAGGCATGATGAACTTGATGAAGAACCCGTTGATGGCCTGGAACAGGGCCGGGTCGATGCGGGTTCGCGCGGCCAGGTTCTGCTCGAAAACGGTGGAGACGGTCGTCGTCAGCCCGGTCAGCAGGAAAGAGGAAAGGATCAGGATGACGACGATGAGCAGCAGCCCGAATTCCTTGATGCGCTTGATGAAAAAAACGTGCTGGATGTCGATGAAGAACATGTCGTTGATGAAATGGACCATCTTCTTGAAAACCAGTATGCCCATGAACAGGAACACTCCCAGCCCGGCCAGCCCCAGGTTGCCGATGCGCGCGGTCAAATCGGCGGCGTGGGTGAAGAACCCCGGGGCGATCTGCTGGAAGAATTCAGGGGTGAAGGGAAATACGTTCTGCAGGGCGCTGTCGGAGCCACCGATGAATCCGTAGAAGAGGTAATAAAAGAAGACCAGCAGGAAAAAAGACGAAAAGATGGAATAATAGGCCAGGATCGAGGATTTGTCGGTCCCGTCTGCGGCGAGGAACTGCTTCAGCGCCTGCCATGTGCTTTTCAGTATTTTCAATGGCGTTAAGGCGCTTTTCCTGTTTTTCATGTTCTGAAAAATAGGGAAGGCCCGGGGCCCTCCCTTTTTCCGCGGGTTTATTTGACCGTGTAGCTGCCCCATTTGACGAAAAACAGGATCAGGTCGATGAGCAGGACGTAGATGACCAGGGACTCCATCAGGGCCAGGGCGATGATCAGCAGGCCGCGGATGGAGTCGGCGGAGGCGGGGTTGCGGGCGATGTTGTCCGCGGCGGTGCAGAAAGCCCTGGACTGGCCGAAAATGCCGGTGATGGCCGCCACGGTCAGGCAGACGCTGCCGATGAGTATGGTCCAGAAGAACAGCGACGTGACGGGCATGGTCTTGTCAGGGCTCTGCGCCGGCAGCGCCGCCGTCAGGGCCAGCAGCCCGGCGACGACCAGAAGTGATTTTTTTGTCATGAGTGATTTCCTCCTATATTAGTGTTCCGACGCGATGGCGCCGGCCAGGTAGACCGAGGAGAGCATGATAAAGATATACGCTTGCAGCAGTGAGGTGAAAATGGCCATGGCCATCATGGGCAGTGGCGCCACGAAAGGGACCAGGGACACCAGGATGATGATCACCAGATCCTCGCCGAAAATATTGCAGAAAAGGCGGACGGTCAGCGACATGGGCCTGGAAAAATGGGAAATGATCTCGATGGGGGCGAACAGCCAGCCCAGCCACCATTTGGGCCCGGTGAACGTTTTCAAATAACCGAAAAACCCGTGTTTTTTCACTCCCCGCGAGTGGTAGTAAAGGAAGATGAAGACGGCGCAGCCGGCCGGGGCGTTCAGGTTCGCCGTCGGCGAAGCCATCTCGGGCAAAAGACCGAGCAGGTTGGATACGGCGATGAACAGCCCGAGCGTCCCCAGCACCGGGATGAATTTCCGTCCCTCGTGCCCGATCATGTCGTCGACGATGCCGCGGAAGAACAGGTAAATCTCTTCCAGCAGGGTCTGCATTTTGGCCGGGAAGAGCGACAGGTTCTTGACGGTCAGTTTGAAGAACAGGACCAGGATCAGGGTGGCGATCACCGACATGATCACGTGGGCCGGCAAAGGGTCGCCGTGGACAGGGATGCCGACCAGGGCGGCGGCGTCCCTGAGCAGCCGGTTGATCCAGACGGCGAACAGCGGATTATGTTCCATGGCGGCCGCTGTGGAGCGATCGGCGCAGGCCCGCGCCGGCGATGCCCAGGTAGATCATGGCCAGGCCCTGGAGAAAAAAGACCGCGCCGTTCCCGGCCAGCCGGCTGACGACAAAGAACACTCCGGCAACGACCAAGAGTTTCGCCAAGCCCGATAAAAAAAACATCGTTTTTCCTTTGCCTTTTTCAAGTATGCGGTCAGTCTGCCGGACAAGCGTGAAAAAACCAGCGATGCCGACGGCGGCGCCCGTAAGGGAAATTATACAATAATTAAGGTTTTTTGTAAAAAAAAAATCAGCAGCAGGGCCGCCGCCTCGGCGGCGGCGGCATGGCGGGCGCAGTCCCGGAAAAGGTCCAGCTTATTTTTTTGGTTCATTGCGGCGTGTCAGGGAAAACAGGTTGGTGAAGCCGGCCACGATGCCATAGAGGATGAAAATGATCTTCAGCCAGGGATCGGTCTTCAGCCACTTGTCTAAAAAATATCCGATGGCGAAGCCGACCAGGATGGAGGCGGGAAACATCAATCCGACCGAGGAATATTCGATCCATTTTTTTTTGGGTTCCCGGGCAGGGACGGCGGCCAACGCGTTACCCAGCGCCGGGCAGGTCGGGCAGCCGGTCAATAATCTTCGTCTTCTTCGTCATCTTTCAGATCGAAGCCGTCCAGGTCTTCTTCGGATTCCTCGTCGCCGAAATTCTCCTCTTCCTCGTAATAGTTCACGGCGTCGAAATCCTCTTCGCCGAACTCGTTCTTGCGCGTTTCGACGGCCTTGTAGAATTCATCTTCGTCTTCGTAGTGGCGGATGAAATTGGCGTCCAGTTCGCTGTAGAAAAGCTCCAGGTAATCGTCCTCGATATAGCAAAAAACCGACATGTGCTCGTCGGCATCCAGGTCACCGATCACTTCTATGATCTTGGTGGCGGCCGCTTTCAGCGTGTCCAGCGTCTGCCATGAAATGATTTCCAGCTGTTCCATCGGCACTCACTCCTTCTCTGGTTTTTTTATGGTCTCTATTTAGTTTGATAAAAACATTTTGTCAAGTGTTTTCCAGATATTTTTTCAGATAGTGGCCGGTCTGGGAGTTTTTGCAGCGCAGCATTCCGGCCGGGCTGCCGCTGAAAATGAGCTGGCCGCCGGCGGCGCCGCCCTCGGGGCCGAGCTCGACGGCATGATCGGCGGCGGCGATCATGGCCAGGTTGTGCTCGACGGCCACCACGGTGTTGCGGTTGCGCAGCAGCCGGGCGATCAGCTTTTGGATCACCTCGATGTCGTAGGCATGAAGGCCGAAAGACGGCTCGTCCAGCAAAAAGAGCATGTCCTTTTTTTCCTGGTTCAGGTATTTGAGCAGCTTGAGCTTCTGCAGCTCGCCCGTTGACAGGCTGCCCAGCTTTTCCCCCAGGCGCAAATAGCCCATGTCGTTGTCGCGCAGGTTTTGCATGGCGGCCCGGGCCTGGGGGATCTCGGCGCCCAGATCGACGCAGAACCTGTCGATGCTCATGGCCAGGACGTCGGCGATATTCCGGCCCTGGTGGGTGATCTTCAGCACGTCGGGGGTGAAGCCGTTGCCGCGGCAATGGCCGCAGGTGGATTTGACGGACGGCAAAAACTGCATTTCGATCTCAAGGTAGCCCCGGCCCTTGCACTCCGGGCAGCGACCCAGGGGCGAATTGAATGAGAAGTGGCCCGGCTGGTAGCCCAGCAGGCGGCTGGGCTTCAGGGCGGCGAAAAATTCGCGCAGCGGGGCGGAGGCGTCCAGAAAACCGGCGATGTGGGTATTGGGGCGCACGTGGCTGATGCCCGGATCGATATGCACCGTCTCGCGGATGCCCGGGATGCGCTTGGTTTTGAGATAGATCTCGTCATACAGCAGCGAGCTGTTACCGGCGCCGCTGACACCGGTGATGACCGTCAGCGCCTGGCGGGGGATGCGCAGGTCGAAATTCTTCAGGTTGTGGGCGCAAGCGCCGGCAATGTCAATGAAGCCTGAGCCGGACGCCTTTTCGCCCGGGAACTCAACCCGGCGCTGGAAATATTTCTGGGTGGCCGTGGCCCCGCCCTTGAAAAACGCGTCCCGGCCGCCGCTGAAGATTACGCGCCCGCCTTCGCTGCCGGCGCGGGGACCGAGTTCGATCACGTGGTCGGCACGGCGGATGAGCGTCGGGTTGTGTTCGACCAGGACGATGGTATTGCCGTTCTCCTTCAGCTGTTGCAGAAAGAAATCCATCTTTTCGTAATCGGCCGGATGCAGGTCGGCCGAAGGCTGGTCGATGATCAGCAGGGAATCGGAGAGGGTGGAGCCCATGATGAACGCCAGGTTGATGCGCTGGTGCTCGCCCTTGGAAAGAGTGAAGGTCGGCCGGTTGAGCTGGATGTAATGGAGCCGGCTGCGGATCAGGAATTTCAGCTTGGCGGCGATCTCCTGGAAGACGTCCGGGGAGATCTTGTTCCGGTAACGGCCCTTGTCCAGGGTGCGGATGAAGGCGTCGGCTTCGCGGATGGTCATGGCCAGGAAATCGGCGATGGTGCGGTCCTGGATGCGGAACGACAGGACCAATGGGTTGAAGCGGCTGCCGCCGCAGGCCGGGCAGGGACGATAGGAGGTGAAGCGGCTGATGAAGACGCGCGCCTGGACCAGGTAGGATTTTTTGCGCAAATAAGCGAAGAGGCCCTCCACCCCGGGGAAACGTCCGTCGCCCTGGAGCAGGGAATTCTTCGCCGCGGCGCTGAACTCGCGCAGCGGCCGGCGCACATCCATGCCGGCCTTGCGCGCATAGTGCAGAAGTTGTTCGCGGTATTCGCGGTTGGCCGGGGTATTCAGGGGCAGCACGGCGCCGTCGGCCAGGGAGAGGCTCTCGTCGAAAACCAGCTCCGGGTCGATGGCGGTGACGTCTCCGGTGCCCTTGCATTCCGGGCAGGCCCCCCGGGCGCTGTTGAAGGAAAAAAGGTTTTCGTCGGGGCTTTCGTATTCCCGCTGGCAGCGCGGGCAGAAAAGCCCGAAGGGGAAATGCCGGGGCACGCCGTCTTGGAACACGGTCACCGTGTTGCGGCTCAGGGCGATGGCGCTGTCGACGGCTTCGAATATCCGCCCGCGGATCTCCGGCCGGTTCTCCAGCTCGTCGACGAGCACCTGGATGGGCTTGTTCTTGCTTTTGCCGTCGATGCGGCTTTTGCCGCCGGCGCCGACCTGGAAGTAATAGCCGCGGTTGATCAGGAAGGCGATATCGCCCTGGTAGGGGAAACAGATCTGCAGCCGGCCGCCTGGGCGCGACAGCAGCTCGCGGATCATCTCGTCGATGCTGAATTTTTCGATCTTGTCGCCGCAGCCCGGGCAGTGGAAATCGGAGATCTTGGCGTAGAGGATGCGCAGGTAATCAAAGATGTCCGAGGCCGTGGCCACGATGGAGCGGGGATTCTTGTGCGGCTTTTTCTGGCGGAAGGCGATGGCCGGGGGAAGGTTGTCGATGGAGTCGATATCCGGCTTTGCGACCTGGTCCAGGAATTGGCGGATATACGGGGAGATGGATTCGATATAGCGGATATAGCCTTCGGCGTACAGGGTGCGAAAGGCAAGCGACGACTTGCCGGCGCCACTGACGCCGACGATGGCCGTGATCTTTCCCAGGGGAATGGTCGCGGAGATATCCTTCAAATTGTTGGTGCGTATGCCCTTGAGGATGATGTTCTTTTCCATGATTTTGGGACTCAAGGCGATTATACCATGGGTCGAAAGAAAGGATCTCTGCAGACGGCTGGATCGAAGACTATGCGCGGTGCTTTGGGCTATTTTTTTATTGTGAAATCGCGGTCGGAAAAATCATTGACCCGCAGGTCGCGCAAGGAGCAGATGCGCAGGCGGTATTGCCCGCTGTCCGGCAGGGAGGCGGAGATTTTCCACTGGAAAAAGCCGGTGTCCGGAACGGACTCGGCGATGATGGCGTATTGCTCGCCGCCCTTGAAGAGCAAAATGGCCAAGTTGCCGCTTACGCCGAGGGAGCGCCAGAGAACCCGAACTTCACCGCCGCCGCGCAAAACTTCTCCGCCATTGGGGAATTCCACATGGATATACCGGTCGCCGGCGGACAGCAGCAGAGCCAGCAGCAGCATGGGCAGCAGTCTTTTGCAGATCATCGCCTTTACATATGAGTTCTTTTCGATAAATCTCAAAAAATAGAGACAAAAAATATTCGTTCTTTGAACGAGTACGCCCGGAGAGACTCGAACTCCCAACGCGCAGCTTCGAAGGCTGCCGCTCTATCCTTTGAGCTACGGGCGCGGCCGGGAATTTGCATTATAGCGTTTCCCCGGGATGCGGGCAAGGCATGGAGATTGTGCTATAATTTTTTCATGCTTCCCGACATCGCATTCGCCAAACCGGTGGTCGACCTGGTCCGCCAGCGCTATTCCTGCCGCAGTTTTGACGGCTTGGGCCTGCAGCCTGAAATATTGGCCGATCTGGAAAGATTCAGCGCCGGGCTGGCAGGGCCTTTTGCCAGCCGCCTGCGTTTCGGCGTCATCGACAATGAAAAAGTTCGTTCCGAGAACCTGTTCTCCGCGGGCAGCTACGGCATGATCCGCGGGGCGCGCTTTTACTTGACCGCCTTGGTGCGCAAAGGCGATCCGCGCCGCTGGGAGGACGTTGGCTTTGCCCTGGAGGCCGTGGTTCTGCATGCGACCTCACTGGAACTGGGCAGCTGCTGGATCGGCGGCGTTTTCGACCGCGGGCGTTTTGGACGGGCGCTGGCCATGGGCAATGACGAACAACTGCCGGCCGTCGTAGCCGTAGGCCGGCCCGCGGCCAGGCCCTCGCTGCGCGACCGGCTGGTCCGTTGGAGCGCCCGCGGCGATCAGCGCATGGCCCCGGCCGACATATTTTTCGCCGAGGATTGGCGGACCCCCCTGCCTTATGAAGGATCGGGCGCCTGGGGGGCGGTTTTGGAATGCGTGCGTCTGGCCCCGTCGGCATCCAACAAGCAGCCCTGGCGGCTGGTCCGCCGCGACGGCGCCTTTCATTTTTTTCTGAGCCGCGCCAAGGCCTACAGCGCCCTGATGCCTTTGGCCGACCTGCAGCGCATCGACCTGGGCATCGCCATGTGCCATTTCGAATTAGCGGTGGTTGAGCTGGGGCTCGCTGGCAAGTGGTCGGCGGTTGAGCCGAAAGTGCCCGATACTCCTAAGAATTATGAATACATAGGGAGTTTCGAAATTAGTTGATCAGGTTGAAATAACAGTGTCAGTGTCAGCAAGAAGACATGTGAAATTGATGTTGCAGCGATACGATGAAGTCATGCCTTTTCTTTAACTTCGAACATCGAACTTCGAACGTCGAACCTTTATTTGCTTCGCATCGACCCTTTATCGAGGTATTCTTGAAATAACCTGCCCCACTGGGAATCCTTCAGCCATTTTTTGTAGATCTTGCCTTCTATGAACGGCCAGTGCAGGACATCATGGTAGAAATAGGAATAGAAGTTTCCCAGGTAGAGGATGGGCGGGCGGGTCATGGCTTTTTGCAGGAAGCGGGTGGGGCCGAACCAGGTGAACCAGCCCACGGCCTTGTGAAAGCTGGCGCCGACCTGGAAATGCCAGTTTTCCCGCGCCGCTTCCAGGTCGCCCACGATCTCGATCTCCCCGGGCTTGCCAACGCCCAGGCCGCTTTCGTGGGCCAGGCGGATGTACTTTATGGCCATGGGGTCGAAACCCATGAGCTTGGCCGCCACGGCGTCGATGGCCACCTGGTCGGAGCCGGCCAGGATGACGTTCTTTTCCTCTGGATGCATCACGCGCGGGCCCGGGCCGTTGCCGGCCATGGTGCCGTCCATCATGCAGAACAGTCCCGGGTGGATCTCCTTCTGGATGGCCAGCAGGTCGACCAGCGTTTCGTGGATGTAGGTGTGGGTCTGGTGGCGCTTGTGATTGAGCAGGCCGCCGAAGGCGTTCTTCATGGCCCCGGTGGTGGTGGTGTAGATGTGGCATTTGACCGTGGGCAGGTGGATGATGTTCCTGCCGATGAAGTAATCGGGGATGCGCAGCTCGTCACCGTAGATCTTGTCCAGCGCCAGCATCCTGGCCTTGGGCTTGTAGGCCACCCACTTCATGTCCTGCTCGCGGAAGTTGAACAGGACCTTGACGCCGTGGTCCTTGAAGATCGGCTTGTAGTTGTTCAGGTCCTCGCCCTTGAAGGCGTCGGTCACCTCGGTCTTGTTCTGCACGCAGGAGACGTCCGGGAAGCCGTGTTTCTTCAAAGCCAGGATGGTCCCCTCCAGCTGCCAGGGGGTGGTGTTGGCCGAGGGCAGGGGATAGTGCCAGGAGATGTTGTCCTTGATGATGGTGCCGCTGCTTTTGTCCAGGGTGCCCGGTGCGCCGCCCAGCTCGAAGAGGCGGACGTAGTCGTCCAGAACGGCCTGCGGCCCGGTTTTCAGTATGGCGACTTTCGCTTTTTTCATGGTTCACGATCCTTGTCGTTGGTTTTTCTTATTATAGCCGGGTTCAGGGGGAAAATCCAGAGCTCTGTCGCGCCGGCGGCGCTGGCGGGGAAGCGATTGACAGCCGGGGGCATATACTATAAAATGAGGGGGCGCGGTGAGTGTAGCTCAATGGTAGAGTATCAGACTGTGGATCTGACCGCTGCGGGTTCAAGTCCCGTCACTCACCCCAGTTCACCCTTCGGCCCAATTCACTCCTATTTCAGATGATCGGTCCTATGCGAAGTTTCCAGGATGCCACGCGTGAGCTCCCGGCGCCGGCTTCAAACCTCGACAGGCAAAGGCGAACGCGGCGTGCAGCCGCTGAGCACCAGGCCGGAAAAGCCCCAGGGCAGGCAGTCGACGATCCTGACGTTCTCCAGGCCGGCGCCCTGGGCCCAGGCGCGCAGGTCGGCCAATGAAAAACGATGTTCATAGGGCACGCCGAAGCGGTCCTCCAGCGACGCGGCGATGCCGCGGATGCCGGGAAAGGTGCCGTAGGGGATGTGGCGGGCCAGGCGCTCGAGACGCAGCGCGCGCAGAAGTCTTGCCGGCCAGGTCAGGGTAATAAAAACGACCGGGGCGGCGCACAGGGTCAGCCGGCGCAACCAGCGAGCAGGCAGCCTGGTGCTGACCCGGCGCACGAGTCTCACCGGGGCCAGCAGCATTTTTTTCAGCGGCAGGTCGCTGAAGTCCTTATAAAGAAACAGGGTGATGCGCCCTCCCGGCCGCAGCCTCTCCATGAGAGAGATGAAAGCCGCATGCGGGTCGCGGGTATGATGCAGGACCCCGAAAGAATAAACGAAATCAAATGCGTGCCTGGCCAGGGGCGGTTCCATCAGGTTGCCTTGCACATAACGCAGATTGGGCAGGTTCTCCGCCTTGACCGCCGCTTGGCGTATGCTGCCGGCCAGGTCGATGCCGATGAAGCGTATGCCGGCATGCCTGCCGGCCATGGCCATGGTGCCCCCGCCGTCGCCGCAGCCGGCATCGATGCCGGCGCTCCCCTGCACCAGTTCACTGTCCGAAGCCAGCTTCAGCAATTCAAGATGGGAGGTCGCCGGGGCACGATAACCGCCCTGGCGGGGGGACGGCTTGTGCTTTTCCCAGATGTCGGCATACAGCTCCAGCGTCTTCAATTCGGCGCGACTCGGGTCCAGCAGCAGCGCCGGCACCCTGGAACGGACAGGGAACAGGCGAGCGCATTGAGTGCAATGGAGGCCGGCGTCCCCGCCAGCGGCCAGTGACCCGCCGCATGCCGGGCAAGCCAGCAGGGCCGTCCAGCCCTCGTCCCATGCCCGATGCGCTTTAGCTACCATGAACCGATCATAAGACAATTCATCCCGGGTTGCAAGGTAATCCCATAACCGGCGGTCGGATTCGTCGTCTTGGTCGCAGGGTCAGGGCGGGGCTAAAGAGTGTTAAAACACCACGGCCATTTCTTTTTGATCGTGGCCAGGTCTTTCTCCTTGGCGACGAAGCTTTGCACGAAGCCGCACTGGCCGCAGACGTAGTTGTCCAGAGCCGCGACGCGGAAGGTCGAGAGCGGAATGGTGTTGCTGTCGTGCATCCCCGCCTTCCATTTAACCGTCGCGCCGCTGTATATTTCCTTTCCCCCGCAAAGGGGGCAGATCCCTTTTTTCATTTATTTTCCTCCTCGCTTCACTGGCCGGCTTTGCCGGTATGCGCAATACTGTTGTGTAAGATGCCGCTGTTCTCCCCGGCTCCGGGGGCAGCCGCGATGCTGGCTGCCAGGAGTATGAAGAGCAGGATCAGGAAAATCAATTTTTTCATGGCTTCTCTCCGTCGGCGCACGTTCCGTTCCCGCGGACCTCGCCCGTTGCCGGGGCCGCCGGCGCTTTTTTACGGCGCCGGCTGATGGCCTCGTGCAGGATGGACTCGATCTGGCCGTTGACGCTGCGAAAATCGTCGGCGGCCCAGCGTTCCAGCTCTTCCCACATCTCCTGGCTGAGGCGAAGCAGGAATGATTTTTTCGCAGACATGGCTCGATGGCGGTTGGCTTATTTATACAGCGTGCCGGTGTTGATCACGGGCTGGGCCTCGGCTTCGCCGCACAGCACGACCAGCAGGTTGCTGACCATGGCCGCCTTGCGCTCCTCGTCCAGATCGACGACATTCTTGCTCTTCAGGTCCTCCAGCGCCATCTCGACCATGGAGACCGCCCCGTGGACGATCTTGCGGCGGGCGGCGATGATGGCTTCGGCCTGCTGGCGGCGCAGCATGGCGTTGGCGATCTCCGGCGCGTAGGCCAGGTGGGTGAGCCGCGTCTCATCGACCTGCACCCCGGCCTTGGCCAGCCGGGTCTGGAGTTCGTCCTTCAAAACCAGGGCGACCTCGTCCATGCCGCTGCGCAGCGTGATCTCGTCTTCTTCCTCGCCATGGTCATATGGATAACAGTTGGCCAGGTGGCGCAGGGCGGCATCGCTCTGGATCTTGACGTAATGCTCGTAGTGGTCCACGTCGAAAAGGGCATGGGCGGTGTCCACGACATGCCAGACGACGACGGCGGCGATTTCAATGGGATTGCCGCGCTTGTCGTTGACCTTCAGCTTTTCGATCTCGAAATTGCGGATGCGCCGCGATACCGTGTATTTGCCGCGCGGCACCGCCAGCTGCAGCGGGTTGGTCCAGTGAAACCCGTCGTTGCTGACCGTTCCCTTGTATTTGCCGAACAGGACCAGCACCTTGGCTTCATTGGGCTGCAGGGTGAAATAACCCGGGGGCAGAACGGCCGCGACCACGATCAGCAGGGCCAGGATGAGCAGTACTTGCGCGAGCGACCAATGGGCCGTGTTCGCCCCGGCGAGAAAGACCAGAATGATGGCCAGGATCGACAAGGCGTGCACGACGGCGACCGCCCAGCCCTTGAACGCGCGCCCCTGTTTTTCTTTTGTCATTCGAACCTCCTGTAATGCTATCGAAATGATATCATAAATATAGCATCGCTTTTTCGTTTTGTCAACAATTTAATTTCCTGTTTTTTGAGAATCCATGGTGTTATTTGTGTATATTTTACCCTTTTTATACACAAGAATTTTTCATAAAACATTTTTTTTGTCTGTATTCAACCCAATCATTTATTCATCAATAGCCAATTAGAGCGTTATTAGAGAGTCGGTCCCGAATTCCCGGATGGACGGCCGGGTTGGCACAGGTTATGCTTGTAATTTAGTGCGTGTGACCATTTTTATCATAAGCGAGCATCATGAAAAAAAGAACCGAGGCCAGGGTTACCAAAAGCCTGCTGGTTGATCTCAGCAGGAAAGGTCTGCAGCAGATGGGGGTCACCGTGAATATTTCGCGGCGAGGCATGTTCATCGCCACCACCGGGGTCCTTCGCCGCCGCAGCAAGCTGCGGATCCTGGTCGCCGCCGCCGATGACATTTATTCGCTCACGGGCCAGGTGGTCTGGACTAAAAGAGACGCCCTGCCCGACGTGAGCACTCCGGTCGGATTGGGCATCCGGATCAGCCGGTCGACTCCCGGATATTACAAACTCATCGCCGCCTTGAAAAAAAGCCGGCAGGAATTCCGGGAAGGATAATCCGACCACTGGTTTTATCGAAATAGTTCGCTGTCTTTCCGGAATTTCGCGATTCAGCTCAGGTCTTTCTTTACAGTTGCCTGGTTTTGTTATAAAATCCTTGTTCTTCCACCATCTCTTTCCAAGGAAAAATGCATGGAAAAAAATCGAAGCTACGACAGCATGGTCGACGTCATCGGCCACACGCCCCTGGTCAGGCTGAACCATGTGGCCAGCGACATACCCGGCGAGGTTTTCGCCAAACTGGAGTTCTTGAACCCCATGGGCAGCTGCAAGGACCGCATCGCCCGCCATATGATCGAGAAAGCCGAAAAACAGGGTAAAATAAAAAAAGGGGACCTGATCATCGAGAATTCCTCGGGCAACACCGCCATCGGGCTGGCCCTGCTCGCCATCCAGAAAGGATACCGCCTGAAGGTCGTGGTGCGCGACCGCATCAGCCGCGAAAAGCTCGACCAGCTCAAGGCCCTGGGGGTCGAGATCCACATGGTGGACAGCACCTTGCCGCCGGAATCCCCGTACAGTTACAACAACATCACGCCGCTCCTGGCCCGGGAAACGCCGAACTGCTTTTTCCCCGACCAGCACAACAACCGCGACAACAACGAAGCCCACTACCTGGGCACCGGCCCCGAGATATGGGAGCAGATGGAAGGCCGGATCGATTTTTTCGTCGCCGGCATCGGCACGGGCGGCACCATCGGCGGCACGGCCCGCTTCCTCAAGGAAAAGGATGAGCGCATCCAGGTCGTGGCCGTGGACCCGGTCGGTTCGGTGTTTTATGAATATTTTCACCGAAAGAAAAAAGTAGCGCCCGGGCCCTACCTGCTGGAGGGGTTGGGCGATGAATTCCTGATCCATTGCGCCGATTTCAGCGTCATCGACGACATGTTCCAGGTGAGCGACCAGCAGGCGTTTCTCGCCGCCAGGGAACTGGCGCGGCGTGAAGGCATCCTCGCCGGCGGGTCGAGCGGCGCGGCCTTGTGGGGCGTGCGGCAGCTGGCGAAGAAAATAAACCGCAAGGCGCGCATCGTCACCATTTTCGCCGACGGCGCTTCCCGCTACCTGAGCACCATCTACAATGACGAGTGGCTCAGGGAAAAGGGAATGATTGAATAATTTTTAAAATCCGCTTGTTTATCGGGACGGTCTGCAAGCTACCCGGAACCTTTTTGTTTTATTTGCGTATATAATTCTTTAAGCCGGAGGCGCCTAATGAAAAAATTACTCTTCGCATGCCTGTTGGTCATTTCCCTGGCCACGATGAACCTGGCCCAGGAACAGCAGATAAAATCCATGACCCTCGACCAGGTCATCGAGCAGGCCTTGAAAAACAACCTGGACCTGCAGATCGAAATGTCCAATCCCGAGATCGCCGCCGCGCTCTTGAGCAAAAGCAGGGCGATATTCATCCCGAACCTGTCGCTTGGTTTTACGCAGACCTCGAAAACCACCCCCAGCGCCTCTATTATCACCGGCGTGGACATTGAAAAACCCGACTCGCTCTTCTTCGGCTTCAATCTTTCGCAGAACCTGCTCCTCGGCGGGAACCTTGGTATTTCTCTGCAGAACTCCCGTAATTCGACCAACTCGCGCGATGTGAATGTCAACCCGCGCTATTTTTCACAGCTCGAATTCAACCTGACCCAGCCCCTGTTGAAGGACTTCGGCCTCACGGCCACCAAAAGGAACATTTATATCGCGCGCAACAGCCGGGAGAAGTCGCTTTTCGCCCTGAAACAGCAGGTGATCGACCTGATCTACCAGACCGAGGAAGCGTATTGGAGCCTGGTTTATTCCCACCAGAACATGGCGGTCAAGGAAAAATCGCTGCAGCTGGCCAGGGACCTGCTCAAGCAGAACGAGATCCAGGTCAAGGTCGGGGTGTCGGCGCCCATGGACATTCTGACCGCCCAGGCCGAGGTGGCCGCCCGCGACAGCGAGACCCTGCAGGCCCGCAGCCAGATCCAGACCTATGAGGAGAACCTGCGCCGCATCCTGAACTTGAGCCAGATGCCTGAAGCCATCGTGCCCGAGGACCAGCCGCTGTTCAGCCCGGTGCAGGCCGATCTGAACGACTTCCTGCAGATCGCCCTGGAAAAAAGGCCCGATATCGAGCAGGTGCGGCTCGACCTCAAGAGCAAGAATATCGACGTCCGCTATTACCGCAACCAGATGCTGCCCGACCTGCAGCTCACCGCTTCCTACTATACCCAGGGATTGAGCGGCACGCCGTTGCAGGATGGCTCCCCCATTCCCGGCGTCATCGGAGGCAACCTCAACGATTCTCTGCGCGACGCCTTGAAAAGCCTCTATAAGAATTATTCCTTCGGCCTGCAGCTCAATATCCCGTTGTTCCACACTTCGGCCAAGGCCGACCTGGTCCAGGCCCGGCTGAACCTGGAGCAATCGCTGCTGCTTTTGAAAAAAACCGAGAGCACCATTTATTCCGAGGTCAGGCAGATCATCATGGACCTGGAGACCAACGCCAAGATCGTCGAGGCCAACCGCATCTCGCGGGAACTGGCTGACCAGAAGCTGGCCGCCGAACAGAAAAAGCTGGCGGTCGGGCTTTCGACCAATTACCTGGTCCTGCAATACCAGCGCGACTACGCCAACACCCAGATCGCCGAGTTGCAATCACTGATCAACTACAGCCTGGCACTGTCCCGGGTCAATAAAGTGCTGGGCACGACCCTGGAAAAGCATAACATCGAATTCAACGATTTTTTGTCGAAAAATAATTAAAAAGGGTTGATTTGCCGCTGCTTGTTTACAAGGGTATTCTTTTCTGGTAAAATATGTTCTAATTTCGCATAAATAATTAGGAGGAAATTGTGAGCATTACCAAGGAAACCAAGCAAAAATTGATCGGCCGGTTTCAGATAAATGACAAGGACACTGGTTCGTCCGAAGTGCAGATATCGATTTTGACCGAAAGGATCCGGAATTTGACCGAGCATTTCAAGACGCACAAGAAGGACAATCATTCCCGCAAAGGCTTGCTGACGCTGGTCTCGACCCGCAAGAAGCTGCTGAATTACCTGCGCAAGACCGATTATGACAAATATCTCAAGATCATCCAGGAACTGGAACTGAGAAAGTAATTTCATTCAGGAGACATACATGCAAAAAACAATCCAGATCGCAATAGAGGGTACTACCCTTAAAATCGACATCCATCGCTGGGCCAAGCAATCCAACGGTTCGGCCCTGATCACGTATAAAGACAACGTGCTCCTGGTCACCGCCAACATGAGGGAAGAGGAAAAAGCGGCACAGGATTTTCTGCCGCTGATGGTGGATTTCCGCGAGAACACCTATTCGGCCGGCAAGATCCCCGGCGGTTTCTTCAAACGGGAAGGCAAGCCTTCGGAGAAGGAAGTGCTGCTGTCCCGCCTGATCGACCGGCCCATCCGGCCGCTGTTCGCCGAAAACTACCATAACGACACCCAGGTGATCGCCATGCTGCTTTCGGCCGACTTCAGCGTCGACTACGACGCGCTGGGCATCGTCGGCGCTTCCGCCGCCCTGCTCTCTTCCACCATCCCCTTCACCACCCCCCTGGGGGCGGTGAAGATCGGCTGGAAGAACAACGAGTATTTCGTCAATCCTGGCCAGGACGTGCTGAAGGAGATGGAAATGGTCCTGCTGGTGGCCGGCAGCGAGCAGGAAGTGGTCATGCTCGAGGCCAGCGGCAACGAATTCTCCGACCAGGTATTCATGGAAGGCCTGCGCCGGGGCAAGGAAGTGATCGCCCGCATCTGCCAGGCGCAGAAGGAACTGATCAACCCCGACAAGATGATCGTGCCGGCCAAGCCCGAGGCCAAGGCCATGGCCGATGAAATTCGCGGGAAATTCTCCGCCCAGATCCGCGACGCCATCTTCACCCAGGACCGCGTGCTGCGCCGCCTGAAGATCAAAGCCATCATGGAAGAGATCCAGCAGGGCAAGGACGATGCGGCCGAGATCGCCAGGATCAAGGGCGCCTTTGAAAAAGTCGAGGCCCAGGTCTTTCGCGAAACCCTGCTGAAGGATAAAAAGCGCACCGACAACCGCGCCTTTGATGAGATCCGCCAGATCTCCATCGAACTGGGCATTCTGCCCCGCGTCCACGGCTCGGCCGTTTTCACGCGCGGCGAGACCCAGTCGCTGTCGACCGTCACCCTCGGCTCGGAAGACGATGCCCAGAGGCTGGACAACCTGAACGGCGACGAGACCAAGAAAAAATTCCTGCTGCATTACAACTTTCCGCCTTTTTCGGTCGGCGAGGTCAGTTTCCTGCGGGGCGCAGGGCGGCGCGAGATCGGGCACGGCAACCTGGCTGAAAAATCCCTGAGCAAGGTGATCCCCGATGGCGAGGTCTTTCCCTATACCATCCGCGTGGTTTCCGACATCCTGGAATCCAACGGTTCATCCTCGATGGCCACGGTCTGCGGCGCCACCCTGGCCCTGATGAACGCCGGCGTGCCCATCAAAGCCCCGGTTGCCGGCATCGCCATGGGCCTGGTCAAGGAAGGCGATGAATTCGCCGTCCTGACCGATATCGCCGGTTACGAAGACCATTTCGGTGACATGGATTTCAAGGTGGCCGGCACCGAGAAGGGCATCACCGCCATCCAGCTGGACATCAAGATCAAGGGCCTGACCGACGAGATCATCCGCCGGACCATCGATGACGCCCGCAAAGCCTATCTGTTCATCCTGGGAAAAATGAAGGCGGTGATCGCCGTGCCTTCCGAAAAACTTTCCGAATACGCCCCGGTCATTTTGACCATGATGATCCCGGTCGACAAGATCAGGGACCTGATCGGACCGGGCGGAAAAAACATCAAGGAACTCGTGGCCACGTTCAACGTCAAGATCAACGCCGAAGACGACGGCAAGGTCTCCATCGCCGCCGCCAACCGCGAGGTCGGAGAACGGGTGATCGCCCGTATCGAAGCCATGACCGGCTCGCCCGAGGTCGATAAGATCTACAACGGCAAGATCAACCGCATCGAGGATTACGGCCTGTTCGTGGAGATCATGCCCGGGGTGACCGGGCTGCTGCATGTGTCCGAGATCTCGCAGCGCCGCATCCGCGATGTCCATCAGGAATACAAACTCGGCCAGATGATCGAAGTGAAAGTGCTCTTCCTGGACCGCGATGGGAAAATGAAGCTGAGCCACAAGGTCCTGGAGAATCAATCCCGCGACGGAGAAAACCAGTAAGGCCGGTTCCCCGCCGCCTGGAGGCGTGACATGCAGGATCGCCGCGACCGTGCAGTGAACCAACGTATCCCGCTCAAGCTGAAGCGCGCCGGCAACCGGCGCGGTTTCACCTTGATCGAGGTCATCACCGTGACCGTGATCATCGCCGTGCTGGCCGCGGCGACCATCCCCCTGGCCCATAACGCCTTCCAGCGCGAAAAAGAGATCGAACTGCGCCGGGCGCTGCGCATGCTGCGCACGGCGCTCGACGCCTATAAAAAATTCGTCGATGAAAACAAGATCGAGGTCGACGAGGACACCTACGGCTACCCGGAAAAACTGGAGCTCCTGGTCTCGGGCATCGAGTACAAGGACAAGAAGAACAAGACCCGCCTGGCCAAGTTCCTGCGCCGCATTCCCCGGGATCCGATCAGCGGCTCCACTGACTGGGGGCTGCGCTCCTATCAGGACAAGCTGGGTTCCCGCCACTGGGGCGGGCAGAGCGTCTGGGACGTTTACTGCGATTCAGGGAAAAAAGCCCTGGACGGTACGTATTACCGCGACTGGTGAAAAAAACCGCGCCGCCGCGCCCGAAGCATTACAGCCCTTAAAAATTCAGGTTCAGCCCCAGGGAAAAATCCAGGCCTTTGGCCAGGGGAATATCCGGGTCGGCATTGGCGTAGTAGGTGCGGTCAAACAAGTTGGCCAATTTCAGGGACAGGAACAGCCGTTGCGAAAAATAGTAGCCCGCCTTGAGATCATGGACGGCGTAAGCGGGGACCGCGATCTCGGCCGGGCCCGGGTGACTGACGGCGGCCGACCCCAGCCAATCCCATTCGCCCCAGAACCTGCCCAGCCACAGCCTGGCGCCCAGGGACAGCCTGGCGCCGGGGATATCGTTCAGGTATTGGCCGCTGACCGCGCTCAGCCCCCGATAGGTGAAGGCGTTGCCGAAAAGCTCCAGTTTTTTCGCGACGTTGAGCTGGAATTCCAACTCCAGGCCCCGGATCGTGCCGCGGTCGATGTTGCCGTAAGTATACGATGCTTCTGCCAGCGGAAATTTTTCGATCATGTTGCGGATGGAACATTGGAACAGGTAGACGCCCACGAACGTTTTCCGGCGCTGGAACTTCAGGCCGGCATCCAGGTTCAGGCTGCTTTCAGGTTCCAGCGCCGGGTTGCCGACGAGCGAACTGCGTCCGCTGATGCCGGTATAGAAGGCCTCGCTCAGCGAGGGCATGCGGAATGCCGTTCCGGCGTTGACGAACAGGGTGAGGGCGGCCCCGATTTTCCGGGTCACGCCGCAAAAGAATGCCGGGGCCAGCTGGGAGTTTTCCAGATGAACGCCGTTGGCGACGGCCTGGCGCGAGAATGCTCCCAGGCGGGCTCCGGCGAGCAGGTCGCAAGCGGCCAGGCCTGAATACTCGATCGTGGCATACAGTCCCAGGTCATTGCGCCGGCCGTCGCGAACGGGCAGCGACGCGCTGCTGAGCCGCCCGGATTTCCAGGTTTCATTCTCCATGTCCACACCGGACCGTCCGAAATAATCGATGCCGATCTGGTAGGAGAGCCGCGCGTTCCGTGCCTTGCGCCAGTAAGCGCGCCCGCCCAGGTCCAGGGCCTTGTTCTTCGCGATATCGATTTGCTGGCCGGCATTCTTGATCTTGTTCAATTCATAATCATTGGGGTTCAGGAAAAGGGTGAAATTCAGCGAACCGTCGGCTATCAGTGCGTCGTCGCGATAGGCGATGTTCAGCAGGTTGGTGTTCTCCTGAGGGTAAAAGGAGGCGAGCGCTGGATCGTTGGCCCTGTCGGGTTTGCCGACGTCCCGGCCGGCCGCTTTCAAGAAATTGATGCTGAAACCGCGCTCGCTGTTTTCGTAGGCGACGGCCACGTTGCCGGTGAAGTAATGGAACCCGGAATTCAACACTCGAGCCGCCGGAGAAGAATAATCCCCGGCCCTGACGATCTGGACGGCGGCGCGCAGCGACCAAGGGCCGAAAACCTTGCCCAGCGCCAGGCCGCCATTCAGCTTCCGATCCAGTGAATTGCCGCTGAGGTTCAGCGTAACCAGCGGGGAGCCGGGACTCGGGGCGGCGCGCGGAATGATCTGGAACACCCCGCCGATGGCGTCGGAGCCATAGACCACCGAAGCGGCGGAACGCACCACCTCGATGCGCTGGATGAATTCGGGCGGGAAAAACTGGGCGGAGGCGCCGGCGCTGCGGTCGCTGGTGACGCGCGCGCCGCCGGCCAGGAGCAGGATGCGCCGCCGGGCCATGCCGCGGATGCTCGGAGTGACCGAAACGCCGCCTTTGCCGATGAAGCTCACGCCGGGGGAACGTTGCGCGGCCTGAACCACGGTTTCCGGCAGGCTCTCCGCGATGCTTTCCCCGGAAATCGTGCTCTGGGCGAAAGGAACGGCCAGGGCTTTTTCCGCCTCGTTCAGGGCGGTGACGGTCACCTCCTCCTTGAGCAGCCGCAACGGGGTCAGGAACACTTTCAGGCGGCGCGGAAGTTCGTCCAGTGAAAGGTTCCGCTTCTCCAGATAGTGCAGGGGGCTGACAAAGGTCAATTGCAGCGCCGCCTGCGACTCGTCGGCGCTGAAAATGAATTCGCCTTTTTCATCGGAAGAGACCGAACGGCCATGGGTGCCGACCAGGATCCGGATGCCGGCCAGCGGCTGGCCGTAGACGTCCATGACCGTGCCGCGTATCTCAACTCCTTGTGACGGCAGAACGCTCGCAGCGCCCAAAAGCAGAGTGAAAAGCAGTTTTTTCAATGGGTTCATTGCATGCCCTGATCATCTTACGAATCCGGGGCGCTTTGGTTTTGAGCCATGGTTGTGCAGGCCGGTTTTATTTGCTATTATGAGCCGCAGGAGGGAACTTGTACGTCCTGGGCATCGAGTCCAGTTGCGATGAAACCGCCGTCGCCGTCGTCGAAAGGGGAGAACGGAACGCCGTTCTGGCCGAAGCGATCAAATCGCAGATCGACCTGCACGCTCCCTACGGCGGCATCGTTCCCGAGATCGCCGCCCGCACGCACTATGAGGCCATCGACCTGCTCAGCCGCCAGGCGCTGCGCCAGGCCGGCATCGGCATCGACGAAGTGGAACTTCTGGCCGTCACCCTGGGGCCGGGGCTGGTCGGCTCCCTGCTCATCGGGCTGGCTTTCGCCAAGGGGCTGGCCATGGTCCACGACCTGCCGCTGGTCGCGGTAGACCACGTCGCGGCCCATATCGAGGCGCCTTTCATCAGCCATGCCGCTATCGCCTACCCGCTGCTGGCCCTGGTCGTTTCCGGAGGCCATACTTCGCTGTTTTACCTGGAAGAGAAATTCAACAGCCGGGTGATCGCCAAGACCCGCGACGACGCGGCCGGCGAGGTCCTGGACAAGGTCGCCAAATATTTCGGCCTGGGCTACCCGGGCGGGCCGCTGCTGGAAGGCCTGTATGAAAAAGGCGATCCGCTGCGCTTCCAGTTCACCCGGCCGCGCATGAGCGACGGCGGCGATGACTTTTCCTTTTCCGGCTATAAGTCGGCGTTGCTGCGCCTGGCGCGGGAGTCGGGAGTACACCCGGGCAGCAAGGAATATTTTGACCTGCTGGCCTCATTTTTAAGCGCTCTGGTCGATTACCTGGTGGACAAGACCCTGGAGGCCGCAAAAAAACTGCCGGTCCGTTCCCTGATCGTTTCGGGGGGGGTCAGCCGCAACTCACTCCTGCGCCAGCGCTTCAGCGACGCCTGCGCCGGCCAGGGGCTGGCTTTGTACCTGCCGGAACCGCGGTATTGCACCGATAATGCCGCCATGATCGCCTGGCTGGGCTACGAAAAATTCGCGGCCTTTCCCAACCTGAACTATTATGACTTGTATCTCAATTCCTATTCGCGGGCCCTGTTCCGGGCAAACGGCAAGCACCGCTAGAATCAAATCGACCAATCGTGACGAGTGACGAGTAACGAGTGACAGGGAAGAAGAACTAGTGTTCGCTTACTTGCTGTTCCTCGTCACTGGTCACTTGTTACTCGTCACATAAGTTCGTTGAACCCTACTTTCCCGGGCACTGCTTGCACACAGCGTCGGGCAGGCCCTTGCTGCCGTATACGCGGTCGAAATGGGCGCTGAATTCTCCCGCCAGTTTCCGGGCCCTTTTTTCGAAGGCATCCGGGTCTTTCCAGGTGTTTTTGGGCTGCAGGATCTCGGCCGGGACATCGGGGCAGGAGACCGGGATCTGGATATGGAAGGTCTTGTCGTCGGTGTAGCCGGCCTTGTCCAGTTCGCCGTTCAGGACGGCGCGAATGATGGCGCGGGTGATGTTTATGTCCATGCGCTTGCCTTCACCGTAGGCACCGCCGCTCCAGCCGGTGTTGACCAGGTAGACCCGGGTGCGGTGCTTCTTGATCTTCTCGCCGAGCAGAGACGCGTAATCGTTGGGATTGCGCGGCATGAAGGGCTGGCCGAAAAAGCGGGAAAAGGTCGAAACCGGCTCGACGATGCCGGTCTCGGTGCCGGCCAGCTTTGACGTGTAGCCCATCAGGAACCAGAACATGGCCTGGTCCTGGTTCAATTTGGCCACGGGGGGCAGGACGCCGTTGGCGTCGGCGGTCAAAAACACGATGGTCTTCGGGTGCTTGCCGCGCGAGGACTTCTTGATGTTGGGCAGGAAGGTCAACGGGTAGGAGCCGCGGGAATTTTCGATCAGGCGGGAATCGTTGAAATCAAAGGTCCCGTCGGGGTAGGTCATGGCGTTTTCCACGATGGCGCCGTGTTCGAGAAAAGGGGCCTGGTGGTTGATGGCGTCGTAGATCTGGGGCTCCTTGGCCGGGTTCAGGTTGATCAGTTTGGCATAACAGCCGAATTCGAAATTGGCGATGCCGCGGCGGTCCCAGCCGTGCTCGTCGTCGCCGAGCAGGGCGCGGTCGGGATCGGCCGACAGCGTGGTCTTGCCGGTGCCGGAGAGGCCCAGGAACAGGGCGATGCCCCCGTCCAGTCCTTCGTTGGCCGACGCGTGCAGCGGCAGGATCCCCGCCTTGGGCAGGAGATAGTTCATTACCGTGAACATCAGCTTCTTGACGCTGCCCATGTAGGCCGACCCGATGATGATACCGATGCGGCCGACGAAATCCATGGCCACCACCATGTCCGAGGTGGTGCCGTCGGCAAGCTTGCGCAGCCGGCCGGCGTATTTCTGCTTGTCCAGCTTGTCGGCGGGCAAAACGACGATGGTGAAGGGCTGGCCGTTGTATATGCTGCTGGCGATGTCCCTGGGCACGGGGCGGAACATGGTCGCGGTGAAAAGCGCGGTGACGGCGTGGTCGCTGACGGTGCGCACGGGCAGCGCGTAGTTGCTGTCGGCGCCCACGACGCGGTCGGTGACGAACAGCTTGTCCTTCTTGCCGACCAGGGCCAGCGCGTCCTCCAGGATCATGGCGAAAGTGTCCGGGGCCAGCGGCAGGTTGTTAGGCGAATCCCAGTCGATCTCGGCCTCGATCTCGGGCCGGCGGACCGTCAGGGTGTCCTTGGGGCTGCGGCCGGTCGACTCCATGCGCGTCCAGGTGGCCAGGGCGCCGTTGCGGCTGACCAGGACCTCGCGGTCTTTCACGGCGGCCTTGATCAGGTCGCGGCGCTTGGGGTTGATGCGGACGTCATCCTTCTTGGCGATCAGGTCGGTCAGTCTTTCCAGGAAATTCATGCTGTTCTCCTTTTGTTAAGAGGGAAATTATAAATCATCGGCGCCGGAAAATCAATGGTCAAGCGGCGAATGCCGGGCGGCAAAATTTGACAAGCGCGGCCGAATAGTGTTAAAATCCAGATTCGGAGGAAGTATGAAAAAAGATATTCACCCCAAATATATGGAATGCACGGTGGTCTGCGCCTGCGGCAATACCTTCAAGACCCGCTCCACCATGCCCAAGATAGAAGTGGAGATCTGTTCTTCCTGCCATCCTTTTTTCACCGGCAAGCAGAAATACGTCGATACCGAAGGCCGGATAGAGAAGTTCAAGAAAAAGTATGGATACAAGGAACAGTGAAAAGATATTTTCCTATCTTGAGAACATCCATGCCCGCTTCGAGCTGATCAGCGCCGAGCTGAGCCTGGCCGAAACCGTACACCAGCAAAAAAAATTCCGCGAGCTTTCCAAGGAATTGTTCTCGCTCAAGCCACTGGAGGAAAAATACCACCAGTTCAAAAAGATGCGCGCGCGCCGGCTTGACGCGGAGACGCTCCTGGCCGCCGCCGACGACAAGGAAATGACCGATCTGATCCAGGAAGAGCTGGCGGCGCTGGAAAAGGAAAATGAAGCGCTGGTCGGGGAGGTCGAGGTTCTGATGGTTTCCGACCCCGGCGAGGACAACCGCAACGCCTTCCTGGAGATCCGCGCCGGAGCCGGCGGGGACGAGGCCTCGCTCTTCGCCTGCGACCTGCTGCGCATGTACACCCGGGTGGCCGAGAGAAAAAAATGGAAGGCCGAGATCATCTCCACCGCCTATTCTTCGATCGGCGGCATCAAGGAGGTCGTTCTTTACGTCAGGGGCACGGAAGTGAACAAGTTCCTGAAATTCGAGAGCGGCGTGCATCGCGTGCAGCGCGTGCCGTCGACCGAGGCCTCGGGGCGCATCCACACTTCGACGGTGACCGTGGCCGTGCTGCCCGAGGTCGAGGACGTGGAAGTGGATTTCAACCCCAAGGATATCCGCATCGACACCTACGCGGCGTCCGGGCCGGGCGGACAGCACGTGAACAAGACCGAGTCGGCCATTCGCGTCACCCATATTCCCTCCGGTATCGTGGTCACCTGCCAGGATGAAAAGTCCCAGCATAAAAACAAGGAAAAGGCCCTCAAGGTCCTGAAAGCCAGGCTGTTCGAGCACGAAAAGAACAAGCAGGATGAAACCATCGCCTTGAGCCGCAAATCCCAGGTGGGATCGGGCGAGCGTTCGGAGAAGATCCGCACTTACAATTTCCCCCAGAACCGCGTCACCGACCATCGCGTCAGCGAACGCAACTTCAACGTCGGCTTCATCATCGACGGGGACATGGACGCCCTGGTGGCCGATCTGGCCGCGGGCCATGTCCGCGCCCAGATCGAGCAGAAGATCAGGAGCATGATCGCCTAGTGCTGTATTCGGAACTCTTCGCCGCCGCCCTGAAAAAATTAAAGAACGACGAACTGTCCACCGCGGTCCAGGTCCTGATCGAGGATTCGTTCGGCCTCAGCCGGCCGCAGTTCTGGATGCAAAAGAACATGATCGTCCGCGACGCCAACGGTTTGCGCCGCTTCCGGCGTCATTTTCGCCGGCTGCTCGCCGGCGAGCCATTGGCCTATATACTTAAGGAGAAGGAGTTTTACGGGGAGAAGTTCCTGGTGACCCCGGCCGTGCTGATCCCCAGGCCCGAGACCGAGCTGCTGGTCGAAAAAGCGCTGGCGTTGCTGGCGCAGGGACACGTCCAGGTGCTGGACATCGGCGCCGGCAGCGGCAATATTTCCATCGTCCTGGCCTTGCGCTCCCGGGCGACGGTCACGGCCCTGGAAAAGAGCCGGCCGGCGCTGCGGATATTAAAAAAAAATATCGCCCGCTTCGCCGTTCGCCAAAGAGTGCGGCCTCTGGCTGGAGACCTGTTCCCCAAAAAACATGGGCTGTACCAGCTGATCGTCGCCAACCCGCCCTACCTTTCTCGCCGGGAGTGGCGGGAGGCTCCCGCGGGCATCAAGTGCTTTGAGCCGAGAGCCGCACTGGAATCCGGCCCGGACGGGACCGAGGTGCTGGCCAGGATCGCGGCCGGGGCCGGGAGCTGCCTGGCGCCGGGCGGACGCCTGCTGCTCGAGATCGGCCAGGGGCAGCGCCGGGCCGTGCGCCGCGCGCTTGCCGACGCCGGGTTGCGGGAAATGGAGTGCGTCCGCGATTATGCCGGCATCGAGCGGGTGATCGTAGCTGCAAGATAGGTTCGATGTTCGACGTCCGGTGTTCGAGGTTGAGAGCTTCCAAGGCCGAGACTCCGCGAACTTACTTCTTCTTTTTCCGCAAAACCCAGCCGCTGATGTTTTTTTGCCGCTGGCGGGCGACGGCCAGGGCCTGGCTCGGGACGTCCTCGGTGATGGTGGACCCAGCCCCGATATAGCTGTCGCTGTGGATCGTGACCGGCGCCACCAGCTCCGTGCCCGAGCCGATGAACACATTGTCGCCGATGGTGGTGGGATTCTTTTTTTCGCCGTCGTAGTTGCAGGTGATGGTTCCGGCGCCGATGTTGACTTTCCTGCCGATGCGGGCGTCACCGAGATAGGATAAATGCATGGCCTTCGAGCCCTGGCCAAGGACGCTTTTCTTCATTTCCACGAAATTTCCCAGCTTGGCCCCTTTTTTCACCAGGGCGCCGTTGCGCAGGTGACAGTAGGGACCGAGTTGGACTTCAGCTTCCACCACCGAGTCGCGGATGACCGAACCGGGCAGGATGACGCAGCCGTCCCCGATCCGGGAATTCTCGATGAAGCTGTTCGCGTAGATCGTCACCCTCTTGCCGATGCGGCTGTCGCCCTTGATCGTGACCCCGGCGCCGATCGATGAATCCCTGCCGATGAGCGGGAGGCCTTCCATATAAAAATTGCTCAGGTTTTCGATGCGCACGCCGTTTTTTTGCAGCCAGCGGATCTGCAGGGACACGACCGCGGCTTCCGTTTTCAGCGCTTCGCGCCTCGGGTCGAGCATCTTGACCGGATCCGTCAAGACCAGCGGCAGGACGGAAGGCATGGCGTTCAGCTTGGCGAATATGCCGGGTTCCAGGGCCATGCCGCTTTCCCGCAAAAAAGAGCCGGGCACGAGAAAAAACGACCTGCCCGGGGCGGCGAGAACGGCAGTGCCCGGGCGGCGGAGCCGGAGGCGCAGTTCCCGCAGCGCGGCCTCGCTGATCTCCGGGAAGAGGGCCGGAGGGAACACCAGCACGGAAGCGAAATCATTGCCCTGGCAGGGCAGGTCGGGGAAACGGCAGAACGGGAAGGACATGGCCAGCCAGAAGGGGATATCGCGGCCGCGGCAGGTAAAACGGTCGGCGGTACGCCGCCCGTCGTCGACGACGGCAGCGATCATTCCACCATATTCAGGAAATCCTGGTTCTGCTGCAGCGGCTCGAAATCAGGCTCGTTGTAGACAATGACCTTGTAGCTTTCGTCTTTTTTCAGGCATTTTTCTATGTAACGCAGCGAGTTGGCCGTATCGTCCTTGCGCAAATACGCGGCAGCCATCAGGTAATAGAGGTAGGCGTCGCGAAAATTGTTCTTCTCGGCATGGTTAAAACGTTCCAGGGCTTTGTCGATGTTGCCGGCGTTCAACTGATATACGCCTTCCCATACGTGGTCCTGGACGCTTTCCAGCTTGACGGTCACGGGATGGAGCTGGGCCGCGGTGATGCTCTGGAACACCTTGGCCCGCGTCTGTATCTCCAGCACGCTGTAAAATTCCGAGTCCTTGTAGGTTTCGATGATCTTTTTGAAGGCCTCGCCGGCTTTGCTGTGGCTTTTTTTATGGAATAACTGCAGCGCCTTTTCGTATTCTTCGCTGATGGCCTGCAATTCCTTTTCTTCTTTAAGTTTCATGGCTGTCAGAACCTCCGAGCCTGTATTCTACACCTTTTGGGGACTCTTTTCAACTCGTGCCGACCCGGCGGGAGAATGTTGAGGAAAATCCGCTAATACCGCTTTTTTAAAATGCGCGTAAAATGGAATGAAAGGGTTAATTGCCGGATTTGTAGCGTTCCGGGATTACGCCGAGCACTTCGATGCCCGCGCCCTTGGCGATGTCGATGATGCGCAGCACGTCCTTGTAATAAAGGCCTTCGTCGGCGCGGATGAAAATGGTCTTGTCCGTGCGGGTCTGGTAGAGGTCGCGCAGGGTGTTTTCCAGCAGGTTCAGGTCAACGGGGTCCTGGTTGATCTTGACGGTCTGATCGCTTTCCAGGGTCAGAACGATGCCCCTGGCGTCCTGGGCGCCGCCGCCTTCGCCGGCTGCCTGGGTCTCCGGAAGCTTGACATCGATCCCTTTCTGCATGACCGGCGTGATGACCATGAATATGATCAGTAAGACAAGCAGGATATCGCAAAGGGGTACAACGTTGGGTTCTGATTTTTGCTTGCTGGAACCAATGTCAACACTCATAGCGGACCTCCTCGATGTAGAGTGTTAATGTAGCAAAGAAAAAGAATGTTGTCAAGTATCCCATGCCAAAAATGTCTGTTTCAACCCGTGCCTGCAGGCGTTTCCCGGAAAATGTTGGAAAAATATTTTTTTTGGGGTATATTTGTTCCATGGCACGAAATACAACTTTAAAGGAAAATACCATCAATTGTCTTTTGGAGACAAGCTTCGAGAAGTTCGGTTCCCGGCCGGCGCTCGGCATGGCCCTGGAAAAGCCGCTGACCTACAGCGACGTTTTCCGGTCGGTCTGCAGCATGGCCGCCATGCTGAAAAAGCTGGGGGTGCTTAAAGGCGACAAGATCGCGATCCTGGGCGAGAATTCCCCCAACTGGGGCATCGCCTGCCTGGCCGCCATGCGCGTCGGTGCCGTCGTGGTGCCGATCCTTCCCGATTTCCCTGAAACCGACATCCACCATATCCTGGCCGATTCGGAAGCCAAGATCCTTTTCACCACCCAGCGGCAGATGGAAAAAGTGCTGGGGCTCCGCGACCACAAGCTGCTGACCGTGATCACCCTCGATGATTTCACGGCCGAAACCGATTTTTTGACCGTCGAGCCCATCTCCAATTTTATCGAAAAAGCGCGGAATTTCCTGCGCCAGATCCCTGACAAGATCGGCCTGAAACTGGCGGCCGTGAACGAGGACGACATCGCTTCCATCATTTACACTTCCGGGACTTCGGGCCATTCCAAGGCGGTCATGCTCAGTCACAGGAATTTCATTTCCAACGTGCTGACCACTTCCAACCATTTGCTCGAGGTCTTTCCCGAAACGACTTTCCTTTCCATTCTCCCCCTGTCCCATACCTATGAATTCACCCTGGGTTTCCTTTTCCCGCTGCTCAACGGCTCGCGCATCGCCTATGTCGGCAAGACGCCGACCCCCAGCGTGCTCGAAAAGATCTGCCAGGTGGAAAAACCGCACATCATCCCGGCCGTGCCGTTGATCATGGAAAAGATCTACAAAAAAAAGGTCCTGGCCGCTTTCGAAAAAAAACTCGTGCTCAAGGTCATCTCCAAGATCCCGGGTTTGAAAATGAAGATCTACCGGAAGATCGCCCGCAAGCTGGTCGATTTTTTTGGCGGCGAGCTGAAAACCATGGCCATCGGCGGGGCGGCGATCAACCGCGAGGCCGAGATGTTCCTGAAAAAATCGGGATTCCCCTACCTGATCGGCTACGGCCTGACCGAGTCGGCGCCGCTGCTGGCCGGCGGGCCGTGGGGAGACCCGACCATCGCCGTCGGTTCTACCGGCAAGCCCATCCCCGGGGTGGAGATCAAGATCGTCGATCCCGACCCCCGGACCGGCATCGGGGAAATCTATGCCCGCGGCGCCAACATCATGAAGGGGTATTACAAGAATCCCCAGGCCACGCGGGAAACGGTGGATGAGGACGGCTGGCTCCATACCGGCGACCTGGGCAACTTCGACAAGCTGAACAACCTGTTCATCCGCGGCCGCTCCAAGAACATGATCCTGATGTCCAACGGCGAAAACATCTACCCCGAAGCCATCGAGGACAAGATCAATTCCTGCATGCATGTGCTGGAATCGCTGGTCATGGAGGATAACGGCCACCTGGAAGCCTGGGTCTACCTGGATTACGACCTGATCGACGAGGAGACCAGGAATAAAAGCCAGCAACAGAAGATGGAATACATCGACGAATTGCTGCAGCGCCTGAAAGAGGCCGTCAATCCTGAGCTGTCGGCTTTTTCCCAGATCGCGCGCTTCGTCGAACACAAGGAACCGTTCCAGAAGACCGCCACCAGCAAGATCAAACGCTACTTGTATACCCACTGATCTTCAGGGGAATGATCGTTGCCGGGTTTTGATCGATGGCGCCGCGGCGCCGGGGTTTGCTTATCCTTTATTTTTTGATCCTGATGCTCAGTTTGCCTTTTTGGACGGCGAACGTGACCCTCGCCTCGACCAGGTTGTGGGTCAACATCTTGGTTTTCATGGTTTCGATGATCTTGTTCCTTTCCTTCTCGGCGCTGCCGCTGTTGGGCAGCAATTCCCGGTAGGCGGCCACCAGGCGCTCGAATGTGCTTTCGTCGTTCAAGGTCAGGTAAATTTCCCGCTCTTCCTTTTCCTTTTTAAGGGGTTCCTTTCTTGGCGGCGGCGCCTGGAAGGATTTTTTCTTCTGGATCGCGGAAACCCCGGATTCCAGTTCGTTGAGCTTCTTCAGCCAGAGGTTGTTGTATAGGCTGAAGCGCGATGCCAGGTTCTGGATGATCATGTCCAGCCGGGCCGTTTTGGCGCCCCCGTAAACCAATTTGCGGACCGCCTTTTCCAGGTCTTCGCGTTTTTTTTCAGGCGGCAGCTTGCTCTCGCCGCCGAAAAAAAGGAGGTATTCGGACTTCAGGTCGTCAATTTTTTTTTCCAGGTCGGTGATCTGCTTTTCCGTGGCGGCCGAAGCCGGGTTCAAGCGCTCATCCATTGGCATGGGCACCTCTTTTTCCGGTCAATGCGCGGCGAAACATTGTTTTTTTCCCATTCAATAGGTTTGCGCCTCTTCCTCTCCGTGCAAAACGCGGAAAACGCCTTCGGCCAGGGACTGCATTTCGTCTTCGCCAGGGAAAACGTGTACCGGAGCGATGAATTCAATGCGGCGGCGGAGCAGCTCGGTGAAAAACTTGTTGAAGGCGATGCCGCCGGTGATGATGATGGCGTCGACCCGCCCCTCGGCCACGGTGGCCAGCCCCCCGGCCTCCTTGGACACCTGGTAGGCCATGGCCTGCACCACCTCCACTGTTTTCGCGTCGCCTGCCAGATAGCCATCCTTGACCTTCAGGAAGTCCTTCGAGCCCAAATAGGAGAACAAGCCGCCGTTGCCGAAGACCATTTTTTCGAATTCCTTGTATTTGAGGTTGTGCTCGCTGATATAGCGGGCGACCTGGAGAATGGGCAGGCCGCCGCTGCGGTCCATGGAGAATGGACCCTCCTCGGAGGGGTTGACGGCATCGATCATGCGTCCGTTGCGATGCAGCGAGAGCGAGTTGCCCGTCCCCAGGTGGATGACCAGCAGGGTCACTTCGCCGTAGCGCAATTTCTTTTCCGCGCAGAAGCGTTTGGCCACGGCCTTCATGTTCAACGCGTGGGTGAGCATGACGCGGGAGAAATGGACATGGCCTGAATAGCGGGCCAGGGGCTCGGCCTCGTCAACGGAAACCGGGTCGACGATATAGCAGGTGATCCCCAGCTTGACGGCCATGGAGTAGCCGATCTGGGCGGCGAGGTTCGAGGCGTGCGAACCCTGTCTGGCTTCGAGCAGGTCGTCGACCATCCGCTGGTCGACGATGTAGGTGCCGCTGGCCAGCGGCTTGAGCAGGCCGCCGCGGGCGGCGACGGCGCTCAGGCAGGCCGGATCGATCGCTTTGTTATGCAAAAAATCGTAGATCAGGCTCTCGCGGAAATCCTTTTGGGCATTGATGTCGGAAAAGCGCGCCAGTTCCTCGTCGCTATGCTTGATCGCTTCGGCGCAAACCGGGGTCGGGCCGTCATAGACCGCGACTTTGGTCGAGGTGTTGCCTGGGTTGATGACCAGGATCAGTTCTTGGGGCATGGTTTCCTCTAGATGCGGGTCTTGATGTACTTGCCGATGATGAGCTCCAGTTTTTTATATGTC
>Ga0209262_10000200_pt1 | contig 33477 bp, 35 predicted proteins | sample Lowcelwee11metaG_FD_187171 | JGI IMG/M metagenome (GOLD analysis project Ga0209262, IMG submission 187171) | Freshwater pond sediment microbial communities from the University of Edinburgh, under environmental carbon perturbations - Low... | ecosystem: Environmental > Aquatic > Freshwater >... | reverse complement strand
AGCTGTAGCCTCAATGTAACCGCTCCGGTTCTTTTTTACATGCGCCAGAACCTTTTCGTCAGGAAGCGCCCGTTCAAGCATGACCTTTTTACCTTCGTATTCTGAAAGACATTTCCCGCCGTAGATCGGCTTACCGGCAGTTATTTCAATAAATTGTTTCATTCAGCCTTCACTTTATTAAAAATGTAAATATAAGTATTCCGGTCAGGTTTTTAAAGAAAATAATAGGTTATTCATAGATATTTGAAATTATTAAGACAGATATTATTTCCAGATGACAACATCATCTATCGGTCTGCGGGTTTTCGCTCTGGGTTCTTTCAGTCTGTATCCGAATGCGCACATATAGACGATTCCGTACATATTCAGATCTATTCCGAAATCATTTTCCAGTACAGCTTCCGATGTCCTGATGCTGAATCCTTCAATAGGGCACGAATCTATCCCGATCATTGCAGCTGAAGTAAGCATGTTGGCAAGCGCGATATAACACTGTTTTGAGGCCCATTGAAATAATTTATCATCGTCATTCAATTCAAAATCATTCTTCTGGAAATTTTCTAGAGTTTTCTGCCTGTTTATCAGAAGCTCGCCTTCCCATTTCTGGATATTTACCATAAAATCCCTGATATAAGGGCTGTTGTATCTGATAAGCGGGGCTTTCATGGCCAGACAGACTATGAAATGGCTCGCGTCTTCAAGCTTTTTTACTGCTCCCCACGCGCCGTCCTTCAGCTTCTCCCTTAACTGCGGATTCTGGACTACTATAAATTTCCACGGTTCAAAACCGAACGAACTCGGCGACAGACGCGCCGTTTCCAGAATAAATTCAAAATCATCCTCAGAGATCATTTTATGAGGATCGAATTCTTTGCATGCGTGGCGAAAGCTGAATGCAGCCAGTATATCCTGTTTATTCATTTAATTCTCTCCGCGATATTTTAATTAATTTTAATAGAACAATTATCTATAATTCTTTTCTCAGCCTTGCCGGCGGAAATCCCATATCCTCACGGTACTTTTGAACAGTGCGTCTAGCGGCTGTATAACCTTCTTCTGTTATCATATCTGAAATGATCTGATCGGAGAGAGGTTTTCTTTTATCTTCTAATGTTATTATATCTCTGATCCTTTCCTTTACGACGCGGGTTGATACGTCATCCCCGTCAGCCGTCGCGGATTTTTCGGAGAAGAAATATTTAAGTTCGAATATCCCGAAATCCGTATCCACATATTTTTCTTTGGTTGATCTCGAAACAGTGGCTATATCCATTCCGATGTCGTCCGCAATGTCTTTTAGGATCATAGGTTTTATTCTGTCCGGACCGTTCAGAAAAAATTCCCGCTGAAGTTTTACTATAGATTCCATGACATGCTTCAAAGTTTCCCTTCTCTGATGAACGGCATTTATGAACCATTTAGCTGATTCGATCTTCTTTTTTACATAATCCTTCGCGCCTGCTTTAGGATTCTTTGACAGATATATGCTCTCGAACTGCTTGTTTATACTCAGATTCGGTATTGAAGCGTTATTAACGATCACTTCGAATTTTCCGTCAATTTCCTTGACGATAAAATCAGGTGTTATGGACATGCTCTGGGGCTCAGTATTTTCCCACAATTCAACTGTTCTTGATGAACCGGGTTTAGGATTAAGCGATCTTATTTCTTCTACGATCTCCTGCATCTGATCATGTTCGATGCCGGTTTTTTTCATTATCTGCGAATATCTTTTATTTACAAGATCATCATAATAATCTTTTAGAACAATATATGAATCTTCCAGGTAAAGTTCTCTGGATCTCAACTGAACCATCAGACATTCTCTGGTATCTCTGGAAGCAATTCCTACCGGTTCAAATTTTTGAATTGTCTTTAAAATCCGGAGTATCGTTTTTTCTGAAACATCAGGAAATTCGAGTTTCACAAGCTCTAAGTCAACTTTAAAAAATCCGTCCTCATCAAGATTATCAACAATGTAAGTCGCGACTTCCGTGTCGGTCAGGCTGAGAAAATTTTCATTTATCTGTTCATAAAGCGAGTCTTTTAGTGTCCGCTGATACACCTGCCCGTATTCCCTGTCGGATTCGTCATCCCCCGCTTCGCCGGATTCGGAATATTCGCTGTCGTAATCGGAAAAGGTTTTCACAAGTTCTACGAATTCCTCTTCTTTTTTCTCTATGTCCTTTTCCTGTTTAGCTTCTTCGCTGTTCTCTATCTCGATGCCGTCTGAAGCTTCAAGGAAAGGATTTTCTTCCAGCTCTTCCTGTATTTTTTCTTCCAGTTGAAGCAGCGGGAGTTCAAGAAGTTCTGAATTTAAAATCACGACCTGTTTGAGCGCTGTTTTCGCTTTGAGTTCAGGTTTAAGAGTTTGTTTTATCATTTTCAACCTCCAATTCTGTTTCAGAACGATGAAGTATAAATTTTTCTCCGAGATACATTTTTCTGGCCATAGGATCTTTCGCAAGAAATTCTGACGATCCTTCTATCATGATCTTTCCGTCAAACAGGATATATGCCCTGTCCGTTATTTTTAAAGTTTCATACACATTATGATCGGTAATTAAAACGCCAATTCCTTTTTGCTTCAAGCCCATAACTATCGCCTGAATCGATTCAATCGTTACAGGATCTACACCTGCAAAAGGTTCATCAAGCAGTATATAATCGGGATTGGTGACAAGCGACCGCGTAATTTCCACTCTTCTTCTTTCTCCGCCGCTCAGTGAATAACCGAGGCTCTTTCTGATATGGCTGATCTTTAATTCTTCAAGAAGCTGTTCAAGCCGTTCTTTTCTTTTATGCGAATTCTTTTCTACCCTCTGCAGAATGGCCATGATATTTTTTTCCACAGTCAGTTTTCTGAAAACCGAAGCCTCCTGCGGAAGGTAACCCAGTCCGTTGCGCGCTCTTTTGTACATCGGCATTTTAGCTACATCAATACCGTTAAGAAATACTTTTCCCGCATTGGGTTTGATCATTCCGGTCAGCATATAAAATGTAGTGGTCTTGCCCGCCCCGTTCGGACCTAAAAGTCCCACTATCTCGCCTTTTTTCAGTTCGATCGAGACCGATTTTACGACTTCTTTCTTGCCGTACAGTTTTCTAAGCCCTTCGGCTTTTAAAGATAATTCCATGATCTATTTCTTTTTTATTTTTAAAGCGTTCTGCTTTAATTTATCGGGATAGTAAATGCCCTCGCATCCGCCTTTGATCGAAGCATTATCTATCTCGCCGTCTTTAAAGTTAATGATTATTTCATCGCCGAGAAGATAATTTGAAGCTTCGCTGACATTTTTCTTCTCCCTCCTGATAAAATACACACCTTCGGCTTCTTTTGAAACAATTATTTTTGAAATTTCTTTGTCGGAAAACCATAAATTCATGAGTTTTCCTTTTAAAATATTGATCTCTCCGGGGAATTTATCGTCGGGAAGAGATTCAAAAACCGGATTGCCGTAAATTACGGCGTCTTTCGGGTACATGTCTTTCCCTTCAACGGTCAGACTTATCGAATCGCCTCTGATCGTATTATTGTCGTAGGTTACAAGCGGATTTTCCAGAAATTTCACTATTTTATCCTGCTCGTAAAACCGGGCATGTTTAGTTTCAATGAGCATTTTATCTTTTTTTATTTTTACATTGCCCAAAGCGTCAGCAACCTTATTTTTATCGGAATATATGATTTTATCCGAGTTAAAAAAAAGCGTATCGGGAACGGTTCTGTCTATCTGACGGAAAAAACATTTCCCTGAAGTTTCAATTTCAAGACTGTCAAAGCGGAAACGGCCTTTATTTGCCGAAAAATACCCGTCTTTTACGACCGGCAGATTTTTTACGGTTTTTGAGATTTTCTCAGGATCGAATTTTTTCGGTATTTTCAAAGGTTCGGAAAATTCATGTGATTCGGCATTGAATCTGTTATCAAATTTCAGCACGGATTTACCGGCGTCATAATAAAAAGCTCTTGTGAGAAGTTTATAGAATCTTAACGAATCCAAATACAGCACGCTGTCAACAGTGTTGGACCTGATAACATTATTCTTTGTTTCCATTTCGAGTTCCTTACAGAATAGAACTGACGGAAATTTAAAATATTTCACGATCACTGAATCAGTTACTGATACCCTGTCATCGATCTCGTTCATCGAGGCTTCTTTGCCTGTAATAAAAAAATCCTTTTCCGAAATACGGATATTCCCTGTAAGAAAAGCCATCCTGCCGGCGGTTGTTTTTGATAATACCGCCCTTTCGCATCTGATAGTTCTCGAAGTGTCGCTGAACTGGATATTTTTAAAGAGCCGGGCGTTTGTCATATCACTGTTGATCACGGCGCTGTCGCATTTTACTCTGTAAATATCGTATTCGATATCCACTTTGCCGTATATGATCTTTCCCCCGCCCTGGCTCTGCTTGAGCAGGTCAGCGTGATTGATCTTAAGCAGAGATTGAGAACTGATATTTATTGAAAAAAAAAGAAGTAGTATTATATAGAATTTCAGCTTCATTTATCTTTTTATCATCTGGCTTATTGTATAAGCTCCCAGTGGCACAGTGTGTTTTTCGATCTTAAAATCAAAATCAACAAGTTTTCCGATAAGTTCAGCGTCACCGCCGGAAAGAACTACCTGCACCCGCGAGCTGAGCCTTTCGCCGAGTTCTTTGACAAAATCATTGCAGAGTCCCGCAATCCCGTTCTGAACTCCTGAACGGATGCATTCTTCGGTTGATCTTCCGATGAACAGGTCGGTTACTTCCGCATCCAGATCAGGCAAAAGAGCCGTGTTCTTGGCTAAAGACTCGTACTGGAGTCTTATTCCGGGAAGTATCATTCCTCCCTCAAATTCGCCTTTTCCGTTTATAACATCAAAAGTAACGGCTGAACCGAGATCAATTATAACTGCATTCTTTTTGCAGTTCTTTACCGCGAAAGCGACATTGCATAGTCTGTCAATGCCCAGTTCCTTTATCGCGTAATATTTAGTCTTAAGATTAGGGTAATGCTCATGAGTTAATACAAGCGGTTCTGTTTTTGTGTATTTTTTGATCTTCGCGGCGATCTCGGATGTTTTTTTCGGAACTACAGAAACGATTATCACTTCCGGATTTAAAGTTCTTGAGGAAAACACCTCGTCGCAGCTGTCTTCAAATAAATCCGACTGAATGATCCTGCCGTCCTTTAATTTGTAAAGTTTTACTGATGTGTTACCGATATCTATAATAATAGTCATTCCTGCTCCGTTTTTTCGATTTTTGCGTCTTTCCAGATTGTCTCAAGCTTGTAATATTCGCGGGTCTCAGGATCGAAAACATGGACAACAACATCAACGAAATCCAAAAGTATCCATTTTGAATTTGATTCCCCTTCATATCCGATAGGTTTTACTCCCTCTCTCGAAAGCTCCCTTCTGATATGATCGGCAAGAGCTTTAACATGCTGGTCAACCGAACCTGTAATGACAACAAAATAGTCAAAACTTGATGTTATGCCTTTCAGATCAACGATAGTAATGTCCATGCCCTTCTTTTCTTGTGCGAGCTGAACTACCCTTTTTGCTAATTCGTAACCTTCCATGATTCTCCTTAATTTATGAAATATTTTATATATACATATACGATCGGCGAAATGAATATCAGACTGTCGAATCTGTCCAAGATCCCGCCGTGACCGGGAATTATCCTTGAAGAATCTTTGACATTGAAGTCTCTTTTTATCATTGATTCAAACAGATCGCCTATCTGTCCCGAAGCTGATATTATAATCGAAAGAATTACAGCCTGTTCAGTATTAAACAGGTTATGAATGTTTGTATATGTTGCGATCAGATATCCGGTCAGAACACCGAAAGCAAGACCGGACACCGAACCCTCTATTGTTTTTTTTGGACTTATACGCTCAAGTAATTTGTGAGTTCTGAAAAATTTTCCGCAGGCCATTCCTCCGAAATACGCGAAAGAATCTGTCGCTATGATTATTCCGTAAATAAAAATGAAAATCATTGCTTCCGTATCATTAACAATAGCCACAAGGAGCGTAGGAAAAATTCCGCAGTAAACGGTCATAAGAAGGTATCCGGATAATATGAACGACGCTTTTTCTTTAGCTCTGAAGATCTCGGTCGTAAAAAGAAAAAACGCAAGAATCAGAGAATATTCCAGCATGAAACGGGTTCCCGCACCAAGGTAAACCAATGGTATTAACGAAACCAGGTACGGAGATATGATATTCAACTGGATATGCCGTATCTTATAGAAATTATAGATCTCTCTTGAACCGAGAAAGGAAACAACGAAAATAAAAGACGCGAAATAATTAATTCCTAAAAAAGGGGTATATAAAATTACCGGTCCCGCGATAACCGCAACAATTATTCTTACCATCATATTGTTCATTAATGATCCTGATTTACTTATACTTTAACATGATCTTGCGATCATTTTGAGAATATACGAAAATATATTGAAATATCTTAGTTAAATTTTATTTAATTTGCATTTTATGACTATTTCTTGTGATCTTTGAGGGAAGATACAAGAAGTCTGATCTCCGCTCCCTGATAAACAATCTCGCCCGGAGCAGGTTTCTGATCCAGAACCGTATTAGGCAAAAATTCCTCATTTTTCATATAAACGATCTCGGATACTTTAAATCCGCTTTTATGAATAGTTTCTACGGCTTTTTTAAGAATTTCTCCCTTCAGATCCGGGATTACAAATTCCGACGGGTGTTTTCCGACGCTGATCACTATAAACAGGCTGTCGCCCGGACCGACGGTATCTTTTTCCACCAGCGACTGACCCATTACTACTCCTTCGGGAAATTCTTCGCTGAATTCGTATAGAACGCTGTCGAGGTTAAGTTTGGATTCGTAGATCCTGTATTTTGCGTCCTGAGGAGATAATCCTATAAGGTAAGGTACTGTAACAGGAAGAGCGCCTTTTGATACCGTTACATATATCTTCCTGTCCTTTTTGCATTTAGACCCCGCTTTAGGATGCTGGTTTAGAATTAATCCCGCCGGATGGTTATAATCGATCTTATCCGTGATCTCTTCGGACAGATTCAGACCCTCCTTATGCAGAATTTCACGCGCTGCCTTAATACTCATCCCGGTCACATCGGGAACCGAAAGCTCCTGACCCGATCTTGTAAACTCGGGCATTATCTTTTTATCAAAAACAAGAATTACAACAGTTGTCAATACCAGCAGCAGAACGGCAGGAATTATCAATGCTAAATAATAGGTTTTTAAGAAAGAAATGATATTTTCAAATTTAACTTTCATTTATTTAATGATCTCCGTTTTATGTTTATAGTACTCAAACTTTTCCGAATCGAAATATGTTTCAAAATATGCTTTTCTTATGATTATTTCCTCAAGCGGTTTATCTTCCGGATCTCTCGGACACAGGGAAATTTTCTTAATCGTATTAAATCCTTCGACCGTTCTTCCGAAAACTGTATATTTTCCGTCAAGCTGCGGCAGAGGTTTAAGACAGATATAGAATTCATAAGCGTCTGATTTCATTTCGGGATTTACATCATCAGCCGTTCTCGCGGCGGCAAGAGCTCCCCTAAAATGGATTTTACTTATTTCCGGACTGATCATTTTTTCTGCCATTGTTGTGTCCCGGCCGGCCTGAATAACAAAATCGGGAACTATCCTGTGGAATGGCTTACCTTTGTAAAAACCTGTATCTATCAGTTTTTTAAAATTCTTTACATGTATTGGGGCGGAGTCTTCAAAAAAAGCCAGTCTGATCATGCCGGAGTCAGTTTCAAGAGCGACAGTATTGATCATGAATTTCAGACTGTCGCATTTTCCGCACGCGCTGAATACGAATAAAGGCAAAAAGAATAATATTATAACCGTTTTTTTCATGGCCTGAAAAATAAATATTTTATATGATTATATCAAATATTTAATTCAACAAATTTATGTTAAAATATCTTTATAAATATAAATAATTTGTTTATATTGTGAAAAGAGCGGCAACGATAATGATTCGCACGGGCGGAAGAATGAGCGAAAAAATAATGCTGTCCCTCGGCAGCAATATGGGAAACAGACGGAGAAATCTTGATAAAGCTGTTTCTATCCTGAAAAACAGAGGTTTTGAAATACATAAAATATCATCAGCCTATGAAACCGAGCCGGTCGGATTATTAGACCAGAATAACTTTTATAACATTGCCGTTTCGGGATATTTTAGCGGAGAACCTTCGGAGCTTCTGACTATAACAGAATCAGTTGAGGCTGAACTCGGCCGGGAAAGGGTCGTGAAATACGGACCCAGGACAATAGATATCGACATCATATTTTTCGGCAGCAGAACTATCACAACAATGGATCTTATAATACCTCACCCGCAATACTCGAAAAGAAGGTTCGTGCTTATTCCGGTCGTTGAAATAGAACCTGACTGGATAGACTTCAGAAGCGGGAAAATTATGAGTGATGTTCTTAACGGATGCGGGGACCGATCGGAAGTAAATAAATTAAAAGACGATGAAAAATGAAATTCAATTTAAATCAGATATACATAGCGATCGAGGGCGTGACAGGAAGCGGTAAAAACCTGCTTGCGCAAAGATTGGCCGAAATACTTGACTCTAAGCTGATAAGGGATGATTACAACACTAACCCTTTCCTAAAAGACTTCTACCTTAATCCCGAAAAATTTGCTCTTCCTCTTCAGCTTTTTTTTCTTTCGATGAGGTATCAGCAGCAGATCAATCTGCCTTTCGGAGATCTGTTTAACCAGAATATCGTGACGAACTACATTTTCAATAAAGACCAGATCTACGCATCATATAATCTGGATGATAAAAACCTTGTTCTGTACAATCAGATACTTAAAGTTATGAATCCGAATATTCATGATCCCGATCTGGTGATATATCTTCACGCGCCTGATTCCGGCATGCTTTTCGATAATATCAGAAAGCGAAAAAGAGTATTTGAGAAAGAAATAAATGAGGCTTATGTAGAAGGATTGAACAAAGCTTACAGATATTTCTTTGATCATTACAGGGAATGTCCGTTGCTCATTGTTAATATCGACGGTCTTGACATTAACAATAAAGATCACATTAAGCAGATCATAAAAGAGATCGAAAGCGGAATTGACGACAGCAAATATTTAAAAATTTAAAAGAGAGAGGCCATGAACACTTACGGAGCGGTAATTTTTGTAATAGTACTTTATATAGCATATCAGGTCGGCAGGATAAAAGGCAGGGCGGAAATGTTCTATCAGAAAAAAGAGAAGCCGGGTGTAAAACCAAAGGCGAATACCGACAAGATAGAAGTAGCGGAATATGAGGAAATAAAATAAAGGCGGATGAAAATGGATTATAAAGAACTGGTCTTTGCGCTTAACAGGATCGGAATAGCTTTAGGTTCAGAAACTAAACTCCAGAATCTTTTTAATTTGATCGTTGACGAGATAATCAAATTTGCAGAATGCGATGCTTGTTCGCTATATATAAAAGAAGAAGAAAAAGCTGAGCTGATCTTTCAGGCTACAAAAACATTATCAATGACAAAAAAAGCGGGTGAGGACAGCGTATTCAAGTCGTTTTCCGTTCCGATCGAGATGAAATCGATAGCCGGTTATACTGCTATAACGGGTGAAACGGTAAATATTCCCGACTGTTATCATATACCGAAAGATAAAGCCTACGACTTTAATGAATCCTATGATCTTAAAACAGGTTATCATACGGTTTCAATGCTCTCTGTGCCCATGAAAAACAACGAAGGAGATATCCTGGGTGTTATCCAGCTTATTAATAAGTTCGACAAAAACAAATATATAATTCCGTTCTCAAAAGAATTTGAGGAAATAATCCTGTCTCTGGCAAGTCAGGCTGCGGTAGCTTTAATCAACGCCCGCCTTCTTGAAGCCAATAAAAAACTGTATAAAGCTCTTGTCGAAGCTTTTTCAGAAGCGATCGAAGCCAGAAGTCCTCATACGGCAGGCCATTCAAAAAGAGTAGCCTATATTTCGAGCATGATCGCTAAACACATCAATTCAAAAAAGGACGGGGTTTTCACGAATATATACTTTACCGATGAAAAACTTGAAGAATTAAAATATGCCGCTCTTCTACACGATGTGGGAAAGGTTGCAGTTCCCGAAAGCGTTCTCGATAAAAGAAATAAGCTCGAAGAAGACGAGATCGCCGTAATCAAAAACAGGTTTGAAGTGATAAAATTCTCAACAGAGTATCATATTCATGATGAGAATCTTAAAAACAGTTTTATAAAACAGATCGAAAGCGATCTGAATTTTCTGCTTGATAAAAACAGGCCGGGGCCTTGTTCAGACGAAGAAAAAATAAATATTATCAATATCGGAAACAAAAGATATGTCGATTTTGACGGGATCGAGCATTCGTACCTTGAAGAAGAGGAAATTTCAATGCTGACGAACTTTGTTAAGGGAAATTTTTCTCCTGATGAATGGGAGAAAATGAAGAGACATGTCAACAATACGCTCGATATTCTGCAGACAGTACCCTTCACTGATGAGCTGAAGGATATTCCGAAAATAGCCGGAGCGCATCATGAAATGCTTGACGGCAGCGGCTACCCGTTCAGTATGCATGCCGATGATATTATGCTCCAGTCAAGAATTCTAGCCGTCGCCGATGTATTTGAGGCTCTGACTGCTTCAGACCGGCCTTATAAAAAAGCCATGCCCATAGAAAAAGCCAGGCAGATACTGGGATTTATGGCAAAGAACGGCGAGCTTGATCAGGAAGTAGTGGAATTATTCGTTAACGACAATCTTGTTCAGAAATATCTTGACGCAAGAGACAGCGGACTGCTTAATGTTTAAGAAAATTATCCTTAAATCCTTAATTTTATTACTATTGTCCTCATGCGCAACCTATACTGTTGATCGTAGAATGGGTACCGGAAAACCGAAATTCGCTACACTTGAAATTGAAGGTGTTTTATACGAAATTGAAATCCGAAACGGCGAATTCAAAAACGATCTTCCTGTCAGATTGTTACTAAAGCTTAAAAATCTTTCTGAAGTCAAAAAATCTTTTCAGGTTAATAAAAACAAACTTGTTATTCTGGTAATTAAAAACGAATTCGGTGAAAATCTTAAGATAACCGATATACCGTCGGAAAAATACCTGAAAGGCACTGAATTAGTCTTGAATCCAGGAGAAGAGCTTGTTCTCGAGATCGCATTTGAGATCGGAGAAGAAATATTTAAGGATAATAATTCAATTAATTGCCAGTTAAGACTGTTCTTTCTGCCTAAGCAGTTCAGAAGGAATTCGCTGTCGATATATCTCGAAAAGAACTGAAATGAATTTGAGGAAATTATTTTATACCACTGTGCTGAGCATTTACAACAGGAGATTATCTTTCGAATCGCTTTATTCGGAAGTTCTCGAAGGGCTGGAGGACAGGGATAAAAGAAGGTTCATTAACCTTGTAAATCAGTTTTTCAGAAATTTCAACTATCTCGAAAATATATTTATTGAAAAGATAGATAAGAAAATTGACGATCAGGACATGAAGACCAGTATGCTTATTCTGTGCGCCGGAACGGAATATTTCTTTCTGGACAGTTCAACCGATTATTCTGTCGTGAATGATTTCGTGGAAATAGCCAAAGAAGAACTCGGCCACGGGAAAGCTAAATATATCAACGCGATCCTCAGGAAAATGACCAGGTTAGACATTACCGATGAAGATAAAATATCGCAGAAAGCGTTATATCTGTCCCATCCGCAGTGGGTAGTTGACAGGCTGATCGAAGATCACGGCAAACAGACCGCTGAAGAAATTCTGAAGTTCAATCAGTCCGTTCCGCCGGTTTATTTAAGAGCGAACAGGACAAAAAATGACAGAGATGAGCTTAAACTTCAGCTTGAAACCGAAGGGATAATTTCATCAGCTGTAGAACACTTTGAGGATTTTCTGCAGATTGATAAGGGCAATGTTATTTCGTCAAAAACATTCGAGGAGGGCAGATTCTATATTCAGGATCCGTCCCATTCTCTGCCGGTTTTGATCTTGGACCCGAAAAAGAACGAGAAGATTCTCGATCTGTGCTGTGCTCCGGGAGGAAAATCCACTTATATTCAGGAGCTGACGGGCAATAAGGTCAGGCTGTTTCTGAATGATATTTCTATGAAGAAAAGAGTTCTGATCAAGATGAACTTTAAAAGACTCGGTCTGGAATTTAATAAGCTTACCTTTCAGGAAGCTCAGAAATTCCAGTTGTTTGAGGAATTCGACAAGATCCTGATCGACGCTCCCTGCACGGGAAGCGGTAATTTCAGGCGTCACCCCGAGAGCAGATGGAATAAGGATGAGGAGATGCTTGCACAGCTTACAAAACTGCAGTTTGAGATTTTGAAGCGGGCATCGATTTATGTAAAAAAGGACGGAATCATTGTTTATTCGACCTGTTCGATTTTCAAAGACGAAAACATGGACATAGTTCAAAAATTCCTTGAATCTGAAACAGGATTCATAATTGATCCTGCGGAAAAAGCCGAATTGAAAATATTTCAGAATGCCGACGGCAGCTATTCCGTCAATCCCGGCATCCATCATCATGAGGGATCTTTCGCCGTCCGCCTGAAGAGGGTCAGGTAGAAGATTTAGGACTTTGCTTTCAATATCATCAGAAGTATAATGTATGCTCCGGCTGTCAATACCGACGAGATCAGCAGGCTGAAATAAAAATTAATCTGTAGCTTTAAGAATACAGGCAGAGCGATAAACAGAACTAATGAAGGTATCACAAGCCAGAAAATATCCTTCGATACTTCAGAAATTTTTACTACATCGCCCGTTTCGATATACATCCAAACGAACGCGAGTACCGAAAGAAGCGGCAAAGATGCGAGAAGGGCACCTGCGGTCGTATTCCGCTTAGAAATCTCCGATACGGCCACAATTATTAACGCCGATATGACTACTTTTACGATGTAGTAAATCATGGTAAAAATCTATACAATTAATCTTATAAAGTCAACGCATTAAAGCAATTTATCCAGATGCTGTTTTAAGGCAGGGTCGGATGGTCTTGGAGCGTGAGATTCAATGATGAAGCCGTTTTCGTCTATGAGAATAAATCTCGGAATGCCTGTTACAATATAATCAGAAGGTGTATTTCCAAATATTCTCCAGGTCGGATCCGGCTTTTTCAGTTATCTGAAATGATTTCATATAGCTTTATATTTTTTATGCAGTACTTTAAGATGTTTTTTAGAATCGAAATTCTCAATCAGGCCGCTTTCCTCACCTTCAATAATAGCTTTTCTTAGTGCTTCTAGCCTCTTTTCTTCATTTTCTAAAAGTCTGAGACCTGCTCTGATGATCTCGCTCGCGGATTTATACCTGCCTGAATCTATTTGTTTTGCCATGAATCCTTCAAAATGATCGCCTATTGATATAGAAGTGTTTTTGCTCATTTTTTCTCCCTCTCTTACTTAAAATAAATATACCAATTTTTGGTATTTTATGCAATAAAAAGATTTGAAAGTAAATTTACAACAGTTCATCTATCCTTTCGATATGATAATCGGCAATTAGCTTTCTTGATTCTATATGCTCGGGCCAGAGGTCTTTTATGAATTCCGATGTGAAGCAAGCCGCAATGCCGAAATTTTTTGCCCCGGTGAGTTCATCTGAACCTCCGTCTCCTATAAACAGGCACTGATCCTTATGCGTTCCGCTTAATTTTACCGCGTGTTCATAAATTTCAGGCTCAGGTTTGATATAACCGACATGACAGGAAAATAACGCATGGTCGAAATACGGAGCGGCGGGAGAATATGCCCAGCTTTTGATCTCGCATACATCGGCGTTGCTTAAAAGTATAAGCGTTTTACCTCTTTTCTTCAGCTCCATTAAAGTGTTTACAGTATGCGGAAGAATGTTTTTCAGTGCGAGATCGAACCGTTCGTATCTTATTCTCGCCAGTTCTATGATCGTTTCATCCGGAATATTCATTCCGAGTTTATCGGTAATGTCGCGGATGATTTCTATAGGGTCAGTTATTATTCCTCTTGTTCTTCTTTCGGAATCAGTAAATAAAACTTCGAGCCATTTTTCGTAAGTGATGCCTATGATCTCATGTGAATATAATCCAGGCACATCCGAATGATGCATTGAAGACAGCGTGTGGAAAAGATCGAAGATCAACACTTTGAATTTCGATATATCTGGTAGTCTTGTCACAATAAAATTCCTTAAATTATTAATTTTCGAATAGAGACAATTGTACAAGAGTTCCCGCTTTGAATTTCGGTATTTTAGTCAGGATTCCGTAATCTGCGCATTTTTCATAGAACAGCTTAGATAATTTTTCGTAATTCGGAGCTCCGGCCGAGTAATAATTTTTGTACTTTCTGATATATTTCTCTTTCAGCCCGGGAAAGAGCAGATCCAATTTGTTATAATAATAATCCCTCTGCCTGTCCCTTAAAGTCATACCGAAAGCCGGGATGATGTATTTCGCGCCGTATTCTTTAGCTATATCAACGATGCCTATAATGTTCTCTTCGCTGTCTGTTATGAAGGGCAGCACGGGCATCAGAGTGATCCCGGTAAGAATTCCCGATGAAGACAAAACTCCCAGCGCTTTCAACCTTTCTGATGATGCAGGCGCGAAAGGCTCTATCTTCTTTGACAGATCATCATCCGCTGCCGTGACCGTGAATGTCACTGCCGAATATACTTTGCCGATCTTCTTAAGAAGTTTGATATCCCGAAGGACGATATTGCTTTTCGTGATTATGTGAACAGGCATATCCCAGCGGCTGATGATCTCGAGCGCTCTTCCCGTCATATTCAGCTTTTTCTCGATCGGCTGATACGGATCATTCATGGAACCGAAGCCAATCGTGCCGACGATCTTTTTCCTCGGAAGTTCTTTTTCCTCGGAAGTTCTTTTTCCTCGGAAGTTCTTTTTCCAGAAGTTCAAGAGCGTTTTCCTTTACAAGTATATCACCGTCGAAATTTTCTATCTGATAGCATACGCTCCTGGAATCGCAGTAGATGCACCGGTGAGTGCAGCCGCGGTAAAGGTTGAGATTATACTTTAAACCGAACCAGTCGTCTTTGCCTTTGACGGTGTTCAGAATGGTTTTAGCTTTAATGTATTTGATCAAGATCAGACTCTAACTTTGATCACTATTTTTTTTACTTCAACAGGGTTATCTGCTGATATTGCGGGCTTATGAAGATCTACAGGGAAGAAAACCGCGAAATGTCCCGGTTGAAGCGTGATATATTCGCAGTCGCCATAATAAAAGGCAATGTCTTTATCTTCATTATAAGCATCTTTCACAGCCTGATCATTAAGCTGGACAAAGCCTATTTTCTCGGTGCCTTTTGCAATAAACTGGATGTCAATATATTTTTTATGCGCTTCAAGATAACCTTCAGCTTTGGTCATATATTCATTGACCGATGCGTAAATGTTCTCGCCGTCAATCTGATGTTTTCCATTTATCATGTTATTAATATCTGCCGACAGAATAAATTCAAACGCTTTTTCAAAGCGAGGATGAAGATTTTTATATTCTTTTATGTTTTTAATCTCATCAAAGATCATAGCCGGTTCCGTTTTTCTGAAATATAAATTAATAAATGTAGAATATGGCATATTATTTTTATAAATTTCAATTATGACAAATATTACTGTAAGCATATTTCTTATTGTTTTCGCAGGCGCGATGATATGGCTGTTCAAATATCTCGGTACAGTCGGTCAGTGGAAAGCGCCTTCAAAATCGCTGAGCAACAAAGAACTTCAGATAATGGCTTCAAAGGTAAAATTCTATAAAAATCTATCTCCTGAAGATAAAAAACTGTTCGAGTTCAAAGTGTCTGAATTTCTTGAGAATGTTAAAATATCCGGTGTAGAGATTTTAGTTACCGAAACCGACAGTCTGCTTGTAGCCGCAAGCGCCGTGATCCCGATATTCAGATTCCCGGACTGGCAGTATCTGAATGTTAAAGAAGTACTTATGTATCCGGACAGCTTCAACGAGGACTTTCAGACTGACGACGGTGATGACATTCCCGACAACATAGGAATGATCGGAGACGGGATCATGAATGATAAAATGATACTATCCAAACCCGACCTCCACTGGGGATTCGCGAACGAATGGGACGGAACTAACGTAGGCATTCATGAATTCGTTCACTTGATAGACAAAGCTGACGGTTCTGTTGACGGAGTCCCTAAACTTTTCGCGGATAAAAAATATATCGTGCCGTGGGTTGAGCTTATACGAAAGAACATTGAGGCGATCTACAAAGGTAACTCGGACATTAATCCTTACGCGACTACCGATAAAGAAGAATTTTTCGCGGTTGTAAGCGAATATTTTTTTGAAAATCCCGACAAATTCAAAGCTAAACATCCTGAGCTTTATGAACTTTTAGAGCAGATGTTCAGGACAAGACAGAAATGAAACATTTACTTACAATTATCCTCGCTATTCTAATCTCATTATCAGCTCAGATAATTAATGAGAACGGCACAACAATTAAATCAAGATTCAGTCCTCCGGAAGGTTTCACAAGAATAGAGGTCGACAGTTTATCTTTCGGGCATTATCTCAGAAGTTTAAACCTGAAACAGTTCGGTTCGAAAGTCCTTTACTTCAACGGAGAGATCAAAGATAAAAATGATGTTTACATATCAGTAGTTGATCAGGAAATATCACCGAGGAATTTACAGCAGTGCGCTGATGCCGTAATGAGATTAAGAGGCGAATATCTGTACTCCCGTAAAAGATTCGAGGATATTCACTTCAATTTCTTATCTGACGGTAAGCCCAGATTTTTCACAAAATACAGGGTGAACGATCTGTCTTACAGAACATTCAGAAAATACATGGATTACATTTTCGCATTCGCAAATACAGCTTCACTGCACAAAGAGCTGATCCATGTAGAAATTGATTCGATGAAGATAGGTGATGTATTTATTCAGAAAAGCAGCACTTACGGTCATGCCGTGATCGTAGCCGATATGGCTGTAAATAAAATCACAGGCAGAAAATTATTTATACTGGCGCAAAGTTATATGCCCGCTCAGGAAACGCAGATACTGATAAATCCAAATGACGCTCAGATCAGTCCCTGGTATGAACTCAAATCAGGCGTTATTATCACACCGGAATGGGAATTCAGATCAACCGACCTGAGGAGGTTTAAGGAGTGACGGTCTGAATGATACCCTCAACTATGCCTGCCTATAGAAGAAAAACAAGCATAGCAAACTTGAAGTCGCAATTTGCGACTTCCATTTATTTAACCTATCAATCTTCAAATATGATCTGCGGTTTACCTTGAATCTGTTCGTTCTTGATAATTTCAAGAAGCTTTTCGTATGAAACCGCTCCTTTTAACTGCGGATTGAACCTGCAGCGAACAGAAACTTCATTTTTCTCAACTTCCTTATCACCAACGACAAATATCAGAGGTATTTTCCGAAGTTCCGCATTCCTTACCCGGCTGCTCAGAGAATCATTATTGTCTGACAGTTCTACCCGGACATCCTCCTCTTTCAGTTTACGAACCAGTTTTTTGCAGTGGTCAGAACGCTTACTGCTTATATCAATAACCATTACCTGCATCGGCGACAACCAGAACGGAAGACTGCCGTTATAAAACTCCAGCAGTGAAGCTATGAACCTTTCAAAGCTTCCGAACAACGCCCTGTGTATCATATATGGCCTGTGGAATTCACCGTCCGCTCCTCTGAACTTCATATCAAATCTGCCCGGAAGATTGAAATCGAATTGTATGGTACTGCACTGCCACTCATTTCCCGCGTAATCGACTATCTTAAGGTCTATCTTCGGACCGTAAAAAGCACCTCCGCCTTCGTCAATGTCGTATTCCAATCCCGCATCTGATACCGCCCTGCGCAATTCATCCTCAGCCATACGCCAGTCTTCATCGGAGCCGATCGCTTTTTCTTTGGGCTTTGAAGCTATGTATGCTTTGAACTTTTCTATCCCGAATGCTTTAAGCACATACATACAGAATTTCAGTACCCGGTCAAGCTCTTCGCCGATCTGGTCTTTACTGCAGATAATATGGGCATCATCCTGCACAAAACCCCTCAGTCTTTTCAATCCGTGGAGCGATCCGGAGTATTCATAGCGGTAAACCTGTCCGAATTCCGCATACCTGATGGGAAGTTCATTGTATGATCTCTGTTTTTTGTTGAAGATCATTATATGGAACGGACAGTTCATCGGTTTGAGACAGTATTCCTCATTATCAACCTTGAATGGATCGTACATGTTCTCCCTGAAAAAATCGAGATGTCCCGACTTACGCCATAATTCTGCAAGCCCGATATGAGGTGAATACACCCACTGATAGCCGTTCAGCAAATGTGCTTTCTGACTGAACCTTTCCATCTCATACCTTATCACCGCTCCGTTCGGATGATAGCAGATCAGACCCTGTCCTATTTCATCGTATGAACCGTAGAGATCCAGCTCTCTTGCTATGTTTCTGTGATCTCTTCTATTTTCTATGTTATTCATTTTTATTCCTTTAATTTAATTTTTTACAATAAAAAAAGCCGCTGAACCCGAGAGTCCGGCGGCTTATTAACAAACCGTTTTAGATTATGTTAAATTATACCAACCCCCTCCGGGTTCGAAACTCGTAGGTGGTGGTAGTCAATGCGATGCCTATATGCCGTAAATTAATTTTCATTTTCTTACTTTTTTTTAATTCCGACCGCAAATTACCACATTTATCTTTTATTGTCAAGCGGATAAATAATTTATTTCCTGCTTTAATAATGCGTCATAGTCTATTTTTCATTTGGAAATCAGATATTCTTTCTTTGTAAGCTCATAATTTACCGATGACTGAGGTACGCCAAGCTGATCCTTCCATGAATCAATATTAACGGATGTCTTTCGAAAACCTATCTTCTCGTACACATGCTGAGCTCTCGTATTCAGCAGATTCGTATCAAGCACAATTTTATCATAGTGCATCTGTATGAACAGAAACCCGATCAGCATCTTCAGAAATTTCGTACCGTTACCTATTTCCTGATCATCTGAACTGCATATCTTGATCCCGATCTCTGCAACTTTCTCAGAAACCGTTCTGTAATTCATTTCACCCACAGGCTTACCGTCGATCTCAAGCATCATACACCGGTACTGATCAGTATCCCTATTCACACTTTCAATAACACTCTGCACTGTAGTGCCGATGCCATCAGGATATCCCGCATGGGCCATGATCTTACCGTCGTTCCACCAGCCGCACAAGGTTTGAGCATCCCTCTCTTCCGCGCTCCGAATGACCATATTTCCGTTTTCTATACGCATAAAATTATTCTCTTGAATTTATTCACATTAATATAAGTAAACTATTCTAGCTTTTAAAGTAAATTATCATGTAATATGTTATGCCCTGCTTTTATAAAGAGCCATCGTTTCTTTGACCATCTTGTCAAAATCAGATTCAAACAGCCTGTCCTCAATCACCCTGTATTTCTCATATTCGCTTTCAGCAAAAGATTTTGCTATCTCGGCAGTGACATTACCTGTGTTTTCCAGGATCTCTTTTTCATTGAATTTTAAAAAACTGTCGAGCTTTTCTACCCAGTCTTTCATATACATAACTTTTCCGGATTTTGCCTGCATTTCCGCATAATCCAGATACATGGTTACTATTCTGTTCAGATTGTCCAATTCTTCTTCATTCAGGTAATTTTTAGCTATACTCACATCTGTTTTGCGTATTGAACCCGCAGGTGAATTCTTCCATGAAGTCAGACCCATATTTTCTTTTTTGCTGTCCGCTCTGGAATGAATTATTTCCGCTGCTGTCAGCTTCGTGATCGCCCAGTGAAGTTTGTTCTGCACGGTAGCAAAAAAATTAAGCGTATCTTCACTGTTTTTATAATAATCAGCGCTGCATTGGGAAAAAATGTCCGTGATCTTTTGATAAAACCGTCGTTCACTCGACCGTATGTTTCGGATCCTTGCAAGCTGTTCATCAAAATAATCTTTTCCGAATATATTATTAGGATTCTTCAGCCGTTCATCATCCATCGTGAAGCCTTTGATGATATATTCCTTCAGCCTTTCTGTCGCCCATATCCTGAACTGAGTAGCTTTTTTGCTGTTCACTCTGTATCCGACTGCAATTATTGCATCAAGGTTATAGTGCTTGATTTTATAATTCTTTCCATCTTCGGCAGTTGCCGAGATTTCCTCGGTAACTGAGACCTCATTTAATTCTTCATCTCTGAAAATGTTCTTTAGATGCAAAGAAATATTATCAGTTGAACAGTCAAATAACTTTGCTATCATCTTTTGCGTCAGCCAGATATTCTCATTCTTTAAAAATATCTCTACTTTTACTTTTCCTTCCGGCGTAGTGTAAAGCAGGAATTCCGTATAAGTATTGTCCCGCACAACTTCACTTTTTTTCTTCATTTCAGCCTCCGTCTTTTCAAGTTTAAATATACATTATTCCATTTTGATTTAATACTTTTTTATGGAATATAACAAGGTATGAGTGTCAAATAGTGACACTGTTCAACAAATATTGAATTATTTGAGATTATTTTGAATTATTTTACGAAAGGTATCTCTTCGCCGAAAACATCGAATATCTTAATATCATTATCCCCAAATCCGTGATACTCACTCCTGAATAAAGTCCACTCCATCGTGTCTCTGAACTCACCAGCAAAAGTCGTATTTACTCTCTTTCTTATACCTTCCAAGTTAAAACCAAGCTTCTTGGGCACATTCTGACTGTTAATATTCTCCGGATCGCATTTAATCTGACCTATCTTTTAAAATAATCTTAGAGACTAACCATATTGTCCCTTTCTGGTGGTTCAATACCTAAAAACTCCTTGTAAATTCTTTCTCGATATTCTTTTCCGAGTTTATTGATTTCTGCAATAAAAATTTGGTATGTCCCTTCTCCACCTATCAAATCCCAAAATTCATCACCAATAAGAACTACTCTATCATTTTTCATATCAAACCATCTCATCGGAAAACTCCAATTATAGTTTTCTTTAGAACCGTAAGGATTATACGGTAAAGAATAATAGGCTTCAGTTATTTGCATAATTGTCATCGAGTACAGCTTTAAAATCTTTTCTTTGCTGACTTTAGTTTGATCGCTATTCGGCAAAGGTGCCTTTAACTCAAACGCATAACTTTCATGACTGTGGTTATCTTTGATAAACAAATCACAAACAACAGAAACTGGAATTTCATTTCCATCACCTTCCAACACATACTTTAGTTCATTTTCCCAATTTGGTTTAATTCTTTTTTTACCGCTTACGGGATGCTCAAGCCTATTTAATATTTCTGATATTCTTCTAAGTCTTTCTTCTTTTATCGTGCCATTTATCACTTTTCCTAATACGGCACTTCCATGCCCTTTCTCACCAGCCGCTTGAGCCAATTTTTCCCAAACTTTGCCGAATGGTGTTACAAATCTTCTTTCAAAATGAGAACCTTTGAATATCTCATCAGGTACTAGAGCCGAATAAAGTGGTTTCTTTGCTCTATGTTCTTCTGGGATGAACGGATCATTTATCAATACATTTTCCATTACCCTTTCCATCATTGCAGTAATAATATCCTTTATTACCAAGCTAATATCATTGGATTTTACCATGTGCTAAATCCTCTTCAAATGAAATATTATTTCCGAGTAGGCACTTTTGTCTCTTTCAGTACGGTTAAGTACAGGTCTTTTGAACTGATTTACAATTTTCATCTCTGCATTTTCAGCTATAGTTGGATATAAATTATATTTATCGTTTGCTACGAGAAACACATCGTAATCCGTTACAAAATACTTTTTTACATTGTTCAAAACATCGCTGATACCTTTCATAGCTATCTTTAGCTTCTCGGCCTTGACCTTTGAAAAGAGGTCCGATTTCAAGCTCGTCATTCCTGTCAAATCCAAAAAGATCATAAGCATAGGCATGCTGTTCATGATAATCAATTAAACCTACATAAGGCGGTGATGAAAAGATCCCGTTTATTTTCTTCTTTGAAACAAGTTCTGAAAATTCAGGATCCAATTTTTTTAAATCGTTTACAATATCAATTGATCTGCTATCACCGGTCAGGCAAGAATGAAATGTCTCTTTCTTAAGTTTTGCGTAATCTTCAAGACGCTTTACAGTGTCTTTAGCGTATCTTTCCCACCAGCTCAAAATTGAAAATAAAGGTTTGCATATTTTTCCATGTTTTGAGCAGTAATATGTCGTCGTAACAGGCTTGAAAAGAGTTGCAAGATCTGCATGAGTAGTTGCTCTGCAACTTCTTATGGTCCTGCTTAATATTACGCTTACAATTTCTTGCGTATCCGAATTAGATATTTTCTTTATCTCATTGTGTACTATTTCAATTTCTTCTCTGATGTGCTCAGAATACCATTTGTCGAGAAATGAGCCTTCTGTGCTTTGTCGCTGTTTGATTTTATATTCAGCTGCTAATTTTTGGAAGATCGGTAAGAACTCTTTTTCTTTTTCATCTCCAAAAGTATCCTCATTTATCATTTTACGCTTAATTTTATAACGGTATTCTGGTGATGGAAAATGTTTTAAATTAAAATCATAGAGCTCGTGCAATAATTTTTCTTCAAATTCTACAGTATGATTATCTTTCAAGAATAATCTTAATTTTTTAGAAATTTCACTTATAACTTTTAGCATTTCATCATAATCATAGTCTTTAACTTTACAATTAGCTATCATAGAATTGAAGGCTGAAACATCAATCCCTATTGAATGAATTCCAAGTTCGCAAGCTTGTACCATTGTGGTTCCGCTGCCTGAAAAAGGATCAAGTACTATGTCGCCTTGTTTGAAATAAATCTCTTTTTTAAAATCATCAACATGTGCGTCTAAAAAATACTCAACCAGTTGAGGTATAAATTTCCCTTTGTAGGGATGTAATCTGTGAACATGTTTTGTTGTGTCTGATTCTTTATACTGATCAAATGACAATGCCCAATTAAGGTCATTTCCAAGCTCTTTCTTCCATGTATCTTCTCTGGATTCCTTATACCCCGCATAATATTCAGCAAGCTCTTCTTTAACAACCATAGTCGAACCGTTTTCACCGATCTTTTTTATTCTACCGTACTGGACTAAATAAGATATATTTGAAGGTGTTACATTCTTCCCTAGTAATTCTGAAGCCCAATCGCTTGCTTCCTTTATTGACAATAATTCTGACATTTTCTTTACCTGCTTCATGTGCAATTCATCTATTTTTTTTCACTCTTCATAAACATTCCTAATTTACTCAATCTACATTGTATTTACAAACAAAATTCCTTTCATTTTGTTTTCAATTTGATTGTTTTCTTTGTTATAAAAATCATACCGCATTGTTGGGCAGTTCTTTTTTAGCAATCCGAAAACTATAACAATCCCAATAATTGTTCAATGCTGTATATTTCATAAGTAGGCTTGAGAGTAACCGGATTACTTTCCAATTTGGAATTTAGCCAGCAGGTATCGATCCCTGAGTTTATTCCGCCAGCAATATCAGAACTTAAACTGTCACCCACAATTAATACTTCGCGCTTTTCAGGCGAACCAGCTATTTTGATCGCATGGTCGAAAAATCTTTGATCAGGCTTGAAATAACCTATACTTTCTGATATCACAATTCCCTCGAAATATTTCCTTAGCGTTGAGCTTTCAAACCTTTTTGTCTGCACCTCGCTTATGCCATTTGTAATTATCAGCATTTTATATTTTTTGTATAATCCCTTAATTACACTTTCAACACAGGGTAATAATTTTGACCCCTGTGCTAATTTAACCAGATAATCTTCCGAAACCTTCCGGGCATCCTTTTCTATCCCGAACTTTGAAAACAATATTTCGAACCTTTTTACTCTCACATCAGCTATACTGATCATTTTCTGCTCAAGCTGTGAAAACAATGATCTGCTTATTTCTTTATAATCCCTTCTGATCTCATCCGATAACACCAGATCGAAACTCTTGAAAACCTGTTCCAAAGCAAAATCCTCTGCCGATCCGAAATCGAAAAGCGTGTCATCAGCATCGAAAAATATCCATTTATAGCATTTATTCATTCCTTAATCCTGCGGATTCAATTAATTTTGAATTATTTTACGAAAGTGATCTTTTCGCCGAAAACATCGAATATTTTAATATCATTATCCTCAAATCCGTGATATTCACTCCTGAATAAAGTCCACTCCATTGCGTCTAAGAATGCACCGCTTCGTTTCAATTCTATAGAGCGCATATTTAATATTAGCCTCTTTGTTAGATAATTTCCCCTAATCCCTAAATTTTTAAATCCGTATAACAAACTCCAAAAAAATATTTTTTTTTCATTGTCAAGCTATCACAGAGTTAGTTCATTATTGACGCTTCAGTATTAAAATATCTAATTCATTAAATCCTATTTTATTTAATTATTCATTTGAGAAACTTTCTAGTTTTTCTAATAAATCTTCAAGTTCATCAGTCATATATGTTGCATACTTTTCTAAGAAAGGACTTCTTTTACCTTCAAAATAAATAAAAACTGGTTTTTGATTATTAAAAGAATATATTATTTCTGCAAAAACACCGGGAGAAACTTTTTCAGTTGGATAAATCACAACAGTAGCGTCCGATTGGTCAATAAATTGAAAATCCCTCTCAATTGTGCGGGATTTAATTAATTTCTTAGTTTGTTCCGAAATTTCTGCAGTTATCTCTGGTAAAATAATAGAATCTTTACCATAAGTTAAAGTCATGTCTTTTATGTAAAGAGGGTTAAAAACTACAAAAATATTTTCCAATTTTTCTAATATTTCATTTTGAATTTTTTCTAGAATTTCGGGATTTGTATCTTTTATAGCTGTTATAGGGTAGCTTAGATATATTTTCTTTTTATGCGTGAAAAAGAAGTCATAAAGGTTCCTAATTTTATGATTTCGTGCAATTACAAACATTGGTATGTTAAAAAAATCAGCAATAACTTGGCTAACAAATTCTTCTTCTATCATCCAATTTTGTGTTTCTTCTAAATTAGGAAGTGTTTCTTTATCCCATTTTTTATTAATTGAATTTGTTTCAAATATTCTAGCTACATCATCAACCACATTAATTATTCCGTTAATTTTAAATCGTGATAAATTTTTGTATGATAAGCCTTCAATCAATCTATGTTTCCAACGAAAAGTAGTATGCACACCTATCAAATGTAGCTCTATATCTGGATTTTTTAGCTTAGATATTTCTACCTCTTTTAGAGCACTTTCGCGCAATGTTATCAATAAATTTTTATCGATGTCTAAAACACGATTATCTGTCAGCTGAATATTTGCTTTTTCTGCTGCCTGAAAAATTAACTTTCCTACATCATGAACTAAAACTTTTTTGCCATTTTCGCTAGAAAATGCGGATAATTCTTGAAGTAGTTCTATTCTACCAGACCCTGAAATACCTGTAATAATCCATTTTTCCATATCTACTCCTTTTCTATTCGTTAAACGCAAGTTTAGTTAAATTGTGATTTTCATACATTAAAAAACTAGCATATGGTTTTATCAAATTAGGTATAAATTCCTCTATGTCTATACCTGTCAGATTTTCGTCTTCCTTACTCATTTTTTGTATAATACTAAACAGAAATAATGAATGTAAATAGATTGAAAGAAAATATTTATCTTTGCTATACTTTATTTCGTTTTCGCTATCAATTCTATTTCTTGATAGAAAGCTTTTAAATACAAATGAATCCATATTAACGATAATACTTTCAACCATCAATTCCTTGTTGTCAGGTGCTATTAAAACTTTAACAATATCATGTCCATTCCAATTCAACTGAGGATCTGACCACGAAATTCCTTTCCCATCAATTTTCTTTTCATAAGCTTTATAAGGAGTTGGCAATTTAGGAAATGTTTCTGTAGATTTACTTTCTTTTTCTTTTGGCTCACTAAGTTCTTTATCAACCTTTACTTGAAACATACATTCAAGCTCTTGACCCGGCGCTGATAATGTCGCACGTATTTCTACTTCATCACCAACTTTTGCTTTTTCATTAGGTTTTATTAATAATCTTATCGTTCCGTCAACTGGACCTTCTCTATTTATAGTCAGTATATCTGAGGTTTCATTTGGATATGTATTATTATTTGGTTCTATAGGCTTGTCAGTTTTATTCCTTTTTTGTAATACCTCAACCTCAAATTTGCCTTTTTCCGCTGGTCTAAATAAGTAATCATTTTCTACATCTGTTTCTATCTCTATTCTACCTTGTTGATTTAAAGGAATTGTTTTATATATTTTACCATCTTTATGCTCTTTTAAATTTAGCTTAAAAATCGATGGGAATCTGTTTAGCTTTTTTTGTTCTTGTTTTTTGTCATTATCATGGTTTAATTTTATTCCTTCTTTCTTTAAAAAATTCAAAGAGCCATCTTTTCTTAATAAATTTAAAACATCCTTATCTATTGGTAAATTTGAAATTAAATTTTCGATCATCTCCGTGTCGTTTTCTGTATTATGAAGTAATGAATTTTTTCTGTCATTATTAATTCTCTTTAAATCTGGGCTCTTTTTTAATACCTCAATGATTACATCTCTTAAATATTCTGTTTTAGGTCCTTGTTTTAAATGAGTTCTGTTAGACATAAACAGATCTTGCCTAATCGTAGTCGGAATTTCTGTACAATCAACATGGATAAGAAGGTGTTTTTTTAAAAGTGAAAATCCTAAGTCTTGTGAAATAAATGTCTGTCCTTCAAAACCGTGCACTTGTCCGTTTTGTGTGAATATAATAGATTTATTTTTAATAAATTCACCATGATCAACAGTTTCTTTGAAAATAATTGCTTCTATAGGTAATTCGCCAAATCCAGCATTCTTTGGAACATCAAATGAGATAGTAGTTTCTATTTGATCACGACTGTCAATCGTAATCCTAGTTCTATTGCCTAACACTGTTTTACTTGGAGTTTTAACCGCATAATCTCTTTTTTCATAAACTGAGATCGGTAATGGTAAATGAAACATATACTGATTAAGATCACGCCAAAGATCAAGAGTAATATCAGATCGTGAACCACGAGGAAGCTGATAAGAATATAGTTTGATTATCGTACCGTATTCGAATTTTCTTTTATATAGTCCTAAATCAAGTTCACTTATCTTGAATGAAGGTATTTTATTATTAATGAAAAAAAATTCATACCATGTTGCCTTTCCAAAATCTAATTCTTCTTCTTTTGTCAGAGGATGTCTTCTTACTAAAGTAAATCCAAATTCAGAATCATTTTTTTCAAGTTCTTTGCACCTTTTTGAACAAATCAACTGATATTTGTTTTCTCCACAGAACACTACTGCACCAGTAGAACCCATGTTGTATTTGCCTTGTACAAAATGAATATTTGTTTTATTATTTCGATGTAAAGACAGAAAGGTATTTTCAAAATTATCAGGAGTCTGACCTTCTCCGCAGTCGTATATAACAATTGAAGGTTGAGATTTGTCACCCACAGCTATAACTTGAATATTTTCAGCCAATTCACGTCTTTGTTTTTCTGTTAACTCTCCAATTTCACCATCTTTTACATCATAAAATAGCTCTACAGCTTTACTCATTGTTTTAGGCGCACTATGAGCCTTAGGATCAATACCCTTAAGCTTGCATTCTTTAATAAGTATAGCATCAATAGAATTTGTTATTTTCTCAATTAAAGCAGGTACAGGATGATTTTGCTGGCTCTCAAAAGTACCGAAATTACCTTGATTGTTACCATAAGGTTTCCAATTTCGTGAATCTGTGAAAATAGAAGTTTTAATAATTCTTTCAACTTCAGTCTCAGTGTCTGCATTATATAGTTTCCAAAAGATATCTTTCATCATGTTGATTCTCCCTTTATTTAATGTTATTACTAGTCCAGTTATTAATCAATCCCCTTACTCTTTCCCCTCACCATGACTACAGCCTGTGCGGAGATGCCTTCGCCTCTGCCTTCGAAGCCGAGTTTTTCGGTTGTGGTGGCTTTGACCGATATGTTTTTGATGTCCGTTTCAAGTAATTTGGCTATGACTGAGCGCATTTGTTCAATGTGGTCTTTGAGCTTGGGTTGTTCGCAGATGACTACCGCGTCGATGTTGTTTATTATGTAACCTTCAGCTTTGATGAGCGCGTAAACCTTTTCTAAGAGTATTCTGCTGTCTATGTTCTTGTATGAACTGTCGTTGTCGGGGAAATGTTTTCCGATGTCGCCCAAGGCTAAGGCTCCGAGCATGGCGTCCATTATTGCGTGGAGAAGCACATCCGCGTCTGAGTGGCCGAGCAGTCCTTTCTCATAAGGAATTTCGATCCCGCCGATTATGCATTTTCTGCCTTCGACCAGCTTGTGGACATCGTATCCTATTCCTATTCTGTACATAGATCCCTCTTAAAGTAAAATTACAGATCTTCCTTTACATACTTATCAAGATAAAACTTGAGCGATTGTTTGGACAGTGATATCTGTTCCGAGAGCGGGAAATAGACGAGATACCACGGTTTTTTCAGCTTTATCAGCGTATACAGGAAATTATTTTTTATCGTGAATGAGAACAGATCGACCTTGATGCCGGGGAAAGCGTTGAGCATTTTCTTGACCATGCCAGCAGTCTGATCGCCGGAATTCTTGTTGAGGAATTCAAGCAGATATTGAGCATCGTCTCCCGATAGCTTGGAAATATTGATCTCGCCGTTGAGATCGGGTTCGTTTACGATGTCGAGCCCTTTTGAATTGAGCTTTACAATGACGTTCATTTCTGTTGAAGGGCTGTGCTTAGTCTTCTTTCTGTTGAGGTAGTAAGTGTTGAGACCTGTCATGGTTAGCCCCAGATCGAGGTTCGCTCTTTTGATGATATCGTCAAATCCGCCTTCTCCGATATCGAGCCTGAGAAAGCCTGCAGTGTTTCCGTCAAAAAGTTCGTAATAGAATCTGTTGAGGCAGAATTTATTGTTGTCGAAATAGATGTCCATATCAATATTCTTGATACTGTTTTTGAACAGCTTATGATTGACCGAGACCGTATCTATTCTTAAGTTCGATACCGGAACCCCGTTCATTTTGTACTGACTGCGGAATTCGGTATAATTCAGATAATCGTAGTCTTTTATATCTTCGTACCTGCTGTATGAAATAAGCTTGCTGTTCTTTATATCCAGCTTTGCGCTGAACGGAATATCCGCATTGATGTTGATCAGTTTGACAGTGTTGCCGAGGCTGTCAAGCTCTAAAAGAAGACCGGTGTTCTTCAGTGATTCGGTATGCTCGACCGCAGCCGTATTCATATTGCCTTTGAGCTTGGTAGTACCTGATATTTTTCCTTTGATATCCCGGATGCCTTTCACGAACGGATATTTATCTTTCAGTCCTAGCGAATGTGTGACGTCAAGATCGTACGTATTCACGCTGTCCTTGAGGTTCGCGGTACCTTTTACGCTCAGTTCGGTCTCAAGAGCCGGAACTGATAATCCCAGCTTAAGTATCCTGATCTCACCCGCTTCGGTGTATCTGATATTATTCTCTAACTTCGCATTGCCTTCTATACCCATTTCTTTTAACATGCCCGCAAAATCCGCTCCTGCCAGTGTAATGTCGCCGATAAGAGAAACATCCTTAGTTAAAAGATTCACGGTCTGATTTACCTTTATTCCCTTTTTGACCGCTATATCGTCGTGATAAAGTGAATCTATGCTCATTTTAAGCCTGAGTTCGGAAGTTGATTCCTGCTTTGTCAGATTTCCGCCGCCTTCCGCTGAAATATTCAGGCTTCCGTTGTACAGCCTTGTGTTCTGTATCTGCGGTATCCCTGTAGCTTTTCCGATCCTTAAAAGTTCGTCAAGATCTGCATCGAAATTGAATTTCCCAATTGAAATATCCGCCGCCTTCAGATCCGCAGAGACATCTTTTATGTCCGCTGAAAGAAAATCGTTTATCTTCGCGGTAAGATCAATGAGCTTATACTTTTCTTTCGGATGCCCGCTGATGTCGGCTTTTATAAATGTTGAAATATCTATTCCGTCAGCCGCTGAATACATTGAGGCTGTTTCGTTATTGTATTCCGTCGAAACATCAAGCGTGTTCTCCACGATCCCGTCTGCATATTTCAGCTCCTCTGATAAGGTCACGAAAAGTCCATCGGGAGCTGCATCCGTGATCGTATTGGGATGTATTTTATCCGCAGTTAATGAAATTTCGGCTTTCGTGTTCCTGATGAGCCCCGGAATCGAAGTGTCCGACAGATCGAAAGTAGCGTCGGCCAATAATGTTATACCGCCTTCCGCGATATCTGTTATCTTATAATCAAGTTTTACGCTTTCAGGCATAAAGTCGCTTTTCAGCACAGGATTAACCGTTAGGCTCTGCCTTCCTGTTGAATATTTTTTGCCCGAAACATTCGCATTTATACTTTCCAGCTCCATTGAAAGATCTACCGAGCTGGCTAAAAGTTTATTGTCTTTCATAGTTAAGGCGAATCCGCTGTTGATCATAAGATATTTTACAAACGCTGAAATATCTTTCTGCCTGTATGACATATCAATCGCGGAAAAATCTAAGATCCCTGAAGCCTTAATGAAATTTTCAGCCGCCTTATATTCCAGTTCCAGATTGCTGAATTTTAATTTTGAACCTTTTACTGCGGCACCCTGAAGGTCGGCAAGCTTATTCGCCTCTGTGAAAGCGGCAAGCTTTTCAAGATCCGCAGAAATCTCTGAAACATTTGCCGCGACTTTCAGTTCCGCTGATAAAGAGGCGATCGTGCCTTTCAGCTCAGTCCTGAACATGTCCCCCAGATAAAATCCGAACGATCTTACATCGATCGAGTCAGTTTTTAAATTGTAATAAGCTGAAAGTTTAATATCAATATCGCCTGAATTTTCTATATTTACGGCTTCGCTGTGCAGTTTCAAGTCTTTGATCTTATGTGACAGGGTCGCATCGATATTTTCATTCCTGGCCTCGACATTAAGATCCATATCCTGGAACAGACTTACCGAGTTGTTATTATCCTTGAAAACAAGTTCATTTCTTTCTCCCGTAACGAATTTCAGATCGGCTTTATAATCGTTCATGTCAACAAATCTCACACCGGATAATTTTATGCTGTAAAGCGGAAGTTTTACCTTCATCGGATTGTCAGGAGAACGGTCTTCGTAGGAGAGGTCAATATTATTCAATTCTAAATTTTTAAGGCTTACAACAAATTTAGCTCCTGTACTTTCCGGTTCGGCAGATTCCGGAGGAGGAGGTTCCTCTTTCCCTTTGAATTTCTCAATTATACCGTCGAAATTAAATTTTCCTTCTGCATTTTTTACGATGTTGACTTTCGGGTGGTTAAGAACAATCGTTTTTACGACCAGCTTTTTATCAAGAAGCGGCCAGAGTTCGTATTTAAGCGTGAATGATTCCATGCTGAAAAGCGAATCGGGCATATCGTTATCTGTGAAACTGAATTTTTTAATGCTGATCCCGCTCATTAGTGTAAAATCGAGCTTATCAATCTTCACGCCGAGATTATAATTGTCCTTCATGTACGATTCGATCTTTGAGATCAAAAATGATGACGGAAACAAATACTGCAGCATAATGAATATGCCTCCGACAAATATTATCACCAGAGCTAGCAGGTATAATATCCACTTGAATATTTTTTTTCCGGAAAATTTCATCAGCTTTATTTCTTAAGCAGTTTAATTCTGAATTCGGTGCCTTCACCGGTGCTTGAAATGCTATATTCGTTCTCGGGATATTTCTCGAGTATCATTTTTAAAAAGAACATATCGGGACCTGTTGCGCAATTATAATTCTCATCAAGACAAAATATTCCGTTCGTTTTTATGCTCAGCCATACACATTCGCTCACATTCTGCGTCGTAAAAATAATGTTTTTCTCCTGTCTTTCTTCCGGAAATGAATCGATGATCTTTCTCGTCACAGCGTAAAGTATAAAAAGCAGGTCTTTGTATTCCATTTTTATAAAAGGATTCCCGTCTAGTACAGTATCCACTTTCGTGTCGTGTTTGAACCTTTTATCGAATTTATAGAATTCGCAGAACAGCTTCACGGCGTTGTTGATGTCTATCATCTGAATACCGGGAGTGTTCTCGTTAAATGTCTTTTCGTTAACCGTCTTGATCAGCGCATTAAGTTCAGCCATAGGCTCTTTTAACTGCTCTGATATCTTCAGCATATCTTCGTATTCTGTCTTCTTGAAATTATATTCGGCTTCGCTCATGCCTTCCTTGGTAGCCTCGAGCTTTTTCAGTTTCATCTGAGCTTTCATATTAAAAAGCTGGATTTTAGAATCAACCGCGGTGATCTTTCCGTTAATATTATGCACGAAACCCGGCATAAGACTTCCGTACTGAGTATAGAAATATACTTCTTTAAGCTTGTCTATTATCTCTTTTTCCATAATTTCTGCCTCAATTGATTCTTTTAATTATAACTTTATAATATAGCTTTCAATAAAAGTAATTACAAGAAATAAAAATGAGGGAAATTTTTCCCTCATTTCTGAATTAATATTTAAAATCTGAACTAGTAGTTATATATGTATGACACTTGGAACTGATAAGGATTTACATTCGAATCCAGTCTTTTATGTACGGAGAACATATAATTCTCTCCGAGTGTAAGACCGAGACCGAATGACGATTTCATCGTGCCGATACCGAATTTTCCCATTCCTTCGGTCAGATCATCTGAATTTACCGTATAAGCTTCGCCCATGTCCAGAATAGCTCTTATTTCAGTCAGGTCTATCCCGGTGAATCCAATAACGAATCTGTCATAAAATCCTCTGTTGCCGACGAATTCGTTCAGTTTATAGCCCGGAAGTGTTCCGGTTCCGCCCATGCTGATATATTTGAAATTCGGAACTACGCGGCCGCTTTTTTCATTTGAAGGCACTAACGATTCAAGCCTGAACAGGTTTGAGAAAACGAACATTCCCTTAACTTTGTTCTCTACAAAGATGCTGAAAAGCCCTTTTTTGAAAGAAAATTCCTGGTCATACTGGTCAAGCGTTTTTTCATAAATTCCGTAAACATCAACGAATGTTCCGTATTTATTCAGTTTGCCGATATATCTCGCTGAATTGACCACTTCTACAAGGCTGCCTTCGTCAGCGGCGAAATTCTGAATGAAATCCCTGCTGTTGAAGAAAAGCGCCCAGTTGGTTTTATTTTCCAGAGCATCAATATTTTCGCTGTAAACTCCTGTTTTTACTGCGAATTCATGTTCCATATCGCTGTTCTTGATCCTGTAGACCGAACCTCCGAAAAGCCCGAAACCCTCGGTCATATAGTAGTTATAGAAATCCTGGTGAAGAAGGAACGCTGAAACAGAATTTAAAAGAACAGGAAGTTTCCTCTTATCTTCC
>Ga0209262_10000199_pt1 | contig 33685 bp, 29 predicted proteins | sample Lowcelwee11metaG_FD_187171 | JGI IMG/M metagenome (GOLD analysis project Ga0209262, IMG submission 187171) | Freshwater pond sediment microbial communities from the University of Edinburgh, under environmental carbon perturbations - Low... | ecosystem: Environmental > Aquatic > Freshwater >... | reverse complement strand
AAGATCATCATCTTGGGCGCTGGCCGCGTGGGCGAGAGCGTCGCGGAAAGCCTGGTTTCCGAGCAGAACGACATCACCGTCATCGACCAGGACCCGGCGCGCTTGCGTCTGCTGGAGGAACGGCTGGACCTGCGGGGCGTGGTGGGCAATGGCATCCAGCCCTCCGTGCTGCAGGAAGCGGGGGCGAGGGACGCCGACATGGTGATCGCCTGCGCCGCGGCCGACGAGGCCAACCTGGTTACTTGCAAGGTTGCGCACGACGTGTTCAACGTGCCCACCACCATCGCCCGCCTGCGCTCGCCCGAGTTTGTCGAAGGCGATGAGTTGCTGGGCAAGAGCGGTTTTTCGGTGGACCACGTGATCTGCCCCGAAGAGTCGGTCACGCGCTACATCCACCAGCTCATCAGCTACCCCGAGGCGCTGCAGGTGCTGGAGTTTGCCGGCGGCCGCGCCAGCCTGATCGCCATGCGGGCGGCCCACGGTGGCGCCCTGGTGGGCCACACCATCGGCGAGTTCCGCGACCGTTTTCCGCACGCCGAGATGCGCGTGGTGGCGCTTTACCGGCTCGACACCGAAATGGAGGCCACCAAAACCACCCGCATCCTGGCCGGGGACGAGGTGTTCGTGCTGGCCGACACCGAAAAGATCCGCTATGTGCTGGGCGCCATCCACAACATCGACAAACCGGTGCAGCGGCTGATGATCGCGGGCGGCGGCAAGGTGGGCCTGCGGCTGGCGCGCAGTCTGGTGGGGCAGTGCGAGGTGAAGATCATTGAGCGCGACAAACGGCGCTGCGAATACCTGGCCAGCCAGTTGCCGTCGAACATGCTGATCCTGCAGGGCGACGGCGCCGATGAAGACCTGCTGCTAGAAGAAAACGTGGGCCAGATGGACCTGTTCCTCGCGCTCACCAGCGACGACGAAGACAACATCATGTCCGCCATGCTGGCCAAGCGGCTCGGCGCCGGGCGCGTGATGTCCCTGATCAACCGCCGCGCCTACGCCGACATGATGCAGGGCAGCACGATCGACATCGCCATTTCGCCAGCGCAAGCCGTCATTGGCGAGCTGCTGACCCACCTGCGCCGCGGCGATGTGGCGGCGGTGCACAGCCTGCGCCGGGGCGCGGCCGAGGCACTGGAAGGTGTGGCTCGCGGCGACGTGAAAACGTCGAAGCTGGTCGGCCGCAGGGTCGAAGAAATCAAGCTGCCCAAGGGCACGCGCATCGGGGCCATCGTGCGTGGCGAGGGTCGCGGTTCCGCCGTGCTGATGCCGCACCACGACACGGTGATCGAGGTCGACGACCACATCATCATCTTCATTCCCAACAAGCGCATGGTGCGTGAAGTGGAGAAGCTGTTCCAGGTGGCCGCCACCTTCTTTGGCTGACCCCGGGGCCCGATGTTCATGCCGTTTTTGCGCGTATTCCCCGTGCTCGGCGCCATCGCCATGGTGTTTGCGCTGACCATGCTGGTGCCGCTGGGCGTGTCGCTCTGGACACACGATGGCGCCGGCACCGCGTTCCCGCTGGCCATGCTGGTCACGTTCATGGCCGGGCTGCTCATGCGCAGCGCGGTCTGGCGCGTGGGCCCCAGGCTGGAGCTGCAGACGCGCGACGGCATCCTGCTCGTGGGGCTGGTCTGGACCCTGCTGCCGTTGTTTGCCAGCCTGCCACTGCTGGCCTATTTCAGCGGCACGGCAACGCCGATGTCGTTCACCGACGCGTATTTCGAAGCCATGTCGGGGCTGACGACCACCGGTGCGACGGTGCTCACCGGGCTTGATGCCTTGCCCGGCTCCATCAACCTCTGGCGCTGCTTCCTGCAGTGGCTCGGCGGCATGGGCATCCTGGTGCTGGCGGTGGCGATCCTGCCGATGCTGGGGGTGGGGGGTAGCCAGCTGTTCCGCGCCGAATCCACCGGCCCGATGAAGGAGGCCAAGCTCACGCCGCGCATCACCGAAACGGCGAAGGGCCTGTGGAGCGTGTACTGCCTGCTCTCGCTGGCCTGTGTGGCGGGCTACTGGCTGGCCGGCATGCCGGCGCTCGATGCCTGGACCCACATGTTCGCGACCCTGAGCCTGGGCGGCCTGTCGTCGCACGACAGCAGTTTTGGCTACTTCCAGTCGCCCGCGATGGAGTGGGTGGCCATCGTGTTCATGTTGCTGGCCAGCTGCAACTTTGCGCTGTATTTCGTGGCGCTGACCAAGCGCAACCCGATGCGCATCTGGCGCGATCCCGAGTGGCGCGGGTCCATGGCGCTGCTGATCGGCTCGGGGCTGTTCATCGCGGGGCTGCTGCTGGTCAAAGGCACGCTGACCGACCCCGCCGAGGCGGTGCGCACCGCGCTGTTCAACGTGGTCTCCATCGCCTCGACCACCGGCTTTTCGACCGTGGACTACACCACCTGGCCGGTGTTTGCCCCACTGTTCATGATCTTGCTCTCGGGCATTGCCACCAGCGCGGGCTCCACCGGCGCCGGCATCAAGATGGCGCGCATGGTGATCCTGTTCAAGCAGGCCAAACGCGAAATGTCGCGCATCGTGCACCCCCGCGCGGTCAACCCGGTGACGCTGGGTGGCCATGTGGTGGAGAGCGCCACCATCTTCTCGGTGCTGGGGTTCATGCTGGTGTACGGCGGGGTCATCATCGGGCTGACCCTGCTGCTCCTGTTGACCGATCTGCCGTTTGACACCGCGTTCTCGGCGGTGGTCGCCAGCGTCAACAACATGGGCCCAGGCCTCAACGAGGTGGGGCCGGCCGGCAACTTTGCCGGGCTGAGCGATGTGCAGACCTGGGTGTGCACGGTGGCCATGCTGCTGGGGCGGCTGGAGATGTTGTCGTTCCTGGTGCTGTTCACGCCCGGCTTCTGGCGCAAGTAGGTCGCAACCATGTACACGCTGCTGCCGGTGCTGAATGTGTTTTCGCGCATCCTGTTTGCGTTCGCCTTCAGCTTTCTCGTGCCGCTTGCCTGGGCCTGGAGCGAGGACCACGAACAGTACCGGTATGTCTGGGAGGGGGCGTTTGCACTGGCCGCGCTCAGTGGCTTGGCGGTGTGGGCCACCACGCGCCGCTACCGCCGCGAACTGCAGGCGCGCGACGGCTTCCTGCTGGTCAATCTGGTCTGGATCGTGCTGCCCGCCTACGCGGCCGTGCCGCTGCTGTTCACGGTGCCCGACATCGGCTGGACCAAGGCTTACTTCGAATCCATGAGCGCGCTCACCGCGACCGGGGCCACGGCACTCTCCGGGCTGGACAGCCTGCCGGTGTCCGTCAACGTGTGGCGCTGCTTCCTGCAGCTGATGGGCGGCCTGGGCATCATGCTGCTGGTGGTGGCGGTGCTGCCCATGCTGGGGCTGGGCGGCTACCAGGTCTACAAAGCCGAAACGCCGGGGCCCATGAAAGACGCCAAGTTCACGCCGCGCATTGCCGAGACCGCGCGTGGCTTGTGGGGCGTGTATTTCGGGTTCTCGGTCGCCTGCATGCTGGCCTACCGCTGGGCCGGCATGGGCTGGGCCGACGCCTTCATGCACATGTGCACCACCATGGGTCTGGGCGGGTTTTCGTCGCACGATGCCAGTCTGGGTTATTTCAACTCGCCCATGATCGAGGCCGTGGCCACGGTGTTCATGGCCATGGCCGGCATCAACTTCGTGCGCTATTTCATCGTGATCCGCAGCCGTTCGTTGCGGCCCATCGTCCGCGATCGCGAGATCCACAGCTACGTCACCGTGCTGCTGGTCTCGATCGGGCTGATCGCCAGCCTGCTGGTGGCCCACGGGGTGCACGACAGCGCGGCCGAAGCCCTGCGCACCAGCGCCTTCCATGTGCTGTCGCTGGCCACCACCACCGGCTACGCCTCCACCGACTACGCGCAGTGGCCGGTGTTCGCGCCGGTGCTGCTGATGTTCCTGGGCTGTTTTGTGTCCTGCGCTGGCTCCACCGGTGGCGGTATCAAGATGGTGCGCATGGTGCTGCTGATCAAGCAGGCGCGGCGCGAACTGGTGCGCAGCATCCACCCGCGCGTGGTGAACCCGGTCACGATGGGCGGCACCGTCCTGCCCCTGTCGGTCATGAACGCCACCTACGGCTTCATGCTGATCTACGGCGCGGTCACCATGGGCCTGACCATGCTGCTGTTGTTCACCGGACTGGACATCGTGACCGCGTTTTCTGCCGTGGTTGCCACCGTCAACAACATCGGCCCGGGGCTGGGTCTCGTGGGGCCGGCGAGCAACTTCGGCGTGCTCGGCGACTTCCAGATCTGGGTGCTGTCGTTCGCCATGCTGCTCGGTCGGCTGGAGCTGCTGACGGTGCTGGTGTTGTTCACCGGGTCGTTCTGGAGAAAATGAGCTCACCCCTGCGCCGCCTGCGGCGTCACCCCCTCCAGGGGGCGGCACTGGCGGGCCGGCGGAGCCGGACCCGCGGTGCCCTGGGCTAAGACACTTCGGCCTCGACCGGTTGCGTTGTCTGGTCTCTCTTGCTTTTTCAGACCGGTGCTGGCGGGATGTTCAAGCCGCGTTGCACGGCGGGGCGCTCTGCAAACTGCGCCAGCACTCGGGCGACTTCGGGGAAGTCCTTGAAGCCCACCAAGTCGCCCGCGCCGTAGAAGCCGACCAGGTTGCGCACCCAGGGCCAGGTCGCGATGTCGGCGATGGTGTAGTCGGTACCCATGATCCAGTCGCGGCCGGTCAGGCGCTGGTTCAGCACCCCCAGCAGGCGGCGCGATTCGGCGGCGTAGCGGTCGCGGGGGCGCTTGTCTTCGTAGTCCTTGCCAGCGAATTTGTGAAAGAAGCCGAGCTGGCCAAACATCGGCCCCACGCCGCCCATCTGGAACATCAGCCACTGCAGCGTTTCGTAGCGCGCAGCCGCGTCCTGCGGCAGGAACTGGCCGGTCTTTTCCGCCAGGTAGATCAGGATTGCGCCCGATTCGAACAGCGCCAGCGGCTGGCCACCCGGCCCGTTCGGGTCGAGGATGGCGGGGATCTTGTTGTTCGGGTTGAGCGAGAGGAATTCGGGCGAGAGCTGGTCGTTGCTGTCAAAGGCGATGCGGTGCGCTTCGTAGGGCAGGCCGGTCTCCTCCAGCATGATCGAGGCCTTCACGCCATTCGGTGTGGGCAGCGAATACAGCTGCAGACGGTCCGGGTGGCGCGCGGGCCATTTGTTCGTGATGGGGAAGGCAGACAGGTCGGTCATGGGTGCTCCGGATCAGGGCGGCGGGCTGCCGCGAGGCATCCATTGGACACCGCCCGGCAATGTCCTTGAGCCAGCGCACCCATGGGGTTTGTCGTAAGCCCGTGGCGCGGATAATTCCCCTACAAGGAGACACCGACCCATGCCCATCACCAAAGGATTCCGTGCGCTCGTGGCCGAAGCCACCGCACAAATCACCACTTACAGCGTCGAGCAGGTGCGCGCGCGCCTGGGGCAAGACCCCCGCCTGCAGGTGGTGGACATCCGCGACGTGCGCGAGCTCGAACGCGAAGACACCGTGCCCGGCGCCCTGCACGCGCCGCGCGGCATGCTCGAATTCTGGGTCGACCCGGAGTCGCCGTACTACAAGCCGGTGTTCGGCGACGAAAGCAAGGAGTTCGTGCTGTTCTGCGGCGCCGGCTGGCGCAGCGCGCTGGCCACCAAGGCCCTGCAAGACATGGGCATGACCAACGTGGCCCATATCGACGGCGGCTTTGCGGCGTGGACGAGGGCCGACGCGCCCACTGAAACCCTGGAGGCGCACAAGGCCCGGCACGCCGCGCGCAAGGCCGCTTGAACGGGGTGCCCGTGACCGTCTGCCCCTGTGGCCGGACCGACGCACGGGGCAAGGCCAACGCGTTCGACGCTTGCTGTAGGCGCTACCTCGACCACGACACGCCGGCACCCGACGCCGAGAGCCTCATGCGCTCGCGCTACAGCGCGTTTGTGCTGGAGCGCGTGGACTATCTGAAGTGCAGTTGGCACGCGAGCACCCGACCCGCCGACCTGACGCTGGAACCCCGCGTGAAGTGGCTGGGGCTGGAGGTTCGATCGCACCGCGTGATCGACGCCGACCACGCCGAGGTCGAGTTCGTCGCGCGCTCGCGTGTGGCCGGTCGCGGGCAGCGCCTGCACGAGCGCAGCCGCTTCGTGCGTGAAGGCGGGCGCTGGTTTTATGTGGATGGAGATTTGAAGTGAGTGCGATGTTCGAAGCGGTTTTGTTCGATTGCGACGGCGTGCTGGTGGACAGCGAGCCCATCACCAACGGCGTGCTGCGCGAGGTGCTCAACGAAGCTGGCTGGGCGCTGAGCCAGGCCGAGTGCATGCAGATCTTCATCGGCAAGGCCGTGCGCGACGAACGCGCGCGCATCGAAGCCGAGACCGGCCGCCCGCTCACCGACGACTGGATGCGCGCCTTCTACGCGCGGCGCGACCAGCGCCTGCGCGCCGAACTGCAGACTGTGCAGGGCGCGCTCGACGCCGTGATTGCGGCGCACGGCCACACGGCTGGCCGCATCGCCTGCGCCTCCGGCGCCGACCGGCCCAAGGTCGTGATGCAGATCGGCATGGCCGGCATGGCGCCGTATTTCGGCGACCGCATCTTCAGCGGCCACGACCAACCGCGCTCCAAGCCCGCGCCCGACGTGTACCTGGCCGCCGCGGCCCACCTCGGCGCCGACCCGGCGCGCTGTCTGGTGATCGAAGACACGGCCACCGGCGCTCAGGCCGGACTGGCCGCCGGCGCCACCGTCTGGGGCTACTGCCCGCAAGGCCACGGCCGTGCGTTCGACGGCCTGCCGGTGGCGCGGGTCATGCGCCACATGGGCGAGCTCGCGCAGGCGCTGCCCGCACTGCGGTAAAAACGCAGCATGCAACTCAACCGCCGCCAACTGCTCGCGCACAGCGCAGCCCTGCCATTCTTGCCACTGGCCGCGCTCGGCCTGACCGCCTGCTCCACCGTCGAAACGACCAGTGTGCAGGCGCGCCTGCGGGGCAAGTCCATCACCGTCATCAGCACCATCGGCACCACGCTGCGCCTCACCTGGCGCGGCACCACCCTGTTCAACAACGAGTTCGGCGAGGCCTTCGTGCCCGACTGGGGCTACAAGGAACAGCTCGAAAACCGCACCGTCGAACTGCTCAAGGCCTCCGGGCGTTTCTCCAGCGTGCAGCGCGTGACCATCACCGCCACCCGCCGCGAAGAAGCGCTCAAGGAGCTGAAGGAACTCAAGACGCCGACCGACCACGTGCTGCTGATCTCGGGCGCGCCGTCGGCCGACAGCATCTGGGCCACCCGCGAAGGCTTCTTCGGTCTGGGCATCGCGCAGCGCAGCATCCTGCAGCTCGGCACCGAGTCCGTCGCCCACGCCTCGCTGCGCGTCGACCTGCTGGTGCCCAGCACCTTCGGCACCGTGCTCGGCGAAGCGACCGTGTCCACGGCCCAGCGCGTGCCCGCGCCCGCGCTGCTGCGCGGGCCACGTCTGAACGACGACAACGCCGCCGCCGCTCGCGAATCGCTCAAGGTGCAGGTGGACGCGGCGGTGCAGAGCCTGGTGAACCAGCTGGGGCTGGGCAAGGCCATGCCTGCCACCCCGACCACTGCTGCGCCGGCTTCTACGGCACCGAAGCCTGCATCGGCTCCAGCAGCGGCGCCGACAACACCATCGAGCAGCGCGTTCCCGGTGACCTCGCCGAACGTGGAAGGCCGGGGCATTCCGGCGCCTTCGGGGGCTGGGGCGTCAGATTTCCTGTCGCGTTGACAGATGGCAAGGATGTCGGTCAAACCGTCGATGCATCCGCATCGATTCAGCGAGACGCCCGCCACTCCCCCGGCGTCACCCCTGTCCAGCCTTTGAACGCGCGCATGAAGCTCTTCTGGTTCTGAAACCCGGCCGCTTCGGCCACCTGTTTGATCGGCCGGGTCGTGCGCTGTAGCAGGTCGAGCGCGCGGTCGCGGCGCACCTCGTCTTTCAGCGCCTGCAGCGTCGCGCCTTCGTCTTTCAGTTGCCGATGCAACGTGCGCGCCGAGGTGTTGAGCAGGGCCGCGAGATCGTTGGCGTTGTGCGCGTCCAGCGGCTGGGTCATGAGCACCTGGCGCACGCGCTGCACCAGCAGGCGGTCGCGCCGGTAGGGACGCACCTGGATCGGCAGGGCGCGCTGCAGCATCTGGTTCATGGCGGCTTCGTCGCGCTTGACGGGCAGGGCGAGGTAGCGCGCATCGAAGTGGATCGCTGTCTGGTCGGCGTCAAACACCGTCGGGCCGTCGAACAGCACGCCGTAAACCTCGGCGTGCGGTGGGGCGGCGAACGGGAAACTGGCGCCCAGCAGCGGGATGCGCGAGTCCACCAGCCAGCAGGCCAGGCCGTGGCTGTTGCGCAGCACCGAGACGCCGCAGAACTCGCGCAGGCTGCCGTCGCCGCCCGGCGGGCGGTGTTCGGTGAGCACGATGCTGGCCACGTCGCCACTGGTGGTCACGGCCAGCGTGATGTCTGGCGTGAGCAGGCCGTGGTGGCGGCACCAGCGTTTGAGCGCCACGCCCAGCGTGGGGGCCGAGAGCGAGGCGCGCGCGAGCATGCCGTAGCTGCCCCAGGGCAGGGGTCGGGCAAACCAGCCCAGGGCTTCGTCGTCCAGTTCCTGCATGGCGGCGCCAGACAGGGTTTCCATCTGCGCGGCGGTGATGCGTGCCGCGGGATCGGTGATGCGTGCTGGCGGAATCTGTGCCTGCGCCAAGGCCTGCGCCGGGTTCAGCCCGCGCTGCTGGTAGGCGATCACGATGGCCTGCACGAACGCCATGGGCGTGACCGCCCGGTCGCTGCGGCGGTCGGTTGGGGAGGCGGAGTTGGTCGAGGTTTGGCGAGGGCTTGGCATGGCGTCAGTGTGCCTGATTGGTGGCGTGATTTGCAACCATTCTGGCAAGCGTAGTGGGCGCAAGACTCCTAAGCTTGCGTCTGCAGTCTGGTCCGAGCCGGACCCTGGAACCCGAGGAGACAAGCCCCATGAGCGACCCCCGAAGCGCGGCCGAGCCCCTGGCGCTCAGCCTGGCGCGCGGCGCGACCGACGTGCCGCTGATCGAGCAGACCATCGGCGCGTTTTTTGACGCCATGGTGGCGCGTCAGCCCGATCACGAGGCGCTGGTGAGCGTGCACCAGGGGCGGCGCTACACCTACCGCGAATTGCAGGCCGACGCGCACCGCCTGGCCAGCGCGCTGCTCGCGCAGGGCCTGAATCCGGGTGACCGCGTGGGCATCTGGTCGCACAACAACGCCGAGTGGTTGCTGATGCAGCTGGCCACGGCGCAGGTGGGCCTGGTGCTGGTGAATATCAACCCGGCCTACCGCACGGCCGAGGTGGAGTACGCGCTCAACAAGGTGGGCTGCAAGCTGCTGGTGAGCATGGCGCGCTTCAAGACCAGCGACTACCTGGGCATGCTGCGCGAGCTGGCGCCCGAGTGGGCGCACGGCCAGCCGGGCGCGCTCGAAGCGCAGCAACTGCCGCACCTGAAGACCGTGGTCTGGATCGACGAAGCCGGGCAGGGCACCGATGAGCCCGGGCTGACGCGCTTCTCGGCGCTGCTCGCGCAGGGCGACGCGGCCGACCCGCGCGTGGCGCAGGTGGCGGCCACGCTCAAGGCGAGCGACCCGATCAACATCCAGTTCACCAGCGGCACCACCGGCTTCCCCAAGGGCGCCACGCTCACGCACCGCAACATCCTGAACAACGGCTTCTTCATCGGCGAGTGCATGAAGCTCACGCCGGCCGATCGCCTGTGCATCCCCGTGCCGCTGTACCACTGCTTCGGCATGGTGCTGGGCAACCTGGCCTGCCTCACCCACGGCGCCACCATCGTCTACCCCAACGACGGTTTCGACCCGCTGACCGTGTTGCAGACGGTGCAGGAAGAGCGCTGCACCGGCCTGCACGGCGTGCCCACCATGTTCATCGCCGAGCTGGACCACCCGCGCTTCGCTGAGTTCGACCTGTCCACCCTCCGAACCGGCATCATGGCCGGCTCGCCGTGCCCCACGGCCGTGATGCAGCGCGTGGTGAGCGACATGCACCTCTCGCAAATCACCATCGCCTACGGCATGACCGAGACCAGCCCGGTGAGCTGCCAGAGCAGCACCGACACACCGCTGGACCGGCGCGTCTCCACTGTGGGCCAGGTGCAGCCGCACCTGGAGGTGAAGATCGTGAACCCGGACAGCGGCGAGGTGGTTGCGCCGGGCGAGTCGGGCGAGCTGTGCACGCGCGGTTATTCGGTCATGCACGGTTACTGGGACGACCCGGCCAAGACGGCCGAGGCCATCGATGCCGACGGCTGGATGCACACCGGCGACCTCGCCACCATGGACGCCGAGGGCTACGTCAACATCGTTGGCCGCATCAAGGACATGGTGATCCGCGGCGGCGAAAACATCTACCCGCGCGAGATCGAAGAATTCCTCTACCGCATGCCGCAGGTGCAGGACGTGCAGGTGGTCGGCGTGCCCGACGCGAAATACGGCGAAGAGCTGTGCGCCTGGGTGATCGTCAAGCCCGGCCAGACGCTGGACGAAGATGCGGTGCGCGCCTTCTGCAAAGGCCAGATCGCCCACTACAAGGTGCCGCGCTACATCCGCTTTGTCGACGCCTTCCCCATGACGGTGACCGGCAAGATCCAGAAGTTCAAGATACGCGATGCCATGAAGGACCAGCTCGGGCTGGCCGAAGCCAAAACCGCCTGACCGAGAGAACCCCATGCCCGCACTCGACACGAAACTCAACGCACGTTCCGCCGACTTCCAGGCCAACGCCGCCGCCATGAAGACGGTGGTGGACGACCTCAAGGCGCAGGTTGAAAAAGCCACGCTTGGCGGCGGCGACGCGGCCCGCGCCAAACACACTGCGCGCGGCAAGCTGCTGCCGCGCGACCGCGTGCAGATGCTGCTGGACCCGGGCACGCCGTTTCTGGAGCTGAGCCCGTTGGCCGCGATGGGCATGTACCCGGACCGCGACGGCAGCGACAGCGCGCCCTGCGCCGGGGTCATCGCCGGCATCGGCCGCGTGAGCGGCGTGGACTGCATGATCGTCTGCAACGACGCCACGGTGAAGGGCGGCACCTACTACCCGCTCACCGTCAAGAAGCACCTGCGCGCGCAGGAAGTGGCGCAGCAGAACAACCTGCCCTGCATCTACCTGGTGGACTCCGGCGGCGCCAACCTGCCGAACCAGGACGAGGTGTTTCCCGACCGCGACCACTTCGGCCGCATCTTCTTCAACCAGGCCAACATGAGCGCGCAGGGCATCGCGCAGATCGCGGTGGTCATGGGCTCTTGCACGGCGGGCGGCGCCTACGTGCCGGCCATGAGCGACGAGACCATCATTGTCAAGAACCAGGGCACCATCTTCCTGGGCGGCCCGCCGCTGGTGAAGGCCGCCACGGGCGAGGTGGTCACGGCCGAAGACCTGGGTGGTGGCGACGTGCACACGCGTTTGAGCGGCGTGGCCGACCACCTGGCGCAGAACGATCTGCACGCGCTGGCCCTGGCGCGCCAGGCGGTGAAGAACCTCAACGCGCGCAAGGTGCCGCCCATCACCACCATCGACCCGGTGGCGCCGCTGTACCCGGCCGAAGAGCTGTACGGCGTGATCCCGACCGACACGCGCAAGCCCTTCGACGTGCGCGAGATCATCGCCCGCATCGTCGACGGCTCGGACTTCGACGAGTTCAAGTCGCGCTTCGGCACCACCCTGGTCTGCGGCTTCGCGCGCATCGAAGGCATGCCGGTCGGCATCATCGCCAACAACGGTATCTTGTTCAGCGAATCGGCGCTCAAGGGCGCGCACTTCATCGAACTCTGCTGCCAGCGCAAGACGCCGCTGGTCTTCCTGCAGAACATCACCGGCTTCATGGTCGGCCGCAAATACGAGAACGAAGGCATCGCCCGCAACGGCGCCAAGATGGTGACCGCCGTGGCGACCGCTGCGGTGCCGAAGTTCACGGTGATCATCGGCGGCAGCTTTGGCGCCGGCAACTACGGCATGTGCGGCCGCGCCTACAGCCCGCGCTTCCTCTGGATGTGGCCGAACGCGCGCATTTCTGTGATGGGCGGCGAGCAGGCAGCGAGCGTGCTGGCCACCGTCAAGCGCGACGGTATTGAGGGCAAGGGAGGCAGCTGGAGCGCGGAAGAAGAGGCCGCGTTCAAGGCGCCCATCAAGGAACAGTACGAGGTGCAGGGCCACCCCTACTACGCGACTGCCCGCCTGTGGGACGACGGCGTGATCGACCCCGCCGACACGCGGCGCGTGCTGGCGCTGGGGCTGAGCGCGTCGCTGAACGCGCCGATCCCCGAAACGAAGTTCGGCCTGTTCCGCATGTGAGCGCCGGCATGAACCCGATCGCCCACTTCACCCGGCAGGCGCGTTACCACGTCTGGGCCACGCACCGCCTGCTCGACGCCGTTTCGCGCGTGTCCGACGAAGACTACAAGCGCAACGTCGGCCTGTTTTTCAAGAGCATCCACGGCACGCTGAACCACCTGCTGGTGGGCGAGCACCTGCTCTGGTACGCGCGCTTTTCCAAGGGCGCTTCGCCCATGCTTGCTTTGGACGCAGAGATTGAACCCGACCGCGAGCGCCTGGGCCAGGCGCTCAAAGGCGGCGCCGCCAACTGGGAACACCTGATCGCTTCCTGGCCCGCCGAACGTTTTGATGGCCAACTGGACTACCAGACCATGAAAGGCGTGCCGCAGTCGCTGCCCTTCGCGGCCACGCTGGCGCACGTGTTCAACCACGCCACCCACCACCGCGGCCAGATCACCGCCGCGCTCACCGCCCTGGGCCAGCCCGGCCCGGAGCTGGACTGGGTGTACCACCTGCAACTGGATCCCGCCGAGGCCAAGAAACCATGAGCCAAGCCCTGACCGTTTCGGTGCAAGACCGCATCGCCCGCATCACACTCAGCCGCCCCGAGGTGCGCAACGCCTTCAACGACGAAGTGATCCAGGAACTCAAGGCCGCGTTTGAAACCGTGGGTGCGCGCGACGACGTGCGCGCCGTGGTGCTGGCGGCCGTGGGCCCGGCCTTCTGCGCCGGGGCCGACCTGAACTGGATGCGCCGCATGGCCGACTACACGCGGGAAGAAAACGTGGCCGACGCGGGCCAACTCGCCGCGATGTTGAAGACGATCTACGAATGCCCCAAGCCCACCATCGCGGCCGTGCAGGGCGATGTGTTCGCCGGTGGCATGGGCCTGGTGGCGGCCTGCGACATGGCCGTGAGCGTGGACACGGCGACCTACTGCCTGAGCGAGGTGAAGTTGGGCCTGATCCCGGCCACCATCAGCCCTTACGTGATCCGCGCCATGGGCGTGCGCGCCTCACACCGCTATTTCCTCACGGCCGAACGTTTCAGCGCTGAAGAGGCGCAGCGCATCGGTTTCGTGCACGAGCTGGTGAACGCCGAGGCGCTGGACGCCAAGGTCAATGAACTCGCGCAAGCGCTGGTGAGCGCCAGCCCGGCGGCTGTGAAGGCCTGCAAACAACTGGTGCAGGACGTGGCCGAGCGCCCCATCGACGCCGCGCTGATTGCCGCCACGGTGCAGGGTATTGCAGACATCCGCGCGAGTGAACAAGGTCGCGAAGGCGTGCAATCTTTTCTGCAGAAGCGCAAGCCCGCGTGGTTGGCGAGCTAGGCTGTTTCTTCCCTCAAGGAGAACACCATGGACGCACTCTGGACCACCCTCGTCAACTGGCTGCACAGCCTGGGCCTGCATGCGGGCAGTGGCTTGGTGGGCGAGGTGGGTGCGCAGGTGGGCGCCGGGGTGGGCGCAGCCGCCGGCCAGCTCGACATGCCCAGCCTGCTGGCGCTGGCCGCCGCGCTCGGCTGGGCCAGCGGCTTCCGGCTCTACGCGGTCGTGTTCATCGTCGGCATCGCGGGCTGGATCGGCTGGATTCCGCTGCCCGAGGGACTGCTGGTGTTGCAGCACCCGGCCTTGCTGGCCACCAGCGGCGCACTGCTGTTCGTGGAATTTTTTGCCGACAAGATCCCGGGCCTGGACTCGCTGTGGGACATGGTCAACAGCGTGATCCGCATCCCTGCGGGTGCGGCGCTGGCCGCGGGCGCGCTGGGCGCTGATGGCAGCACCATGGCTCTGGTGGGTGCGCTGCTCGGCGGCAGCCTGGCCGCCACCGCGCAGGCCGCCAAGACCACCACCCGCGCCGCCATCAACACCTCGCCCGAGCCGTTTTCCAACGTGGTCATGAGCCTGGTCGAAGATGGGCTGGTGATCGGCATCGTCTGGCTGGCCACGAACGAGCCGCTGATCTTTGCCGGCGTGGCCGTGGTCGCCGTGCTGCTGATGTGGTTCGTCACCTGGACGCTGTTCAGATTCCTGCGCGCGGTGTTCCGCCGGGCGCAATCCCTGTTTTCTTCTGCCACCGCTTAGGACATCGAATGTTCATCAAAATCCTCATTGCCAACCGCGGTGAAAACGGCCGCTCAGCGGACGTTTCATCACATTGCATGGCACGCGCAGCGTGTGCAGGCGATTTCATCGCGGGAGTTACCCATGTTTAATAAGATCCTCATTGCCAACCGCGGTGAAATCGCCTGCCGCGTTGCCTCCACCGCCCGCCGCCTGGGTGTGCGCACCGTGGCCGTTTACTCTGATGCCGACGCCAGCGCCAAGCATGTGGCGGCCTGCGACGAGGCGGTGCACATCGGCGGCAGCGCGCCGAAAGACAGCTACCTGCAATGGCAGCGCATCCTTGACGCAGCCAAGGCCACCGGCGCCCAGGCCATCCACCCCGGCTACGGTTTCCTGAGCGAGAACGAGGCCTTCGCCAACGCCTGCGCCGAAGCCGGCCTGGTGTTCATCGGCCCGCCCGCGAGCGCCATCCAGGCCATGGGGCTGAAGGCCGAGTCCAAGCGCTTGATGGAGAGCGCCGGCGTGCCGCTGGTGCCGGGTTACCACGGCGCCGACCAGGACCCGCACATGCTGCAGCACGAGGCCGACCGCATCGGTTACCCGGTGCTGATCAAGGCCAGCGCCGGCGGTGGTGGCAAGGGCATGCGCGCGGTGGATAGGGCCGAAGACTTCGCCGCTGCGCTCGCGTCGTGCAAACGCGAGGCCATCAACAGCTTCGGCAGCGACGCCGTGCTGGTTGAAAAATACGCCCAACGCCCGCGCCACATCGAGATCCAGGTGTTTGGCGACACGCACGGCAACTGCGTGTACCTGTTCGAGCGCGACTGCTCGGTGCAACGCCGCCACCAGAAGGTGCTGGAAGAAGCGCCCGCGCCGGGCATGACGCCCGAGCTGCGCCAGCAGATGGGACTGGCCGCCGTGGCCGCGGCCAAGGCGGTGAACTACGTGGGCGCGGGCACGGTGGAGTTCATCGTCGAGCAGCCGCCCGAAGGCGGCATGCGCTTCTATTTCATGGAGATGAACACGCGCCTGCAGGTCGAGCACCCGGTGACCGAGGCCATCACCGGCCTTGATTTGGTCGAGTGGCAATTGCGCGTGGCCAACGGCGAACCGCTGCCGCTGAAGCAAGAAGAGCTGCACATCCAGGGCCACGCCATCGAGGCGCGCATCTGCGCCGAAACGCCGGACAACCAGTTCCTGCCCGCCACCGGCCGGCTCGACGTCTACCGCAAGCCCGCCTGCACCAGCTTCACACGCGGTTCGGTGCGCATCGACGACGGCGTGCGCGAAGGCGACGCGATCAGCCCCTTCTACGACTCCATGGTGGCCAAGCTCATCGTGCACGGTCGCACCCGTGCCGAGGCGCTGGCCCGGCTCGACGCGGCGCTGGCCGAGACCCGCATCGTCGGCCTGTCGACCAACGTGCAGTTCCTGCGCCATGTGGTGACCAGTCCTTCGTTTGCGCAGGCGAATCTGGACACGGCGCTGATCCCGCGCGAAGCGGGCGTGTTGTTCAACCAGGACAAGGTGGGCCTGAACCTGGCTGTGGCCGCCGCCGTGGCGCAGACCCTGCTGGCCGAGCGCGCGAGCGAAGGCAAGGACCCGTTCTCGCGCCGCGATGGCTGGCGTCCGCACGGGCTGACGGTGCGCCGCTTCGACTTCGAATACCTGGGTGAAGCCATGCAGGCCAGCCTGACCTACTTGCACGATGGCGCGCTGCAACTGGCTTTCGGCGAGACCCGCGGCGTGCTGGCGTTCGATGCGCTGCCCGCGCAGAACGGCACGCTGATGGACCTGCGCTTCATGGGCCAGCGCCAGACGGTGCAGACCTGGCAGCGCGAAGAAATCGTGCACGTTTTCTGCGCCCTGGGCGCCACCCAGATCACCGAACTCGACGCCCTGGCCCACGCCGGCGAAGCCGCCCACGACGTTGGCCGCCTCACCGCGCCCATGCCGGGCAAGGTGGTGAGCTTTTCGGTCAAGGCGGGCGATGCGGTCAAGAAGGGCCAGCCGCTCGCCGTGATGGAGGCCATGAAGATGGAGCACACCATCGCCGCGCCGGCCGACGGTACCGTGGCCGAACTGCTGTACGCGCCGGGTGACCAGGTGGCCGAGGGCGCGGAGCTGCTGAAGATCGCCACAGCCACCCCGTGACCACGCGGGCTTTCACAGCCCGCTAAGCTCGCCGCATGAACATCACTTTCTGCTGCACCGACACCAAGGCACAACCCTGGCTGGAAGGCCTGTGCACCGCGCTGCCTGGCGCCACGGTCGAGGTCTGGCAGCCCGGCGCAGCGCAGGCCGATCACGCCGTGGTCTGGGCCCCACCGCAGCAGTTTCTGGATGAACAGCAGGCGCTCAAGGGCCTGTTCAACATCGGTGCCGGCGTGGATGCGCTGCTCAAGCTGCGCCTGCCGCCGGGTGTCAAGGTCGTGCGGCTGGACGACGCGGGCATGTCGGTGCAGATGGCCGAATACGTGTGCCACGCGGTTATCCGCCACTTCCGCGAGTTCGATGGCTACGAGGCCGATGTGAAAGCGGGCCAATGGTCGTACCGCAAGCCGCGTGATCGCCAGGACTTTGCCGTGGGCGTGATGGGCCTGGGCGTGTTGGGGGAGCGCGTGGCCAAGGCGCTGCGGGTGTTCGACTTCCCGGTGCACGGCTGGAGCCGCACGCCCAAGGCCGTCGAGGGCGTGATGACCCACAGCGGTGAGGTGGGTTTCGACACATTCCTCTCAAGCTCCCGCGTGCTGGTCAACCTGCTGCCGCTCACGCGCGAAACGCAAGACATCCTCAACCGCGACACGCTGGGCAAACTGAAACCCGGCGGCTACCTCATCAACGTGGCGCGCGGTGCGCACCTGGTCGAGGCCGATCTGCTCGCCCTGCTGGAGAGTGGCCACATGGCCGGCGCGACGCTCGACGTGTTCCGCACCGAACCGCTGCCAACGGATCACCCGTTCTGGAACCACCCCAGGATCACCGTCACGCCCCACACCTCGGCGCGCACGCTGCGCGATGAAAGCATCGCCCAGATCGCGGGCAAGATCCGCGCGCTGGAGGCGGGCCAGCCCATTGCGGGTGTGGTCGATCCGGTGCGTGGTTATTGAAGACAGCCCTCACCCCTCTCCCGCTCCCGCTGAGCGGGAGAGGGGGTAAAACCTATCGGAGACACCCATGAATATCCCTTCAAAAGTCCGCCTCATCGACGTCGGCCCGCGCGACGGCTTGCAGAACGAAAAGCAGCCGGTGGCGGCTGTGGTGAAGATCGAATTGGTGCACCGCCTGCAGGCCGCCGGCCTGAAGGAGATCGAGGTCACGAGTTACGTGAGTCCGAAGTGGGTGCCGCAGATGGCCGACAACCACGACGTCATGAGCGGCATCACGCGTCAGGCCGGCGTGCGCTATTCGGTGCTCACGCCCAACCTCAAGGGTTTCGAAGCCGCCCTGCTCGACAAGCCGGACGAGATCGTGGTGTTCGGCGCGGCCAGCGAAGCCTTCAGCCAGAAGAACATCAACTGCTCCATCGCCGAGAGCATTGAGCGTTTTGCACCAGTGGTGACCGCAGCGAAGGCGGCTGGCATCGCGGTGCGTGGCGCCATGAGTTGCACAGTTGGCTGCCCTTATGAAGGCGACATTGCCCCCGAGCGCGTGGCCTACCTCGCGGGCTTGATGAAAGGCATCGGCGTCGAGCGCGTGGATGTGGCCGACACCATCGGCGTGGGCACGCCTAAGCGCGTGCAGGCGGCCATCGAGGCGACGCTGAAGCACTTCCACATCGATCAGATCAGCGGCCACTTCCACGACACCTACGGCCAGGCCTTGTCCAACACGCTGGCGGCGCTGGAGCTGGGTGTCTGGAACTTCCAGTCGTCCGTGGCGGGTCTGGGTGGTTGCCCGTATGCCAAGGGCGCCACCGGCAACGTGGCGACCGAAGACGTGGTCTACCTGCTGCATGGCATGGGCATTGAAACCGGCATCGATCTCGACGCGCTGGTGGACGCCGGCCAGTTCATCAGCGAACACCTCAACCGCCCGAGCGGTTCGCGCGTGGCTCGCGCGTTGCTCGCGAAACGCCAGGGCTGACCACCATGGAACTCAACGTCTGGCTCGCCTTCTTCGCCGCCTCCTGGGTGATCGCGGTTTCACCGGGCTCGGGCGCGGTGCTGTCCATGAGCCACGGCCTGGCCTACGGCGTGCGCCACACCAGCGCCACCATCGCCGGCCTGCAACTGGGGCTGTCGGTGATCCTGCTGATCGCCGGGGTGGGCGTGGGCGCGCTGCTGCTCGCTTCGGCCACCGCGTTCACGGTGGTCAAGGTGCTGGGCGCGGGCTACCTGATCTGGCTGGGTGTGAAGCAGTGGCGCTCGCCGGTGGATGCGGCACACGCCCACCGGCAGGCCGCCGACGGCGTGGCCGGCCTGAAGCCTGGGCTGCCCACGGTGCGCCAGCGGGTGCTGACCGGCTTCATGACCAACGTGACCAACCCCAAGGGCATCGTGTTCATGGTGGCGGTGCTGCCGCAGTTCATCGACCCGTTGCGTCCGCTCTGGGTGCAACTGCTGATCCTGCTGGTGACCTCGATTTCGGTCGATCTGGTGGTGATGCACGGTTACGCGTTCCTGGCCTCGCGTGCGCAGCGCTGGCTGGCCACCGCGAAGGCGCGCCGCGCGCAGAACCGCGTGTTCGGTGGCGTGCTGGTGGCCATGGGCGCAAGTCTGCTGCTGGTCAAACGATCGGCGGGCTGAACCCCGGCCCGCTAACATTGCCGGCCATGAATGAAGACACCTTGAATTTTGTGGAGCTGCCGCCCGGTGTGCAGCGCGTGTGTGCGGCGCTGGCCGCGCTCGGTCACCCGCACACGCCCGTGATGCTCGACGACGCCGCACGCACCGCGCAGCAGGCCGCCGACGCACTGGGCGTGGCGCTGGGCCAGATCGCCAAGAGCATCATCTTCCGCCGCAAGAGCGACGACGCTGCCGTGCTCGTCATCACCTCGGGCGATCTGCGTGTGGACGAAAAAAAGGTGCAGGCCATCGTCTGTGCCGAGGGGGGCAAGCTCGGCCGCGCCGACGCAGAGTTCGTCAAGAGCAAGACCGGTTTTTCCATCGGCGGCGTGTCGCCGCTGGCGCATGCCACGCCCCCGGTGACCCTGATCGATGACCAGCTGTTCCGTTTTGCCGAAATCTGGGCCGCGGCGGGCCACCCGCACGGCGTGTTCCGCCTCACGCCTCACGACCTGAAGCAACTCACTGGCGCGCCGGTGCACGACGTGACTGCGCCACTGGCGCCTGCCCCATGAATCAACCGCTGATCAACCTGCGCGACGCGCGCGAGCGCCACCCCGGCCCCGGCGTGCCCTCGCCCTGTGTGTCCATCTGCGAGCTGGACGAGCGCAGCAACAGCTGCAAGGGCTGCTACCGCACCCTGCCCGAAATCGCCACCTGGAGCGCGCTGGCGGATGCGGAAAAGCTGGTGGTCTGGGAGCGCATCGAAGCGCGTCAAAACGCTTGACCCGAGAGACCACATGAGCAACGACACCTTGCACGACATCACCTTCTGGTACGACCCGATCTCGCCCTACGCCTACCTCGCGTTCGAGCGCCTGCCCGAAGCGCTCATGGGGCTCAGCGTGCGCGTGCGCTACAAGCCGGTGCTGTTCGCGGCCCTGCTCAAAGCCAACGGCCAGCTGGGCCCGGCCGAAATTCCGTCCAAACGCGACTGGACCTACCGCCAGGTGAGTTGGCTCGCGCACCACCACGGCGTGCCGCTGGACCTGCCGACCGCTCACCCGTTCAACCCGCTGGCGCTGCTGCGTCTGGGCCTGGCCACCGCCACCGACGATGCGCCCGGAGACACCAACCGCTACGTGACCGAGCAGCTGTTCCACCATGTCTGGCGCGGTGGGCAGGATGCGGTGGCGCCCGATCGCCTGGCGGCGCTGCAGGCGCTGTTGCAGGACCACATGGCCCAGCGCGAGAGACCGTGGCAGGCACCCGGCAGCGAGGTGGTGAAACAGCGCCTGCGCCACAACACCGATGCCGCGCTGGCGCTCGGCCTGTTCGGCGTGCCGGCGCTGGAGACCCGCGGCCGCGTGTTCTGGGGGCAGGATGCGCTGCCGATGCTGCGGGCCCAGCTCGATGGTGACCCGTGGTTCGATTCCGGTGCCTGGGATGCCGCAGCGGCGCTGCCGGTGGGCGTGCGCCGCGGGGGCTGACGAATCTGGCGGCGGGCAGCCCCCTGTGGTTGACGGGCCTCAAGCCGGGGACGCGCGACGCCGACTAATATGTGCACTCGACACGGCAGGGGCCCCCAAACGGACCCCGGGCCGGAACTGAAACACTTTCACCCACAAGGAGATACGGCATGTTCAAAAAAATTCTGGTTCCTACCGACGGCTCGATCCTGGCGCAGAGCGCCGCCACCACCGCTGCCCAGCTTGCCAAGAGCCAGGGCGCGCAGGTCGTGGGCGTGTATGTGATCGACCCGTTCCCGTACATCGGCATCGGCGATGCGTCCGCCGCCGGTTTGCAAGCCTACATGGCCGAAGCCCGCAGCGCCGCCGGACAAGCGCTGGAGGCCCTGGGCAAGGTCTGCAAAGGCGAGGGTGTGCCCTTCGCCGGCGACACGATCGAACGCAACGTGGTCTACGAAGGCGTGATCGAAACCGCGAAAGCCGAAGGCTGCGACCTGATCGTCATGGCGTCGCACGGCCGCCAGGGCGTCAAGGCCCTGATCCTGGGCAGCGTGGCGCAGAAGGTGCTGACCCACGCCAGCATGCCGGTGCTGATCGTTAAGGGTTGACGCAAGCTCGCGCCTTGTTCTCGCATTGACTGCAAGTCCGTAAAGGAAGCGCGGCCGGCGGGAGGTGAGCCCGTCTTACCCAGAAACACCGCGGAACCGGCTTTGCCGGGCCGCAGGTGTTGCCCCCCTTTCAAGGGGGGAGGCGCCGAAGGCGACGCAGGGGGTTACCTCCGAAACTTTCCCGACGCATCAACGATCGACAGGTCGGCGAAATCGAGGCCCGTGTGGTTGTTCGGTCCGTAGCTCACGCTCAGGCCGCCGATGTTGAAATCCCGCAGGCTTTCCAGCGCGTCGCGCAGGCTCGCGGATGTCGGGGTCGCACCGGCGCGCCGCAGGCCTTCGACCAGCACCTTGGCCGCTGCAAAACCCTCGATCATCGCGGGCGATACGCCGTCCATGCCCTTGGCCTTGGCCAGGGTCTGCGCCTCGCGGATCAGGGGGTAGGTCAGGGAGCGCTCGTTGGGGAAGACCTGGGTCACGATCACACCGTGTGCGTGTTCACCCAGCAGCTTGATGAAGCCCGCCGACGCGTTGTTGGACAAGGTGACGATCTGTGCCCGTGAGCCCGCCGCGCGGATCGCCTTGACCGCGTTGGCGGTGTTCCCGGCCGAGCCGATCACCATCACGGCCTGGGCTTTCTGCTGGGTCACTTGCTGGGCCAGCGCGGCAAACTCGGGTTTGTCACGCGGAAACTTTTCCAGCAGCAGCGGCTTCTGCCCGACCTTGTCAAAGCCCTTTTGCGCCCCGGTGGCCGAATCCGCGCCAAACGAATCGTCGGTCTGCAGCACCGCGATCCGTGTCATGCCGATGCTGGCCAGGTGTTCGATGGCCTTGGCCGCTTCGCGCTGGTAGGTGGCGCGCACGTTGAACACCCAGGGGTTGACGGGATCGTGCAGCACCATGGCCCCTGTGCTGGGCGCCACCAGCGGCACTTTGTACTCGGCCAGCAGCGGCAGCAGGGCCTGCGCGTGCGGCGTGCCGCGGTTCAGGAACAGCGCCAGCACCTTTTGTTTTGTGATCTGTTCGCGCGCGACTTCGACCGTCAGCTTGGGGTCGAACTGGTCATCCACCGAAATCAGCTCGATCTTCTGGCCGTTCACGCCGCCGCGCGCGTTCACCGCGTCCAGGTAGAGCTTGGCGCCTTCGGTGTTTTCCTTCACGCCCGCGGCCACCGAACCGGTGAAGCCCGAGGGCTGGCCGATGCGCAACTGGGCCCAGGCGGGCGAGGAGAGGGTGGTGAGGGCCGCCAGGCAGGCGGTGACCAGTGCCAGGCGGTGCCCTGGGCGGGTTTGTGTCATGTGTGTCTCCAACGATGGCGCCAGTCTAGGCGCGGCGCCGTTCCGGGAAATTGTGGAAATGACGTAGCCCCGCACGGTGCGGGGCTTTGCGCTCCTAGAATGTTTGCCTCCCCACCGGAAGCCTCCTCATGTCTGATGCGCACCCGCTCCTGAACCCCTCGTCCCCGTCCGAACCCGCGGGCGCTGCGCCGGCAGACAGCCCGGTGCACACCGAGACCGGGTTGATCCGCATCCGCGGCGCGCGCCAGCACAACCTGAAGAACATCGACCTCGACATCCGCACCGGCGAGCTCACGGTGGTCACCGGGCCGAGCGGTTCGGGCAAGTCCAGCCTGGTGTTCGACACGCTGTTTGCCGAAGGGCAGCGCCGGTATGTGGAGACCTTCAGCGCCTACGCGCGCCAGTTCCTCGACCGCATGGACAAGCCGGCGGTGGACCGGGTGGACGGTGTGCCGCCCGCCATCGCCATCGACCAGACCAACCCGGTGCGCAGCTCGCGTTCGACCGTGGGCACGATGACCGAGCTGAACGACCACCTGAAGCTGCTGTTCGCGCGCGGTGCTGATCTGTTTGACCGCGAGACCGCATTGCCGGTGCGGCACGATTCCCCAGAGTCGATCTATGTGGAGCTGCAGAAGCGCTGTTTGGAACTGAACGATCCACGGCTGGTGGTGACGTTCCCCGTGGAACTGCCCGTCAGCACCACGCCGGAAGAGATCGAACAATGGCTTTCGGCCAGCGGCTACACGCGCGTGCAGGCCGAACGCGTGGTGCAACGCGCCGCGCCCGCGCCCGACGCCAAAGCGGCCAAAACCCCCAAGGCCAAAACCGCCAAAGCGGCCAAGGGCGCTGCACCCAGCGAATCGGTGAAGGTGCTCGACGTGGTGGCCGACCGCTTTCGCATCGGCACCGCCGAACAGGCGCGCGTGATGGAGGCTATCGAGGCCGGCCTCAAGCGCGGCAGCGGCAAGCTGATGGTGTATGTGTTGGGTGAAGAAGGCTCAGAGCCTGTCATCTGGCGGTTCTCCACCGGCCTGCATTGCCCCGAGAGCGACATCCGCTACACCGACCCCACGCCCTCGATGTTCTCGTTCAACTCCGCCGTGGGCGCCTGCGAGGCCTGCCGTGGTTTCGGTCGCGTGATCGGGGTGGACTACGGCCTCGTCATCCCGAACGACAAGCTCACGCTGCGCAACGGTGCGATCAAGGTGTTCCAGACACCCGCGTGGAAAGAGTGCCAGGACGACCTGATGCGCCACGCCGAAGCCGCCGGCATTCCGCGCGACACGCCCTGGAACAAGCTCACGCCGGAGCAGAAGCAATGGGTGATCGGCGGCACCCCCACTTACAAAGACGGCCAGTGGGGCAAGCAGTGGTACGGCGTGGCGCGCTTCTTTGAGTACCTGGAAAGCAAGGCGTACAAGATGCACATCCGCGTGCTCTTGTCCAAGTACCGCAGCTACACCGAATGCCCGAGCTGCGGCGGCGCGCGCCTCAAGACCGACAGCCTGTTGTGGCGCATCGGCACGAAGCAGCAGGCCGATGCCGTAATGCCGCCCGAAAAGCGGTACCTGCCCAAGGGGGTGCAATGGTCGCGCGCGCAACTCGAAAACCTGCCCGGACTGTGCCTGCACGATCTGATGCTGCTGCCGCTGGACCGGCTGCGAACGTTCTTTGCGAGCCTGGAGCCCTCACCCCAACCCTCTCCCGCGAGCGGGAGAGGGGGCAGTTCACTCCCTCTCCCGCTCGCGGGAGAGGGTTGGGGTGAGGGCCAGCGGCAAGCCATCAAGCTCCTGCTCGACGAAATCAACACCCGCATCCGCTACCTGTGTGAGGTCGGCATCGGCTACCTCACGCTCGACCGCCAGAGCCGCACGCTCAGCGGCGGCGAGGTGCAGCGCATCAACCTCACCACGGCGCTCGGCACCTCGCTGGTGAACACGCTCTTCGTGCTCGACGAGCCCAGCATCGGCCTGCACCCGCGCGACATGGCGCGCATCAACGACGCCATGCTGCGCCTGCGCGATGCCGGCAACACGCTGGTCGTGGTGGAGCACGACCCGGCCGTGATGCTCGCGGCCGACCGCCTGATCGACATGGGCCCGGGCCCGGGCGAGCGCGGTGGACAGATCGTGTTCGACGGCACGCCCGAGCAGATCCGCAGTGCCGACACGCTGACCGGCGCCTATCTCGGCGCGCGCAAGACCGTGGGCATGGGCTTCAAGCGCATGGTGACCGACAGCACGCCGCGCCTCATCCTCGAAGGCGCGCGCGAACACAACCTGCAGAACGTCTCGGTCGAGTTCCCGCTGCAACGCCTGGTGGTGGTCACCGGCGTGTCCGGCTCGGGCAAGTCCAGTCTGGTCCAGGACGTGCTCGCGCCCGCGCTGCTGCGCCACTTCGGCAAGTCCACCGACACGCCGGGCGCGCACGACCGCTTGCTCGGCGCCGATTTCCTGAGTGAGGTCGTGTTCGTGGACCAGTCGCCCATCGGCAAGACCGCGCGCTCCAACCCGGTGAGCTATGTGGGTGCCTGGGACGCCCTCCGCGCGCTGTTCGCCGACGCGCCGCTGTCGCGCCAGCGCAGCTACACCGCGAGCAAGTTCAGCTTCAACAGCGGCGACGGGCGTTGCCCCACCTGCGGCGGCTCGGGCTTCGAACACGTCGAAATGCAGTTTCTGAGCGACGTGTACCTGCGCTGCCCGGACTGCGATGGCAAGCGCTACCGGCCCGAGATCCTGGAGGTGCGCATCGAGCGCGGTGGGCGCATGCTCAACGTGGCCGACGTGCTGGACCTCACCGTGAGCGAGGCGGCCGCATGGTTCGCCAGCGACCGGGAAGTCATCCGCGCCCTGCAGCCCATCGTGGACGTGGGTCTCGAATACGTGAAGCTCGGCCAGCCGGTGCCCACGCTCTCGGGCGGCGAGGCGCAGCGCCTCAAGCTCGCGGGCTTCCTGGCCGAAGCCGCCAAGACCGCGAGCGCCAGCCGCCAGCCGATCTCGCGCAAGGGCACGCTGTTCCTGTTCGACGAGCCCACCACCGGCCTGCATTTCGACGACATCGCCAAGCTCATGCGCTCGCTGCGCAAGCTGCTCGACGCCGGGCATTCGCTGATCGTGATTGAACACAACCTCGACGTGATCCGCGCCGCCGACTGGCTGATCGATCTCGGCCCCGAGGGTGGTGTGGGGGGCGGCCTGGTGGTGGCCGAGGGACCACCCGAAGACGTGCGACAACATGCCAGCAGCCACACGGCCAAGGCCTTGCGCGACTACGCCGAATCCATGGGCGAGGTGCATGCCGTGCACGAAGGCCGCTTGATCGATTACCTGAAGCAACCGCAGCGCCAGCGCGCTTCGGCCGCGCGCACCCAGGGCCACAGCAACGCGATCCGCATCGTCAACGCCAAGGAACACAACCTCAAGCACCTGAGCGTGGACATCCCGCGCGGGCAGTTCAATGTGATCTCCGGCGTGAGCGGCTCGGGCAAGTCCACGCTGGCGTTCGACATCCTGTTCAACGAAGGCCAACGGCGCTACCTCGAATCGCTCAACGCGTATGCGCGCAGCATCGTGCAGCCGGCCGGCCGGCCCGAGGTGGACGCCGTGTATGGCATTCCGCCCACGGTGGCCATCGAGCAGCGGCTCAGCCGCGGCGGCCGCAAGTCCACCGTCGGCACCACCACCGAGGTCTGGCATTTCCTGCGCCTGCTCTACGTGAAGCTGGGCACGCAGCACTGCGTGCACGACGGCGCCGCCGTGATGCCGCAAAGCCCGGAGAGCATCGCCGCCGCCATCCTCACGCGCTACGCCGGCCAACACATCGGCCTGCTCGCGCCGCTGGTGGTGAACCGCAAGGGCGTCTACACCGAGCTGGCCGACTGGGCCCGCCCGCGTGGCTACACCCACCTGCGGGTGGACGGCGAGTTTCTGCCCACCAGCGGCTTCCCCCGCATCGACCGCTTCAAGGAGCACACCATCGAGCTGCCGGTGGCCGACGGCGTGGTGGACCCCGCCAACGAGGCCTGGCTGCGCAGCCAGCTCACCAAGGCGCTGGAAATCGGCAAGGGCCAGGTGCATGTGTTGCACCAGATACAGGGCCTGGCAGAAGCCATGGCCGAAGGCGCGTCCACCGTGGGGCAGGGCAAACTGGAGGTGTTCTCCACCAACCGCGCCTGCCCGGTCTGCGCCACCAGCTACCCCGAACTGGACCCGCGCCTGTTCTCGTACAACAGCAAACACGGCTGGTGCCCGGACTGCGTGGGCACGGGCCTGGCGCTCTCGCGCGAGCAGCGCAAGGCGCTCGACGATTCGGTGCGCGACGACGCCGAGCGCGGCCGTGAACAGAGCTTCGCCGAACCCGAGGTGGAGGACCTGGCCGACCAGCCGTGCCCGGGTTGCGAAGGCACGCGCCTCAATGCGCAGGCGCGGGCGGTGAAGTTCGGCGGCGTGGGCATCACCGATGTGGCGCGCCTCGCGGTGAATGAGGTTCGGCAGTGGGTGCAGGGCTTGCTGAAAGTGGCTGCGTTGACCAGTCGCGAAGCCGACATCGCGCGCGACCTGCTGCCCGAGATCGAAAGCCGTCTCGCGTTCCTGGAGGAAGTGGGTTTGAACTACCTCACGCTCGACCGCGGCGCGCCCACACTGAGCGGTGGCGAGGCCCAGCGCATCCGCCTGGCGGCACAACTGGGCAGCAACCTGCAGGGCGTGTGTTACGTGCTCGACGAGCCCACCATCGGCCTGCACGCGCGCGACAACGCGATTCTGCTCAACGCGCTGCACAAGCTCGGCGAGATGGGCAACACCTTGGTGGTGGTGGAGCACGACGAAGACACCATCCGCCGCGCCGACCACATCATCGACATCGGGCCCAGCGCAGGCAAACGCGGTGGTCGCGTGGTGGCGCAGGGCACGGTGGCAGATTTGTCGGCCAACGACGAGTCCGTCACCGGCCGCTATTTGCTGCATGCGATGAAACATCCGTTGCAGGCGCGGCGTGGCGTGTTGCCCCTCACCCCAACCCTCTCCCCAGAGGGGCGAGGGAGTCCACCCCCTCTCCCGCTGGCGGGAGAGGGCAGGGGTGAGGGTCTGCCCTGGCTCGAAGTCCGCGGCGCCAAGCTGCACAACCTGCAAAACCTCACCGTCGCCGTCCCCCTGCAACGCCTGGTCGTCGTCACCGGCGTCAGCGGGTCCGGCAAGTCCACCTTCGCGCGCGACGTGCTGCTCACCAACGCCGCCGTCGCCGTGTCCCAGCGCAGCACCTTCGCCGGTCGCACCAGCTGGGACGCGGGCGAGCGTCCCACCTGGACCGGCTGCGACAAGCTGCTCGGCTCCGAGGTGGTGGACCGCGTGCTCGAAGTGGACCAGACGCCCATCGGCAAGACACCCCGCAGCTGCCCGGCCACCTACATCGGATTCTGGGACACGGTGCGCAAGCTCTTCGCCGACACGTTGGAGGCCAAGGCGCGCGGCTACGGCCCGGGCCGCTTCAGCTTCAACACCGGCGAAGGCCGCTGCCCCGGCTGCGAAGGCCAGGGCATGCGCACCATCGAGATGAGCTTCCTGCCCGACGTGAAAGTGCCCTGCGAGGTCTGTCACGGCGCGCGCTTCAACCCCGAGACACTGGCCGTCAGCTGGAAGGGCAAGAGCATCGGCGACGTGCTGCAGATGGAGGTGGACGAAGCGGTCGAGTTTTTCGCCTCCATGCCCAACATCAGCCACCCGCTGCAGCTGCTGAAAGACGTGGGGCTCGGCTACCTCACGCTCGGCCAGCCCAGCCCCACGCTGAGTGGCGGTGAAGCCCAGCGCATCAAGCTCGTGACCGAACTCAGCAAGGTGCGCGACGACGTCACGCGCCGTGGCCAGAAGGCGCCGCACACACTCTACGTGCTCGACGAACCCACGGTGGGCCTGCACATGGCCGACGTGGAAAAACTCATCCGCGTGCTGCACCGGCTGGTGGACGGCGGCCACAGCGTGATCGTGATCGAACACGACCTCGACGTCATGGCCGAAGCCGACTGGATCATTGATCTGGGCCCCGAAGGCGGCGGTGGCGGTGGCCGTGTGGTGGCCGAGGCGCCGCCCGATGAAGTGGTGCGGCTGGACACGCACACCGGGCGGGTGCTCGGGCCGGTGTTGGCGCGGACATGATCCCCCCTGTGCCGCTGCGCGTCGTTCCCCCAAGGGGACCACAGCTTTGGTCCGGCAAAGCCGGTTCTTCGGTGTGGGCTGGGTGGCCCCTTGCTGGCTCATATGTCTGACCAGGTCATCCACATCCACCCTGAAGCCCCGCCCAAGCCGGCGCTGGGCGCGCCCTGCAACGGCTGCGGCGTCTGCTGTCTGGCCGAGCCCTGCCCGCTGGGTCAGGTGATTTCGCGCAAGCGGCATGGCGCGTGTGACGCGCTGCGCTGGGATGACGCGCAACGGCTCTACCGTTGCGGTGCGATCAGCGACGCCGAGGGCGTGCTCGGCAGGCGCTGGCGCTGGGCCGCTCCGCTGTTGCGCCGGCTGGCGCGGCGCTGGATCTCGGCCGGTGTGGGGTGCGATGCAACGTTGCAGACCCTGCCTCCCGTTCACAAGCCCTGACCCCGCAGCGGCGACAATGCCGCTCACCATGCTGATCTGGCCCCTCCCCGCACTGCTGACCTGGGCGCTCGCCTGGGCGGTTTTCGTGGGATTGCGCGCGGCGGGGTTGGGGGCTGTGGCGGCGTTCGTGCTGGCGCTGCTGGTCTCGGGCGTGCCGGCCTGGACCGGGCGAACGCCCTGGCGCCGGGCGTTCATGCTCGGTGGTTTTCCGCTCTCGTTGCTGGCCACGGGGGCGGCCGGTGCGCTGCCGGGCTGGATCTGGCTGGTGCCGCTGGCGCTCTTGTTGTTGCTGTACCCGCTCAACACCTGGCGCGACGCGCCGCTGTTTCCCACGCCGGCTTTGGCGCTGAAAGGCCTGGCCTTGGAAGCACCGCTGCCCGACGGTGCGCTGGTGGTGGACGCGGGTTGCGGGCTCGGGGCCGGTCTGAAGGCGCTGCACGGCGAATATCCCCGGGCGCGCATCCAGGGCCTCGAATGGAGCTGGCCGCTGACAGCCCTGTGCGCCCTGCGCTGCCGTTTTGCCCAGGTGCGTCGGGCCGATATCTGGGCCACCGACTGGTCGGGCTACGACCTGGTCTACCTGTTCCAGCGCCCGGAGAGCATGCCGCGCGCGATGGACAAGGCGGCGAAGGAACTGCGGCCCGGGCGCTGGCTGGTCAGTCTGGAGTTTGAGGCGGCCGGCTGGGCGCACAGCGGACGGCTGCAGAACGTGGACGGCAAACCGGTGTGGCTGTACCAGGCGCCGTTTCGGCGGCGCTGAGTCTTCGCTGGTGCCGGATCAGCGCCAGGCCAGCCAGACCACGCCCAGCAACAGCAAGGCCACACCCCAGAGCAGCAGGCGCGTGCGCACGCGCAGCACCTCCACCGCGCCGACCAGCCGGGCGTTCTGCTCGGCGAGTTCGGTCACCGTCTGGGTGAGCTGGGTCTGGGTCTGCGTCAACTGGGCGATCTCTTGCTGTGCGCTGAACAGGCGGCCGTTGAGCACGGCCAAGCTGGGCTGGGCGGCGCCCGGCGGATCGATCACCTCTTTCGGGCCTGCGGGTGCCGGAGCCGGAGCGCGCTGCCGGTCCAGCAACTTGCGCGCGGCGCTGAGCACCTTGGGCGCATGTTCGATCACATCGCCCCAGGGTATGACTTTCAGCGCAACCAGCCAGGGGATGGCCATGGTGTTCCTTTCAGGGATGGTGGACAGGGTTGTTTGAGCTTACCCGCGATCACCGTTTCGCCGGATGTTGCGCCGCATCAAGTCCTGCGCCGTGGCGGGGCGTAACATGGTCGCTTGCGCATATCTTCATGGATGGAGTGGTCATGGACTGGACGGGCTGGATCGAGCGTTTTGGTGAGCCGGCAGTGCTCGCGGTTTGCGGCTTGCTCACCGGGCTGCTGTTCGGCTTTTTCGCGCAGCGCTCCAGGTTCTGCCTGCGCGCGGCCGTGATCGAGTTCTGGCACGGCAAGTTCGGCGAGAAGCTCGCGGTCTGGCTGCTGGCCTTTTCCACCGCGGTGGTGGGGGTGCAGCTGTTCGTGGTCTCAGGGCTGCTGGACGTGAGCACCGCGCGCCAGCTGTCGTCCCGCGGCAGCTTATCGGGTGCGTTGATCGGCGGGCTGATTTTCGGCGTGGGCATGGTCATGACGCGCGGCTGCGCGAGCCGCCTGCTGGTGCTCTCGGCCAACGGTAATCTGCGCGCGCTGCTCTCGGGCCTGATCTTCGCCGTGACGGCGCAGGCTTCGCTCAGTGGCGTGCTGGCGCCCTGGCGCGAAACCATCGCGGGCTGGTGGGTGGTGGACGGTGGCCCCGCGCGCAGCCTGCTGGCGCTGGCGGGCGTCGGCCCGATGGACGGGCTGGCCTTCGCCGCGGTGTGGCTGGTGACGGCGGGTTTCTTCGCGTACTACAGCGGCTGGGGGTTCTGGAAGTGGGCCGGCGGGATCGGCACCGGTCTGGCCGTGGCACTGGCCTGGCTGGTCACCTACCAGGTGCTGGCGCATTCCTTCGAGCCGGTGCAGATCCAGGGCATGACCTTCAGCGGCCCGTCGGCCGAATGGTTGATGCGCGTGCTGAGCAATCCCGGCGAGCCCTGGAATTTTGATCTCGGCCTGATGCCCGGCGTGTTCCTGGGTTCACTGATCGGCGCACTGGTCGGGCGCGACTGGAAGCTGGAAGGTTTTGGCGGCGGTTACACCATGCCGCGCTACATCATCGGCGCCGTGCTCATGGGCTTTGGCTCCATGCTGGCGGGCGGCTGCGCCGTGGGCGCGGGCATGACCGGCGGTGCCATCTTCGCCGTCACGGCCTGGGTCACGCTGGTGGGCATGTGGATCGGCGGCGGTGTGGCCGACCGGGTGTTCGACGGCGCGCACAAGAAAGCCCCGGCCCCCGCGCCGTCGGCCCACCCGGCGCCGATGGCCGCCAACGCGCCTGCGGCCGCGCCCTGATCAGACTGCGCGGTTGGCGCGGCGCAGCAGCCACCAGCCCGGCCCGGCCACCGCCAGCAGCAACGCTGGAAAGCCCAGCACCGGCGCCCAGTCGAGCATCGCCGCCCCCAGCGCGGGCGCCAGCACGCCCCCCAGGGTGTACGAGAGCACCAGCACGGCCGTGCTGTTGACCAGGGTGATGCCCTGTTCGCGCGAGCCGATGTCGATCATCGCCAGCGTGTAGAGGCTGCCGCCCGCGCCACCCCACAGGAAGGCCACCGCCGCCGCCAGCCAGGGCGTGCTGGCCACGAAAGGAATCAGCGCCGTGGCCGCCAGCGTGACCAGTGCGCACGCGTGCATGATCGCCAGCCGCGCGCGGTGCGCGCTACCCCATTTCGGTTGTCGCGAGAGCCGGTCGGCCAGCAGCCCGGCGGGCAGCATCATGAGCGCGCTGCCCAGACCGCTGGCCGAGACCAGCAGGGCCGCGGCCGTGGCGCCCAGGCCCAGGGCCAGGCCGTACAGCGGCAGGATGGACGTGAGCCCGCTTTCAAAGAAGCCGCCGACAAAACCCACCGTCATGATCAGCGGATGCGCACGCAGCGCGTGCCACACGCCGTGCAGGCCGACCCGCGCGCTGTGGGCGTCATGGGCGTGAGGCAGTGGCGGGATCAGCAGGCTCCACAGCAGGCCGATGGTCATGCTGGCGAGCACCAGCCACAGCGCCAGCGCGCTCTGCGCGCCCACGGCCGCCAGCAGCGCGGGGCCGATGACGAAGGTGGTGCCCACCATGGTTTCGAACAGGCCCACCATGCGCCCGCGCTGGCGGGGCGACGCGAACTCGGCGACCACCGCCTCGGCCAGCACCCAGCGCAGGCCCGACGCCGCGCCGGCCACGAACTCGAACACAAACCAGGCGGGCAACCAGTTGGTGAACAGGAAGCCGGTCGTGCTGAGCACCGGCACCAGCGCCGCCAGCCACAGCGTGGGCCGCCGCCCCAGCCGCTGCGTGATGGCCGAGGCAAACGACGTGATGGCGAACACGCCCACCCAGCCCGTGGCCGCCAGCAGGCCGGCCAGCGCGTTGGACACACCGTCGCCCTTGAGGCGCAACAGCAGCAGCGGCATGAGCATGAAGTAGCCCACCAGCTCGAAGAAGGTGGAGCCGAAGATGGCCACCAGGCCGAGCCGGGCAGAGCCCTGACCGCTGCTCACGAGGCCTCCCTCATCGGGTGGAAGCGTTCCACCATCGTGGGGATGCGCCGGGCTGGCCCTGCGGAGCACGCTCCGATCACGCCCGGCGACGTTGCGGGCGATCCCTCGGTGCTCCCGCCAGGTGCACCGGCATTCACAGGAGCATTCATCATGAAGACCACACTTTTACCGTCCCTTTTGGGCTTTCGCGCCACCTTGGCGCTGATGATTTTGGCCAGCCTGCTGACCGTCCTGTCGTCGCACGCAGCTCCGCGCAGCGAGATGGTGACGCCGGGATACAAGGCCTGTTCCCAGAAGGTCGCCAAGGCCGCAGCCAAACCTGCGGATGCGCCCGTCGCGTCGACCCGGGTCCCTGTCGACACCGCGAAGACCACGGTGGCCGCTGTGCAGTGTCCAGCCAGGGTCGGGGCCTGAAGGCTCCGGGCAGGCAGGCGGATCAAGCGCCGATCCTTCGCGCGCTGAGAATGGCCTGCACCACCTCGGCAAAGCCGGCGCCGCGTTCACCCGCTGTTGTGTAGCGCGGCCGGTGCGTGAGCCGGTCCCAGAACCGCGCCACGTTGGCCACGCCCACGCTGTGCGGGCAATGGCCGAACATGACCGCGTCGTTCGTCGAGTCGCCGACGTAGACCCAGTGGTCGAGTTCGGCGTCCAGCTCGCGGCCCAGTTGCTCGCGCACGATCCAGCGCGCGCCCGCCAGCTTGTCGTGCGCGCCGATCCAGCCGTTGATGTGGATCGAGCTCACCGTGACATTCAGACCGCCGACCTGCATCAAGTGCACCACTTGCGCGATCGTCGCGCTGTCCAGCAGCGCGAACTCGCTGTGGTCGATGGCGATGTCGGTCTCGCGCCCGGGACTGTCCTGCGACAGGCGGGTCTGTGGCAGCTCGGTCAGGATGCGCTGCGCCACCGCCTGCACGCGCGCGAAGTTCGTTTGCCGCGTTGCGGTGTCCTGCAGGTAGGTTTTGTGGAGCCCGCCGTGCGCGCCACGCGACAGCGC
>Ga0209262_10000198_pt1 | contig 33686 bp, 26 predicted proteins | sample Lowcelwee11metaG_FD_187171 | JGI IMG/M metagenome (GOLD analysis project Ga0209262, IMG submission 187171) | Freshwater pond sediment microbial communities from the University of Edinburgh, under environmental carbon perturbations - Low... | ecosystem: Environmental > Aquatic > Freshwater >... | reverse complement strand
CGTTGGGCGAAAAAGAGGGGCAATAACACCAAAAGGCTGACGTATTCTAGCCGTGGTGCAATGAGTTCTTTGAGTCTCGATACAGCCGATGAGGGCATCATCGCCCCCGCCATAAACGCACCGAATAGCGCATGTACCCCGATCGCTTCGGTAGCAAGAGAGGAGAGGAGTAACAAGACGATAATAAACGACATAGCGTTCATACTGAGCCGTTCACTTTGTGCCTGTCCGATTCGGGCGAAAAGGGGGCGTATAACATAAAACATGGTGACGACATACAAGGCTATAAAGATCAATAACACGAAGGAGGAGCTGAGTGATCCTGAAATGGAGAAAGCGATAATCAATGCCAAAATATACCATGCCGTAATATCATCGGCGGCGGCACAGGTGATCGCCATGGAACCGTAACGGGTATCCGTGAGGTTTTTTTCTTTAATTATCCGAGCTAGAACGGGAAACGCGGTGATGCTCATCGCGATACCGATAAAAAGGGCAAAAGGGATAAAGGTGATGTTTTTAGGGGCGAAGATCGGATAGAGCCAATAGGCCAATGCCACCCCCAAGAAAAAGGGGAAGATGATACTGACATGGCTGATAAACACCGAAGCGCTCGATTGTTTCTTGATCTTATCGAAATCGAGTTCCATCCCTACTACGAACATAAAAAAGATCAACCCTAGCTGACTGATAAGATGGAGATTGCCGAGGGACTCTTTAGGAAAGAGGGTGATAAACATATCGGGAAACAATGCGCCCATGAGTGAGGGGCCGAGGATAATTCCCGCAACAATCTCACCCACGACGGTGGGTTGCGCGACAAAGGAGACCAGATAGCCAAACAGGCGTGTGATAACCATGATAACGATAAACTGGATCAGCAACAAGGGGAGCGGATGGTGGAGCTGTTTGAGAAATGTATCGCCAATCGTTGTCGGCAGTGAAGCCGCAGGGGCTATGACTTCAGAGAATAGAGGATTCTCTAAAAACGTTCCGTAATGGAGGATTCCCGCAATGGCGATCCCGAAGAAAAGGATCAATGCCACATAAATTAAAAGTGTCTTTTTCATCCGGAAAGTGTAGCGCAGATCGTCTCAGGAAAGTATCAAGATATTTAATGAAACATTACCACATATTTTTTAATTTTTGTTATTGATAACAAGTAATCAAATAAAAGACTGTATTATATATCGGATATAAAAAGATTACTGATATAGGTGATCAAAAATACAAGATTGGCTATTGAAGCTCCAACAATAAGTGAAATAATCAATCCAGTATCGTTAAGTATTATAGCGTCACCAGAAGTTATAGCACACGCAAAGATTGCTATTATCAAATGAAAATCAGCAGCCAAGTTAGAAGCTAAAAGAATAGGACCAATTTTACCACTATCTTTTATGCTTTTCATGGTTACAAAAATATTAACAACAAATGCCACTAATAAGAGATAAATTCCTTCTTGAATTACACGATATTCACCCATATATATAATCTCGGTGCTAAGACACAGTGATAATATAATAAAAAAATTGGATATTAATTTTTCTGAATTCATAATTTCTTTTTTAATGATTATAAGCTTTATAGTGTCAGGTTTTTATCAATTAATAAGTCAGTAACATCAAGAAAATATCAAAATAAGAGTGAGGGATTATACTTCATTAGTTTGTGCGTAATTTTTATTGTAGTATTCACCTGGAGAGGTAACTTTTGCCAAAAATCTCAGGATAAACAAAAATACCAAAACACCACTAAAAATAAGAATATGGTAATTGGTGCTACTTGCAAATACATCAACAATACTATTGAAATCTTCTTTGTTAATTTTCACAACATTTACGATAAATTCTCTAAGAGCCAAAATAATAAAAATGTCTATTAGGATTCTCAGTTTTACTCTGTTTTCATAAATAAAACCTCTTAAAACCCTTACGATTTCTAAAAATATCATAAAATAGAGTCCATAAATAATAACTTCCATAATCAAGCCAAAAACAGAAGCAATTAAAAGTAATAGAGTGGCTAGAAAGACCTCTAAATGCGATCTATTTTGAAAAAATATTGTTATTTTTTCCATAATTTTCCTTACTTAAAAAATTTAAACCGTAGTAATTTATCCAAGATGAGTGAAGTGATTACGCTATCGTTGGCTCATTCATCCGATACCCCATCCCTGATTCAGTGACAATATACTGTGGAATAGAGGGATTTTCTTCGATTTTTTTCCGAAGTTGTGCCATGAAAACACGGAGATAGTGGGTCTCTTTTCCATATCCCCGTCCCCACACATTTTCCAATACAAAAGTATGGGTCAATACTTTCCCCCTATTTTTTGCAAACAGTGCTAAAAGCTCGAACTCTTTTTTCGTCAGCTTTAGCGGTTTGGAATCCAGCATAACAGTTTTGTTCAGAAGATTGATCGTGAGTTTTCCGATGGTAATTTCATTGTGGATGGATTCATCTTTTTCTCTGACACGACGAGAGAGAGCTTTGATCCGTGCGATCAGTTCACCGATGCTGAAAGGTTTGGTCAGATAATCATCCGCCCCCATCTCTAACGCTTCAATCTTTTCGCTTTCGATGTCACGTGCACTGACAATGATGATCGGTACGTCACTGAACATTTTCGCCTCTTTGATAAACGTCTTGCCATCCCCATCGGGGAGACCGAGATCGAGAAGTACCAGTGAGATAGGATTTTGGGAGAGGGCTACGAGGCCTGCTTTGATGGAACCTGCTTTTATGAGTTCATATCCCGCTGCACCCAAAGAGATACTTAGCATTTTTTGGATTCCGCTATCGTCTTCAACCACTAAAATAGATCCCATATTTACTCCTCGTTTGAATTCATTTGTGAATCGTTTGCGTCGATGGGAAGGGTAATGGTCACTATAAATTCACCGTAACGTTTGGTTGCATTGATACTCCCTTTATGCGCCTGAATGATCCCTTTGATGATCGAAAGCCCTAGTCCGGAGCCTTTGATTTTCGCCGATATCTCTGCTCGATAAAATTTATCAAAGATATTGGAGAGTTCAGACCCCTCGATATCGCTGGGGTTAGAAATACTCATTAAAAGATGTGCTCCCCGCTTGGCGGCATGAACCTTGACCTCTCCGGCTTTGGTGTATTTTAACGCATTATCAAAGAGGTTGAGCATCGCTTGCTCTAGCAATGAGAAGTCCCCTTTGATCGGTGGAGAATCGATATCAAAAGTAAAGGTCACATCGTCACGCGGATGCTGTTTTAACGCTTTTTGATAGGCACTTCCGACAATATCCTCTACATCGCACCAATCTTTTTTTAGATGCATCAATCCATTTTCCAATCGTGCAAAATCCAAAAGATTTTTAAGAATACGTTCCATCTCAAAAGCACTTTCTTCGATATTTTCCAATAACTCTTTTTCGGACGTCTCGGAAATGGTTACCTCTGGGCTATTGATCGTACTAACCGATCCGAGAATCGCTGCCAAAGGAGTTTTTAGCTCATGATAGACTGAGTTAAACAATACTGAGGTCAGTTTTTCTGACGCTTCGACGAGTTTGATATGTTGATTTTGTCGAAAGAGACCGATACGCCATAACGATACGGCAAACGTATTCATAAAAGCCGCCAGCAATTCATGCGTCGGAGCATCTAATATCGGTAACTCAACCGCAACGATAGCTACGGTTTTATCAAACGCTTTTGAAGGGAAAAAGGTCATTTCGACATTGGGCAATGTATTGGTGAACTTTCCGGCACTTTCGCCGTTGCGATAAACCCATTGGACGCAGGCTTGATCATTGGATGATAGACGATACACTTCACATTCATTACTGCTTAGCATCTCATCGTGTACAATCGCTGAAACAACTTTAAGTTTATCGGATTCATCAGGAATCAGCACCATTGTTTTTGAATCGAAAATAGCATGGAGTTTTTCCACCGCAAATCGTGAAGCATCCTCCTCTTTTTCAAAATCACCCAATCGTGAGCTGAGTTCATAGAGGCGTCGAAATCGTGTCTCTTCACTTTTTATCGCTTTATTTTTGGCTTTAATACCATCGGAGAGTTTTCCCGCCGTATAGCCGACAATCAAAAAGATGATAAACGAAAGGATATAACGAAGGTCATAAACACTAAACGTATAAAAAGGCTCAATAAATAAGAAATCAAACAACAAGACCCCGATCAAGGCCGTGAAAAAGGAGTAAGCTACTCCATAACGAACAGCGGTGAAGAGCGTCACAAGAAGGTAGAGGAGGGTAATGTTGACGATACCTAGCATCTCTTTACCTACAAAAGAGATCCCTGTTATAGCCATTAACATCGCCAGTGAGTTCAGATAATAACGAAGATTATCCGATATCCCGTCAATAGGTTTTAGCTGTTCTAAAAGTGAAGGAGAGGGCTTTTCAAAGGGGACGACATCAATGATACATTGCGGTTTCCGATCCATCACACTTTTTGTCAAATTGGGAAATAATAAACCGAAAAAGCGGCTTTTCGGTCGCGTCATCACCAGTTCAGTAACCCCATATTCTTCTATCGATTCGATCACCGCATCGGTTTTATCTCCCGAAATTTTAGAGACGATGGTTGCCCCAAGCCGTTCAGCAAGACGGATATGTTTACGTATCTGAGCACTTTTTTGGGCATTTCCGAGGGTATCGGAGGTGATCTGAAGGGCTATAAGATTGGCTTTGAGCGAGTCACTGAGCCGTTTGGCATACCGTACCGCATCCATCGACTCTTCATGATGATCGATACAAACCATAACGGTGTTGGTTTGAGAACGCCTGCCATCACGTTTGGCAACCGAGTACTCGTTAAGCTCATCACTTACTTTCAGTGCCGCTTTACGGAGGGAAAGTTCACGCAGTTTGCTTAGGTTTTGTTCGGTGAAAAAGTTGTTAAGTGCCGATTCGACACGCTCTTGAGGATAGATTTTGCCGCTTTTGAGCCGCTCGATCAGTTCATCCGGCGGTGTGTCGATAAGTCGGAAGCTATCTACTCGCTCAAGTACGCTATCGGGAACCGTTTCGACGACCCGAACGTTGGTGAGGGAGTAGACAATATCGTTAAGACTCTCGATATGCTGGATATTCATGGTTGAGATAACATCGATACCGTGAGAGAGAATTTCGAGGACGTCCTGATACCGTTTTTCGTAACTGGAACCTTGTGTATTGTTGTGGGCGAGTTCATCGATCAGTACCACTTCGGGGTCACGTTTGAGGATTGCCTCGATATCGATTTCGCCGAATTCCGCTCCGCCGTAACGGATATTTTTAGTGGGGATGATTTCCAGGCCTACAGCTAAGGATTCGGTTTCTTCTCGCCCGTGTGCTTCGAGATAGCCGACGACGACGTCGATACCGCTTTGTTGGAGCTGACGCCCTTTTGAGAGCATTGCAAATGTTTTACCGACTCCGGCTGCGGCACCGAGATAGAGAATGAAATTCCCCTCCTCAGCTTGTTGTACCTCTTCGAGAAGCCTCTCGGCCTTAGATTTTAACTTTTCCAAATTCTCTGTCTAATGTTAAATTGAGTGTAACGACATTTACTTTTTCTTCCCCTATGATACCCCAATATGGCTGTTGAGCATTTTTATGGATAGCCTCTATCATTTTGGACTCTTCAACTCCTCGCGCTGCGGCTATCCGTTTAGCCTGAATCGTTGCATTTGCCACCGTAATATGGGGATCGAGTCCGCTGGCACTCGCCGTTACGGCATCCATCGGCACTTTCTGCGTACTACTGAGATTATTTTCTGCGCGATACGCTTCAACCCGTTCTTTTACCGCATCATGCAGTTTTTGACTGGTATAGCCCAGATTCGATCCGCTTGAGGATGCACCGTCATACCCATCGCTTCCCGCCGCTGAAGGACGAGGATGAAAGTACTGCGGCTGGGTAAAATTTTGGGCAATCAACGTCGAAGCGATGGGAGTTTTCCCCTCATACACCAAAGAGCCTTTTGCTTCAGGTGCAAATGCACTGTTACCGATGGCATACATCGTAAATGGATAGGCGAGTCCACATATCAATGCCAAGCCGCTAAAGACTATAACAGATTTTTCTAATTCTTTAAACATTCTTTCCTCCTTATGCCAAACCGAGGGCACTAATCACCATATCGATGAGTTTAATCCCGATGAATGGGGTAATAATCCCCCCTAAACCGTAAATCGCGAGATTACGACGCAATGCCGCCTCTTCGCTTTGGGCTTTAAACGCCGCACCGCGTAACGCTACAGGGATCAATGCCACGATGATGAGAGCATTAAAAATAACCGCCGAGAGGATCGCACTTTTCGGACTTGAGAGATCCATGATATTGAGCACCGCAAGGGATGGGAAAATAATAACCGCCAATGCCGGAATGACCGCAAAATATTTCGCGACGTCGTTGGCGATACTAAAGGTTGTCAATGCTCCCCGCGTTGAGAGGAGCTGTTTGCCCACTTCGACGATTTCGAGGAGTTTTGTCGGAGAACTGTCGAGGTCGATCATGTTTGCCGCCTCTTTCGCCGATTGGGTTCCGCTGTTCATCGCCAGACCGACATCGGCTTGTGCGAGTGCCGGAGCGTCGTTGGTACCGTCTCCCGTCATCGCGACGAGATACCCCTCTTGTTGATATTTTTGAATGAGACGGATTTTGGTCTCCGGTGTCGCTTCGGCGACAAAATCATCTACCCCCGCTTCTGCCGCGATTGCCGCTGCGGTGAGAGGATTGTCTCCGGTAATCATCACCGTCTTGATCCCCATGGCGCGTAATTCGGCAAATTTATCTTTAATGCCGGGTTTCACGATATCTTTGAGCATCACTACACCCAAGATTTTTGCATTGACCGCGATTACTAGCGGAGTGGCCCCCTCTTTAGCTATTTTTTCACAGATTCCACGGCACTCTTCATCGAGTATTCCGCCGTAGTTTTCGACAAATTTAGATACCGAGTCCATCGCCCCTTTACGGATATGGATATCCCCGACATTCACACCGCTCAGACGGGTATCGGCACTAAACGCAATCCACGTCTCTTCCCCGTCTAACACTACAGACTTAGAATCCATACTCTCAGCAAGTGCGACGATACTGCGCCCCTCTGGTGTCTCATCGGCTTTTGATGAGTAGATTGCGTAGGAGAGGAGTTCACTTTTACTGACACCGTTCACGGTGAAAAATTCACTTGCCATCCGATTTCCGAAGGTAATCGTCCCCGTTTTATCGAGAAGCAATACCGAAATATCTCCCGCTGTTTCGACCGCTTTACCACTGGTGGCAATGACGTTTTTACGTAACAGTCGATCCATTCCCGCGATGCCGATAGCACTCAACAATCCGCCGATGGTGGTAGGGATTAGACAGACAAACAGTGCCACCAGTACGAGAAGCGAAAAGGAACTGTCAAAATAGCCTACCAACGGTTGCAACGTCGCCACCGAGAGTAAAAAGATCAAACTAAATCCGATAAGGATCAGGCTGAGGGCGATTTCGTTCGGGGTTTTTTGACGTTTTGCCCCCTCGACGAGCATAATCATCTTATCGAGAAAACTCTCACCCTTTGCCGCTGTGACCCGTATTTTAATCCAGTCGGAGAGCACCGTTGTCCCCCCCGTTACTGAACTGCGATCTCCGCCGCTTTCACGGATAACAGGAGCAGATTCACCGGTAATCGCACTCTCGTTGACACTCGCAACCCCTTCGATTACTTCACCATCAATCGGGATCAACTCACCCGCTTTGACAATGACCATATCCCCCTTCAGCAGTAAAGAAGCATCAACCAATTCTGTTTTAACGCCTCGTATACGATTGGCTTTTAGGTTGCTTTGGGTCTGACGTAAACTCGATGCCTGCGCTTTTCCGCGACCCTCTGCCAATGCTTCGGCGAAGTTGGCGAACAAGACGGTAAACCACAACCAGAATAAGAGTTGTAGATTAAACCAAAAATCCGCAGGGTCAAAACTTCCGGTAAAAAATAGAACCGTACAAAATGCTGAACTGAGCGTCACGGCAAAAATCACCGGATTTTTAATCTGATGTTTCGGATTGAGGCGAATAAACGACTCTTTCAATGCTTCTTTAAATATTTCATTGTTATTAATTTCAATTGCTTTTTTCATACTATTTCCTTAGAACAGCTTGCCGGATAACATGAGGACATGCTCCGCAATCGCTGTAAACGTCAACGCCGGCAAAAAGGTCAATGCACCCAAGATAAGAACGGTGAATGCCAAAAAGATCGTAAATGTCATATTATCGCTTCGTACCGAACCCGACGAGAGGGCATACGTTTTTTTATTCGACATACTTGCCGCAATCGCGATCATCGGGATAATCACTCCGAAACGCCCGATGAACATCGCTATCGCCAATGTCACATTGTAAAACGGTGTATTGGCCGTGAGACCAGCAAACGCACTTCCGTTATTCGCCGCTGCCGAGGTGTAGGCATAGAGTATCTCTCCCAATCCATGCGGCCCTGCGTTGTTTAGACCCGCCAATCCCTCCGCGCAATTTGCCGCTATAGCGGAAAAGCCCAAAATCGCTGCCGAGGGGAGAAGCAACGCGATAATAACCGCTTTGATCTCATACGCTTCGATCTTTTTGCCCAAATACATAGGGGTCTTTCCGACCATCAAACCGATCATAAACATCGATAAGAGGGCGTAAATCATCATCCCGTAAAATCCTGCACCGACACCGCCGAAGATTACCTCTCCGACCATCATCTGTAGCATCAAAACTCCACCTGCAAGGGGTGAAAAACTGTCATGCATCGAATTAACCGCACCGCACGATGCCGCCGTCGTTACGGTCGCAAACAAGCTTGACGCTCCCAGAGCAAACCGTACCTCTTTACCCTCCATACTAGGACCTGCTTCGACACCAAGCTGTGTCAACATCGCATTACCTTGTGATTCGGCATAATAGGTAGCCGAGAGTGTTAGAGCGAACAATAACGCCATGGCACCAAAGATCGCTATCCCTTCTCTGCGGTTTCCGGCGAATTTGCCATACGCAAACAACAGGGCAATAGGGATCAAAAAGATCGAAAAAGTTTGGATAAAGTTGGTCAATTCATTCGGGTTCTCAAACGGGTGGGCACTGTTAACATTGAAAAATCCGCCACCGTTGGTTCCCAACATCTTAATCGATTCCTGACTCGCCACCGGCCCCATTGCAAGGGTTTGTTTCACACCTTCGATCGTTGTTAGCTCTACATAGGAAGAAAACGTTTGTATCACCCCCTGAGAGATCAAAAATATCGCATACACAAATGCAATCGGTAACAAAATACGTAATGTTGTTTTGGTCGTATCAACATAAAAATTTCCGATCCCTCTATCTGTGAAACCGCGCATTAATGCTACGGCGACGGCTGCACCTGTTGCCGCAGAGAGGAAGTTTTGGACACTTAGCCCCGCCATTTGTGAAAAGTAACTCATTGTACTCTCACCGCCATAGCTTTGCCAATTCGTATTGGTTACAAAACTAATCGCCGTATTGAGTGCCAAATGCCAACTCAAATTGGAGAAATTTTGAGGATTAAGCCCCATACCACTTTGAAAATAGAGGATAAAAAAGAGGATAAAAATTCCAAAGAGATTAAATACCATCAATGAAAGGGTATATTCTTTAAAACTTTGTGATTTTTCCGTATTGATTCCGCTGATACGAAATAAAGCGTTTTCAATCGGTGTAATGAGTGGATCTAGAAATGTTTTCTTTCCATCATATATTTTATAAACATAGTTTCCGAGAAAAAATCCGAAAACAACTACCGTGAACGCGAATAGTGCGAACAAACTTATATCCAATACTTCCATTTACAGCTCCTCAATTTTAACAAGGGTATAAACGAAGTAAAAAAGCAATGCGATTGCAAGCGTAACGCCTGCGATTATCTCTAACATCATGCCTGACTCCGTATAGAATAGATTTCAACTGTAATCATATCCCCGAAGGCGGTCAAAAAAAGCTCAAATAAAAGTGGGGAAGCATAAAGAAAATATCAAGAAGAGTTCCTCAAAAGAGGAGTTAGATTGAAGAGAGAAGTTGGTTTAGGCGATCAATCCGCTTTTTAAAATAACTTGCCAAACAAGTGCAGCCGTGATACCTGCGGCAAATCCGGCGACGATATCATCTCCCATCACACCCAATCCCCCTTTAGCTTCACGATCGATTCGACCGATAATTGAGGGTTTTTTGATGTCATAAATGCGGAAAAAGATAAAGCTAAGGGCTATTTGGATCGCAATTCCGTTCTCCCACTGCATCAGTGTCGCCATGTCAAATCCGATCCCCGGAGCGATGGAGAGGGCAAACCACAATCCTACGAGTTCATCGATAACGATACGTTGATCATCATGGTTGTGAGATACTGCTTCATAGCGGTTGATGCTTTTAATCGCAATTAGGGTGATGAGCAATGCAGCCAAAAATAGGGTTTGTGGGCCGAGATAGAGGAGGATTGCCACTCCTAACGGGAGTGATGCTAGGGTACCCATCGTTCCGGGAGCTTTAGGAGAGAGGCCGCTGTAGCCGACGGTCAGAAAAAACCAATTCATTTTTTATCCCTTATGTTAAAGAGGTCGTTTGATAAAGGCGCATGAGGGAGACATAGAAATCTTTTTCTGTATGCTCTTCGAGCAGACCGTTTACCGGCATAATGTCGTAATAGAGTTTGGCCAAATTTTTGAACCGGTTAGGGTACAACGATGCGACAATCATAGCCGATATCTCTTTGCGTACCAAAACAGCAGGAGGAAGAAGCCCTTGTCGCATTAGCTCTAGAATCGATTCAGAGTGGTATGAGATATGATGGTGGTGGCCGTGTGGACATGTTTGGACACTGACAAGGGTTTTACACTGGTTACAGTAGACGTATTCGCTTGCAATTCCTACTTCAATATCAATACCGACAAGACGATCAATAATCGATTTATTGGCATTGTGATCATAATACATACCGATTCCGGCATGATTTTGCCCGATCATAAGGCGGTCGCATCCATAGTTTTTTGCTACGATGGCGTCGAGTATAACCTCATTGCTGCCGGCAAAAATATAGCTGCTCTCCAGTGGAACAATGATGACACGGTTTCGAGGGAGATAGTTGTCGACAAAAAACTTTAAGGTCTCTAAACGAAGATCGTATTTTAAATCAGCATTGTTGTACGGCTTAAGAAGAAAAATAATAATTAAATCCGAATGATCCAAGCTTTGACGTATAAGGCGTTCATGGGCACGGTGAAGCGGATTGGCGGCCATAAACAAGGCGGTGGTCCGTTGAGCTCCGATTTGTTCTTTGGCTTGCGCTATCATAGATTGAATTTCTTGAACGGAGGAGAGATCGATAGAGTAATCACCGCAGATAGCGTATTTTCCTAACCGCTTATGGGTGGCGCTTACTCCGGGATGGGATAAATCTTCAGTTCCGTAGATTTGATAGAGCCGTTCACGCGGATCAATAGGATAAACTTCATCAACACAAAGCTTTCCGATAACGATGTTGTCGCAGACGAGATCGAGTATTTCACCTTGGTGGGCACTTGTGAGAATGGTCTCATTCACTTTTCCGCTGGGGGAGAGGATGAGGGGAAAAGGGAACGTTTTCCCCGAAAACATTCCGCTGCTGAGGACCTCTTTACTCTGTTTTTCATTCATAAGTGCCGTAACGGGGCTGAGCATACCCGATTTGAGGAGGGTGAGGGCGGAGACAGCCTCTTGGTCGATATAGAGGGCTCTATTTTTTCTTGACAATGCCATATTTCTTTCTCTTTTCCCATAAGCTTTTGCGTGAAATACCGAGTTTTTTGGAAAGTTCTGTGTCCGGAAACCGATTTTGGAAATGGATCATGATGTATTTGACGTACTCTTCGATCGGTAAAATCTCACCTTGATCAAAAAGATGATTCTCACTTTCGATTTCGATGAGTCTGAACGGGGAGTTATCAATAGGTTCTGTGCTGGCTACAATACATTTTTTTCCGGCGATCAATTCATAAAATGGTTTATGTTCACTTTTTTTGAGGTTTTGAAAATCGGTGATAAAAAGAATCGAATCATCGTTGAGTGCTGCAATATCGCTAAATGCTTTAGCCGAAGAGAGTGAGATAAACTGGAGTGTTTTATCATGATGCGCCGCATAACGGAATGCAAATGCGTCAGCATACTTTTGATATCCGCTGCAAATAAAGAGGGGAAGTTCGACTTTGTCCAAATCTTCATCCACATTGATGGAGTTAAACGTATGGGTTAGATAACGCTCATACGTTTGGTTTTGGCGGCGCAGGCGTTCATGGTTTTGGAAGTGTTGAATTTTACGAATCAGCTCTTCGATCATAAACGGTTTGAGGATGTAATCTTTGGCTCCGGCTGCGAGAGGCTTTGAGACGGTATCATTGCTTACATAGCTTACCATCAAGATGACAACCGCATTTTTATACGCTTCAATGACGGGATAGATATCTTGCCCGCTGATATTGGTTGAGAGGAGGACAACATCATACGCTATTCCGCGTAGCCCCTCTTTGGTAGAGCTTGAGATATCGCAGTTGTGACTTAAATCACTGAGTTTAGACGCGATACTTTGAGCAAGATAGATCTCGTTTTCGATAATGAGTATATTCATCCGTTTTTCCAATCAAAATAGTGTACTGATGCGGTTGCAATCACGCCGATACCTTCCTTACGTCCGATAAATCCAAGATGCTCGGTTGTTGTCGCTTTGACATTGACACGTGCAGAGGGGATATGGAGCAAAGAGGCAAGGGTAGAGCGCATACGATCTTTATAGGGGGCGATTTTCGGTGCTTGGGCAATAATCGTGATATCGGCATGGAGTATAACAAATCCGAAAGCGTGGAGTTTTTCGACACACCGTGCCAACAATTCTTTGGAATCGATATTTTTATAAGTGGCATCGGTATCGGGAAATAACATCCCGATATCTCCCAAACAAGCAGCTCCGAGGAGTGCATCGATAAGGGCATGGATGGCAACGTCTCCGTCACTGTGAGCCTTAAACCCATAGGGGGTGTCGATCTCTACCCCGCCGAGCATCATCACTTTCCCCTCTTCAAAGGGGTGAACATCAAATCCGTTGCCGGTAAAAACAACGTTTGAAGGGGGCGCGAGGCACTCCAGTGTCGCGGCATCACCGGCATGGGTGATTTTGGCGGCACCCACATCCCCCTCTACAAAATAGCGAGTTCCTCCCATTGCGACGATGGCACTGCTCTCATCGGTATATTCGATATCGCTCTCGAGGGCACGTCGTAATACATCGGTGCGGGAAAATTGCGGGGTTTGAATCCGTTTAACCCGTTCACGCTCTATGGTTTCATCTCCGTAAACAACGGTGTCATGAATATCGAGCGCAGGGACGATGGTATCGGCAGACTCTTTATGTTCTATAAGTCGAGCAATCAGATTAGGATCGATGCAGGCACGAGCAACATCGGTGACCATTACATAGGGGGTTTTGACCTCTTTGAGGGCATTTTTAAGGGATTGTTGACGGGTAGCTCCTCCGGCAACAATCGTAAAATCGCACATAGAGTTCATAAACGGGATTTCATCCGCATGGGCGGAGAGAATTACGGGAACATTGGGAAGGGAAGATTTGATACGGTTAGTAACATAAATCCACAATGGATCATGCCCTATACGGAGCCATTGTTTTTTTACAGGTACTTTAAAACGGGTTGAGTTACCTGCTGCAAGCAAAACAAGGGTAAAATCAGACAAAATGTATCCTATTTTGAAAACTGTTACGAAATTATACACTCAAAAAGCTTTTTTTTATCTTGTTTGCGATAAATTATAGAATATATCAAGAGCAGAAGAGGGGAGCTTTTCCTAAATCCTCTTGAAATTTTTAACTTACATTAAAAGAGAGTCTACCCTTTTAGGGGCTCTTATTTATAAGTCCAATTAAGCTTTTGCAAAGATCAAGGAGAAAGTATGAGAACTGAATGGGTCGACAAAAGACAAAACGACACCGTCCGTACTCAGATGTACTATGCCAAGCAAGGCATTATTACCGAAGAGATGGAGTATGTTGCCAAAGTTGAGGAGCTTGATCCTGAATTGGTTCGTTCTGAAGTAGCGCGGGGACGTCTTATCATCCCTGCAAATATCAATCATAAAAACTTAGAGCCTATGGCAATTGGGATTGCCGCACGCTGTAAAATCAATGCTAATATCGGCTCATCTGCAATTGCCAGTGATGTTCAAGGGGAGATCGAGAAGATTCAAGTCTCTCAACATTATAAAGCGGACACGGCGATGGACCTCTCGACAGGGGGAGATTTGGATGAGATTCGCCGAGCAGTCATCGAAAATTCTAAAATTCCTATCGGAACGGTACCCATCTATCAGATTTTGCATGACGTCAACAATAAAATCGAAGATTTGAGTATTGAGGTTATGCTTGAAGTACTAGAGCGTCAAGCACAGCAAGGGGTGAGTTATTTTACTATCCATGCGGGCTTTTTACTCGAGACTATGCCGAAAGTGGCGAAACGTAAAATGGGAATTGTCAGCCGTGGCGGATCGTTGATGGCGGCATGGATGATGCACTATCATAAAGAGAATCCGTTTTACACGGCGTATGATGAAATTCTCGATATCTGTGCCCGATACGATGTCTCTCTCTCGCTGGGTGATTCCCTACGTCCGGGATGTTTGGCAGACGCCTCTGATGAAGCACAGCTCGGCGAGCTCAAAGTACTCGGTGAATTGACGCTGCGTGCATGGGAGAAAAACGTTCAGGTAATGATCGAAGGTCCGGGACATGTTCCACTCAATCAGATCGAGCGTAATATGAAAATTCAACGCGAATATTGTCATGAAGCGCCGTTTTATATTCTCGGCCCTCTCGTCACCGATATCGCGGCAGGGTATGATCATATCAGTTCTGCTATCGGTGCGGCTGTCGGCGGATGGCATGGAGCCTCAATGCTCTGTTACGTTACCCCGAAAGAGCATTTGGGATTGCCGAATGCTGAAGATGTCCGTGCGGGGATCATCGCGTATAAAATCGCGGCGCACGCCGCCGATATTGCTCGCGGTCGTAAAGGGGCGCGTGACATCGATGATGCGATGAGTGATGCACGCTATGCATTTGACTGGAACCGTCAGTTTGAACTCGCCCTTGACCCTGAACGGGCACGTGAGTATCACGATGAAACATTACCGCAGGATGTTTTCAAAGAGGCGGAGTTTTGTTCGATGTGCGGACCGAAATTCTGCAGCTACAAAATTACCCAGCAGATTATGGATAACCCTGAGGCTATCGCCAAGATCGCTGAAGAAGTCAAAGCAAGAAGTGCAAGCTAAAAATTAAGGAGACATAAAATATGAATGAAGAAATTGTAAAATCAGCATTATCAAAAGTTACTTATCCGGGATTCACGAAAGATATCGTGACGTTCGGATTCGTTAAAGAGATTAAAATTGATGGCTCTAACGTGAATGTAGTAGTGGATATTACTTCTAGTGCCCCTGAAGTGGCGCATCAAATCACGGTTGAAGCAACAGATGAGTTAAAACGTGCCGGCGCATCCGAAGTGGTAGTGAACATTACCGCTCCGAAAATGCCAAGAGAGAGTTCATCTAAAGGTAAAAACATAGCTCCTCAGGTGAAAAACTTTATCATGGTCAGTTCGGGTAAAGGGGGAGTCGGTAAATCGACGACCTCTGTTAATCTTGCTGTAGCTCTTGCGATGCAAGGGAAAAAAGTGGGACTTTTGGATGCTGATATTTATGGTCCAAATATTCCTCGTATGCTTGGTGTTGAGGGGATCAAACCTGAAGTGGTCGGTAACAAAGTTCTCCCAATTAAAGCGTACGGTATAGAGATGATGTCGATGGGTTCACTGATGGAAGAGGGGCAATCACTCATTTGGCGCGGAGCAATGATTATGAAAGCGATTGAGCAGTTCTTACGCGACATCATGTGGTCGGATTTGGATTGTCTTGTTATCGATATGCCTCCGGGTACCGGTGATGCACAGCTTACCTTGGCACAAAGTGTTCCGGTTACGGTCGGTGTTACGGTAACTACTCCGCAAATGGTATCCCTCGATGATTCACGTCGTAGTCTTGATATGTTTAAAAAACTTAACATCCCTATAGCGGGTGTTGTTGAAAACATGAGCGGCTTTATCGCTCCCGATACGGGAGTCGAGTATGATATCTTCGGCAAAGGGACATCTAAAGCGATGGCCGATCAGTTTGATACATGTATCCTTGCCGAGATTCCGATCGAGCCTTCTATCCGAACTGGGGGAGATGAGGGTAAACCGATTACTTATTATGCACCTACCTCTGAGACGGCAAAGCGTTATATGAAGGCGGCAGAAGATTTATGGGCAACTATCGAGAAAATTAATGCGGATGGCGGCGTGGATAATCAAGCAATCCAGCCGAATACCCCTCCGGGTGTTTCAGCATGTTCCACTGCCGCTGCACCAAAACAAGAAGCAGCAACCTCTAGCGGAAGTTGCGGCACCGGCTGCGGCTGTCACTAAAACAACCTCCCATTCCCCCGAATCTTGGGGGAAATGATCCCTTTTTAATAACTCTAATCTTTTTTTCAGTATAATCGATCTATTTACGTCAATTAAGTCAGGAATAATGAAAAAAGAGAAAACATTTTTTACCCTCCTTCTCAGTATAGTTGGAACTATGGTTTTGTTTGTTGCCGTATTGGCAGTGACCTTTCGATATATGGGACTTCAATCGGCGGAGAGCAAGGCAAATCTGGCAGCGCATATCGTCCAAGAGTCATTAACTTCACATATGATTACCGGAAGCAGTGATTATCAAAACGAATTACTGAAACAAATTGATACGTTAGAGGGGATCAAGCGTACGTGGATTGTCCGTTCTGAAGCACTTAATAAACAATATGGAAGAGGGATATATCCACAAGATCCTGTTGATGATATCGACCGCGCCGTACTTCGAGAAGGGAAGGCAATCGAGAGTGTTTCGGGCTCATTGTTTTCCGACACCCTTTATCGCCTCACAATCCCCTATATTGCAACGGAAAAAGGGAAAATTGATTGTCTCAGCTGTCATGACAGTAAATCTGGGGCTGTTTTAGGGGCAGTCTCGATAGAGATGGAGATAAATGACCTAAAAGTGACCGGACTAATATCGGCTGCGGTAGCGATTATCGTTTTGATGACGTTAACCTACTATCTCCTTAAAAATGTCCGTCGTTTTATCGCTTCGTATAAAGAGACCTTGGATGCGGTAGCCTTAACAATGGAGAGAGCCGAAGGGGGCGATTACACCCACCGTATAGAGCCCTCAGATACACGAGACGGCTACAATGCCGCGATGTGGACGAATGCCGTTATGGAAAAACTCGATTCTACCCTTACCGAAAGCGGTAAAAAGATGGGTTCCCTTATCCGTCTTGATCAACATAACAGCGATCCTCTTTATACTCTACAAATGGGTGTTCATCAACTGTATGAGGTGGAGCGTTTTAGAACGGAAATTGAAAAAGATCAAAATCTTGACGAAGTTTACGCACGGATTATCGCACTTTTGCGGACCCGTTGGAATTTGAGTAATTTCAATATTTTAGAACTCAACCCTCTTGATAAAACTACCCACATCGTCCATACTGAAAAAACACTTTTATGTGATGCGATAAGCGGCTGTCGTGCTGATAGAACAAGCGGAATGGTCGATTCGACTCAATGTGAAGTGGCGTGTCCGAAAATGATTGACCCTAATGCTCATTATGTATGCCAAAGCTATCCGATCGTTGATGATTTGGACATTGTTGTTTCACTGGTAACGTATGAAGCCCGAGAAGTAGCTACGATACGGTTGGCTCTAGAGCAACTGGGTAACTACATTAATGCTTCAAAACTTCAGATTATCAATAAAAAATTGCAACAGACAATTCGGATTGATCCTCTGACGCAGTTATATAACCGTGCGTATCTCGAAGAACTGACGAAGCTCATTGTAGCGCAGTCGACACGGACAATGATCCCTTACGGTATTTTAATGATCGATATGGATCAGTTTCATCTAATCAATCAATCTTATGGAAGCGTTATCGGAGATGAAGTGATAAAAGCGATGGCGCATATTATTCACGAGAACCTTCGACAAGGGGACATCCTTATCCGCTATGGAGGGGATACATTCGCTGTCATTTTATACGATTACGAAGCAGATGAGGTTAATGAAGTTGCCGAGGCTATTCGAAATAGTTTCAAGAAAAAAATTAGAATCAATACTTATGCCATCTTGAAAACGGTGAGTATCGGTATTTCACTTTTCCCTGTACAAACACCTGATATGCTTGAGGGGATCGAATTCGCTAAAAGAGCGTTACTGGAAGCAAAACATCAAGGGGGCAATGCCTCTTTAGTTTACGATACAAAGTCAATGCCTCAGTAAGAAGAGATTTGCTTGTGTGTGGGAGTTTATCCGCCTCATGTGGAGGCAAATATGAGAGGGAAGAGAGGCGTTATTAAAATTGGTCTCCGCCGTTAAACATACGCGCTTCGAATTCGATAACACGGTTGCGTCCTGTATGTTTCCCCTCGTAGAGGGCAATGTCTGCAAACTTGATCACTTTCCAGATAGAGTCAGCTTGAGATGGGAAGTGAGCGATTCCGATACTCAACGTTTTTTGAACCGTATCGTTCCCAAACTGGAACTTCTTCTCATTGAAAAGAGTTCGTATTTTTTCAGCGACGGACAATGCCCCCTCCGGTGTTGTATTATGAAGCAACACTAAAAACTCTTCTCCTCCGTAACGGACCGGAAGATCTGCTTTTCGAATCGTATGGACTAAAATTTCGGACAATGATTTGATCACGACATCTCCCGCATCATGCCCATAGGTATCATTGATCATTTTAAAGTAGTCGATATCAATCATTAAAACAGCATAAGACATATGTGATCTTATTGCCTGTTCGGAACTTTTATCGATAAACTCTTCTAAAAAGCGGCGATTATAAAGGCCTGTTGCTCCATCTCGTAGAGAAGAGTCGCGAAGTTTATCCATTAATGTACGGCTCTCAATAACTGCTTTAGCCGCTTCAAAGTAGTTTCTGATACTTGGCAACGCCAGATTCATCGCTTCAATTGTTTCGATATCTTTGGCTGAGTAAGAGAGGATTAGGGCCAAATCATCATTGATGTTAAACGGAATACACGAGTACTCTTTATCTTCAGCGCAATTAGCACAAATATTCGGGAAATCGGTTGAATAGACATCACTGGCAATTCGGTAAGCCCGACACTCTTGTGTATCTTTATCTGCGCTTGGGAGACAAAAACTTTTATGATCGGTGATATGGATTAGTTTGCGCTCTTTGGTTGCTTTGTCCACTTCATAGAGGGCAAAATGTTCAAAATGGAATTTCTCTTTTAGTACATATATAAATCGATCATACACAGCATCTTTATTCGCATCGTGTTCAATGGTCTTTTTAAATTTATAGACATCGGAGAGCTCTTGGATGATAACTCCCGCGGTACTAAGGGGATCACTGCTGCAGATATTGGAACGCGATGCAAATGTGTTAAGGTTATGTTTGATACCCCCGAAAGTATCCTCCATTTTTTGAAAGAGGGTATTCATTTGATCAGCAACTTCACTTCCAGCATCTTTTAGGGTTGTAGTGAATCGGAAACTAAAGTCTCCGGTACGTGCTTTTTTGATACCGTTTTGAAGATTCTCAAAAAGTTTCATATACGGTTTGAAGTAGTGATGTGTTACCCACAGTGCTATGATTATAAATATTACATTGATAGCAAAAATCTTAGCAATTGTCATAGCCCCCGTTTGTCGGATTTCATTGATGTTGAACTCCATACTGATGGCTCCGAGAACGTCCCCTTCTTGTACGTTATGACAAGCAAGGCAGTTTGGATTTCCATATGCTGTTGCGGTGTAGGGAATCGTGACCCGTAAAACGGCATTTTTTGGATCCTCACGGATCTCTCTGACGGTTATTCCCTCTTTAAGAACTTTTCTGTCAAGAGCATCTCGAGGTTTCTCATTTTGCATCCCTTCGCCGTATTGTTTGATAACGCTATCGGCACGAACAATCCAAAGGGCTTGAACATCTTTGATGTTCGCGATATTACCAAGAAAAAATTCCCGTTTGTCCATAATGCCGTTTACCATATGTGCCGTTAATCCGTCACGCACGATTTCAGCGGTCATTTTCGATTTCTCTATCGCATTGTTGTATCCGTAATCACGGAAGTTCAGGGCAACATTGGTGATGGTAGCCACTGCAAGTCCGATAAGCATCAAAGCAACGATGAATAAAATTTTACGGTTAGTGTTCATATTCTAATACCTTATATGCGAGAAATAAAAATGAGGACATTACTTAAGTAATGACAATATCTAAATTATTTTTAAAGTTAGATGAAAGTGAAACGGCTATTCAACCGTAACACTTTTGGCAAGGTTTCGGGGCATATCGACATCGTTACCTAAACGAATAGCGATTTCCATAGAGAGAAGTTGCAAGACGACCATCATTTCAAAAAATTCGAGCATATAATCTTCTGTATGCGCTGTACGGATATGGTCGTCTGCTTTATCAAAATCAAGAGGACTGATAGAGCAGATAGTAGAATCCCGTGCGCTGAGTTCTTCAATATTACTTTTTGTCTTATCGTACAGTTTATGCTGCGGAAGGAGGGCAATGGTAAAGAGCTCAGGGTCGGCGAGGGCGATTGGACCGTGTTTCATCTCTCCGCTTGGATACCCTTCCGCATGAAGATAGGTGATCTCTTTGAGTTTCAATGCCCCCTCGAGTGCAAGTGGGAAAAAAACATCCCGCCCGATAAAAAAGAAACCATGTCCGTGAAGATAGCGTTTACTGAGGCGACGAAGCTGCTCATGTAATGAGTTTTCGACGTTAACAGTAGCGGGAAGTGTACGTAGAAGTTTAATCTGTCGTTTAATCTCATCGTTCGGGAGGATTTTGCGTACATCTCCTAGATAGAGACTAAGCATCCACAACACACACACTTGGGTTGCAAATGCTTTGGTAGAAGCAACCCCTTTTTCGATTCCTGCGCGGGTAAGAATCGAAGCGTCAGCAAGACGAACCATGGAAGAGTTGTCAACGTTACAAATAACCATAGTTTTGAGATTATTCCGTTTCGCCATTTTTAGACTTTCGAGTGTATCAGCTGTTTCACCGCTTTGGCTTATAACGACGAAGAGGGTATCAGGGGTGAGAAACGGTTCACGGTAACGGAACTCACTGGCGATTTCAACCGATGTTTTAATTTTAGCGTGGCGTTCAAACAAATAGCTGGCCACGAGCGCGGCATGGTAGCTGGTACCGCAGGCGCAGAATTTGATTTCGTTAATCCCTTCAAAAAGGTTACTTTCAAGCTCTTCGAAATAGACGCTCTCATCCCGTAGCCGTCCGAGAAGGGTATCGGACAAAACGCGGCTTTGTTCATAAATCTCTTTCTCCATGAAAAATCGGAATCCCTCTTTTTGGGCAGAGAGCTTGTTTTCAGAGAGGGGGGTGAAACGGAGTGCTACCGGATGATTATTTTCATCAAACATTTCGATTGTTTTGGCAGATGCGTAGCCGTAGTGCCCGTCTTCGAGATAGATCACTTCATGACATTTACCGATAAGTGCAGCATCGGAAGAGCCAAAGAGCGTTTCATTTTCACGGTTACGCCCGATAATCATCGGCGAGCCGTGTTTTGCAAAGAATATTGTCCCCTCAGCATCGGCATTGACAAGGAGTATCGCATACGCTCCTTGAAGTTGTGAGAGGGTTTGCTGAAATGCTTCAAACGGGGTAGATGCACTCTTGAGTTGGTATTCGAAGAGATGGACGATCACTTCGGTATCGGTTTGACTTAAAAACTGTACCCCCTGTGCCGTAAGCATTGTTTTAAGCTCTTGATAGTTTTCGATGATACCGTTATGGACGACATAGGAGTTTTGTCCCAGATGCGGATGGGCATTGAGCTCGGTCGGTTTGCCGTGGGTTGCCCAGCGGGTATGACCGATTCCGACGGAGAATCCGGTACTCTCATAATTTTGGGCTTTCTCTTCGAGGTTGATAAGTTTTCCCACTGCTTTGAACAAGGAGAAGTTGCCGTCTTGCAAAACGGCGATGCCGGCAGAATCATATCCGCGATATTCAAGTTCTCGAAGCCCGTCGATCAAGATTTTTTTAACCGGTTTGACTCCGATGTACCCTACAATACCGCACATAAGTTATTCTCCTATTAATTTATCAATTATTTCGCGCGCATTATCGCACATCCTGTTTTGTTTTTCGATTAAGAAATGATCTCTCGCCATATTTTTATTGGTATGGATTTTTGCGGTAGCGATATTAATCTCTGCTTCATCGAAACATTGGACAAAATAGGCCAATAATCCACGTTGATTTGTCGTATTGAGATTGAGCTGGGCATAATGGATAGAGTGATCACAATCAAGGGTGATTTCATTTGCTTTGATGATCGGTTTGGGAAGGGCGAGTTTTTTAGACATATCGAATGCCTCTTCGACAATAATCTGAATTTGCTCCATTGTCCCCTCCAACGGACGTTGTAAAAATTCGATTTTAAAGTATTTAATACCGTCAAAAAGGGTAAAAATATCCATAGAAGCGACATCCAAATAACTGAGTTTTCCTAGCAAGTACCCAAGATTGAGCGGGATACGGCGAAAAATATGGATAACAAGCCCCCGCTCGATTTCAAGCTGATAGGTGAAGTTTTGGCATTTAAACGCTTCTTTAGAGAGAGTGACGATATCTGTGGGGGTATGTTTGAAAAAGAAGAGATTCGATTCTATTGAAAGGATCTTTTTCTGCTCAATTTTAGAAAGTTGCAGGAACTCATGATCGTGATTGAGCCGTTTTTCTTTATTAACACGTTTAATTGCATCGGTGATCCGATCGTTTTGAGAAGCAATTTCAAGAGATGCTTCATAGAGTTCATGAAGCAAGTTGGCGCCGAAACTTGTGTAGGTTCCGCCTCCTACACCGTTAATGTCAGCATAGGTAAGGATATACAAAAGGGTGAGGTTCTCAGGTGTTTTGATTTTAGACATAAATTGGTAAAGTGTTTTTTCATTATAAAGATTCTCACGATAGGCGACATTACTCATCAAGACATGGTGGCGTACGAGAAGTGCCCCGCGATCTAACTGCTGTGTAGGGAGTTTGAGGTTTTTGAGGAATGGGACGATCAATTTCGCCCCCACTTCCGAGTGATCTTGTTTGCGCCCTTTTCCGGTATCGTGAAGGAGAATAACTGCTTTTAAGAGGAGCTTGTCTGATAGAGACAGTGGCTGATAAAGTGCTTCAACATAGGGATCTTTAATTGATTCAAGAGCCTCAATACATTTGATGGAGTGTAGATCGACAGGGTAATGGTGATAGCCGTCAAACTGTGGAAGATGCAGCACTTTTTTAAATGCTCCGATGAGATGATGCAAAATACCCGCATCGTAAAAAAGTTTTACAATGACATAAAAATGTTGGCGTTCGAAGAGCTTGCGCAATAAGGTGTAGGTTTTAGCTCTCAGGGGATGTTTGATAGAGGCATAGGTGAAATGGAAGAGAACACTAGGATCAAATACCCATTCACGATCTTCTAACCCTGCGAGTAATTCCAATAACGTCTCAATCGGCGGTGTCGGTGTATTATACGAGGCATAGAGGGTTCCATTGGCACTGTAAAATCCTTTATAAACCCTACTTGAACGGAGTGTTGAGAGCTGTTTCGGATCAACCAGATAAAGACGTGCCATTTTTTTCACGTAAATTTGGGTGAAGTTGTTAATCCGCCATTGGGCTTCCAGTAAACGGCTGACAAGACGCTTCTCATCGCTGAACCCTAACATTTTGGCAATGCGAGGCATATAATCAAGAACGAGTTGATCTTGTTGTTTGCCACTAAGTAGATGGAGTGCACTACGGACTCGGAATAGCAGTTCCAAAGCAATCCTATATTCACGGTATTGGTCATCACTGAAGAGTTCACCGCTGAGTTCTTTGAGGCTATTGACCCCGTAAATCGTTTTAGCAATCCAATAGAGCAACTGAGAATCACGTAATCCTCCCACCCCCTCTTTGATATGGGGCTGCATCGAAAAAGGGAATTTAATACGACGACTGTCCGCCTCCTCTATTTTGGCCATAATAAATGATTTTGGATCATCACTGCGGATAGACGTGAGACGGTTTTGGGTAACACTCCAAGTAAAAGGGGAGCCGATGATGAGACGTGACTCCATCATGGCTGTTTTAATAGTAATATCTTCGCGTGATGCACTGAGCAAATCGTTCACATCATGGACACGATGCCCGAGTTTAAGCCCTGCATCCCACGCTAAATAGAGAAATTTTTCGATAATGGCGGAAGTATTATAGCCATCATTCTTTTCAAACACGATCATAAGGTCAATATCACTATGGACACAAAGCTGTTCCCGTCCGTAGCTGCCTAGGGCAATAAACGCAATCGGAATGGAGCTTCGCATCGGAAGATAGTTTCCAAACATCCGTCGCAGTACCGTTTTGTACATAAGTGAGATAATCGAATCGAGAGTTTTAGTGTGGATGACGAGAAAATCTTTTCCCTGATTACGCTCGAAAAGTTGAGATAGGGAGTTTTTGTAGTCGGAAATATAGGTTTTAAAAAGTTTGGATATCTCAAAATCACTGGCTTTATGATCGATGAGGTCTTCAATTTGTTCGGTAATACTCATTGGGGTCACTTTTTATTTTATTGTAGCGCATAATGGTTTTTTTTAGAGAAGAGTACGCGGTTAAAAAAGAAGCAATATTAAAACATTGTTGACATAAAGATGATACAATCTTTACAAAGCGAGGAGAAAGAGAGAATGGATAAAGGTGTTGTTTATCAGAAAATTGTAGATATACATGATCATGTAATGGGGCTTCTGCGATCAATGAGAGTTCCTCCCTATCCTTCGCAGTATAAAAAGTTTTTTGATCAGCTTTTTGCCGAAACTGCCGATGAAGAGCTTCGCAAAGATCAAGAAAACGCAGACCACAAAGTTCTCAGTGATTCCAAAGAGGATGTAACCAAATATCTCGATATGGTCGAACACTCTGTTGTCTCCTTTATCGAATCTCATTCGGGAATCGCATCGGTTGCCGAGTTGCAGCGCCACTATATCGATAATGCTCCTTCTGGTTCATTGGAAAAGTTTGTTACTTTTCTTGAAGGGTTGAGTACCCTTAATCAAACGATGTCTGAAGAGCTCGAGAAAGCACAATCAAAAATCAATACACTCAATCAAGAACTTCAAGTAGCCCGCTCGGAACTTACAACTGATCCGTTGACAAAAGTTGGAAACCGTCAAGGATTTAGTGAGGATATGGAAGCTACAATTGAAGCCGGCATTAACAAAAAACTCTCTTTGGTCTTAATGATGATTGATGTAGACAACTTTAAATTTTTGAATGACGAATTCGGTTATGTAGCAGGGGATAAAGTTCTTTATTTTATTGCACAGACTATTAAATCAATGATTCGAACGGCAGATAAAGTTTACCGCTACGGGGGAGAAGAGTTTGCCGTAGTCCTCAACCGCTGTGATGTGACACAGGCACAAATGATTGCAGACAAAATTCGCGAAAAAATAGAAAAAAGTAATCTCCTTTATGCGGGGAAAAATGTTCATGTCACCATCAGTGTAGGTGTTACGATTCATCAAGAGGGAGATACATTGGAGGATATTATCGGTCGTGCGGATAAAGCACTTTATTGTGCGAAAAAATCGAATAAAAACTGTGCGGTGTTATTTGACTGGTAATGACAATGGAACAACAGACTAAGCCTTATTCTTTTTATGCCTTGATCATTGCGTTTGGTGTGCACGTTTTGGTCGTTTTAGCATTTGTACTGTTTTTTTTGTATATTTCTGAATCCGTTTTTTCTTCCCCACCACCGGCTCCTCCCCATGAGAAGCGGGTGAAGCTCTCTCTCAAAGAAAAACCTACCGTTGCCAAAGAGGCGCTTGTTAAAAACGAGATTCCGAAAACTACACGAAGCCTCCCTATTCCACGGGGGGAACAGCTTGTTGAACCGACCGCACCGATCCTTGAAGCGGAAGCTTCTGAGCCTGAGAATACGGATCAAAATATGCCGACCGAATCGGTAGAAACATACGAAAACAAGATGATACAAGAGCTCTACGGCGATGTATTCAGCGATCTCTCAGCCGGAGAGCAAAAATTCATTATGGACAATCAAGAGACAATGCGTCGCATCACCCAAGACATATTGGCCCGTTATGCCCCTTATCGCATCCCTCCCGATTTGGAAGGAGATGAGAGCAATATGGTGGAGTTTTATCTTCATCCCGACGGGAGTGTGACCGATTTGCATTTTTTAACAAACAGTCGCTTTGAGTTACTCGATAACGTAACACTAGAGACACTTGGGATTGCTTATAAAAAATACCCCCGTCCCGAACAACCTACATTAATCCGTTACCGGATTGAATATTTGCTTAGAGCACATTGAAAAAATGGGAGCTTTAACGCTTAATGTCTATGAGGAATGTTATTTGATGGGTAGTTTATTTCTTTTGCTATAATGCGCGTCAAAATAAGTAGATAAAGATTTTATGATGAATGTGATCGATAAAGTAAAAAATAATGAGCGTTTGAATACAGATGAAGCGGTTGCTTTGTACGATTTAGACCTCTTTACCCTCGGTGAACTTGCGGATGAACGCCGCAGGGCACTCCATGGAAAACGTACCTATTTTAATATTAACCGTCATATCAATCCGACCAATGTATGCAAAGATATCTGTAAATTTTGTGCGTACAGTGCCAGCCGTAAAAATCCGAACCCTTATACGATGAGTCATGAGGAGATTTTAGCCATTACTGATGACATCGTTGCACGGGGAATTTCAGAAGTGCATATCGTCTCCGCCCACAATCCTGACACGGGGTTAGAGTGGTATTTGGAAGTCTTCAGTAAAATAAAAGCACGTCATCCCAACCTCCATATCAAAGCCCTTACGGCGGCGGAAGTCCATTTTCTCGCTGAAGAGTACGGCAAAAGCTATGATGAGATTATCGAGTTGATGATAGCAAACGGTGTTGATTCGATGCCGGGAGGCGGTGCGGAGATTTTTGACGAGAAAGTTCGCGATTACATCTGCAAAGGGAAAGTCAATTCTGCTCAATGGTTGGAGATCCACCGTAAATGGCACGAACGTGGGATGAAGTCCAATGTGACTATGCTCTTTGGTCACGTTGAAGAACGCGCGCATAGGATTGATCATATGATGCGAATACGTGATTTGCAAGATGCAACAGGGGGATTTAACTGCTTTATCCCACTTGTCTATCAAAGCGAGAATAACTTTTTGAATGTCAAAGAGTCGATCACGGCGCATGAAATTCTCAAAACGATGGCGATCAGCCGTATCGTTCTCGATAACGTTCCGAATCTTAAAGCCTATTGGGTCACTTCGACGGTGAACCTCGCCCTTGTTGCCCAAGAATTCGGAGCAAACGATTTGGACGGTACGATTGAAAAAGAGTCAATCAACTCTGCTGCCGGAGCCAAAAGTGCGCACGGCGTTAATTTAGAAGAGTTCGTTGCCTTAATAAAGAACAGCGGATTTGCTCCCGTTGAACGGGATAGCCTGTATAATACAATCAAAGCATGGTAAGGAAAAGCAATGATTTTAATGATTGATAACTATGACAGTTTTACCTACAACATTGTTCAATATTGCTTGGAACTCGGAGCTGATTTGAAAATTATTCGTAACGATGAACTTACGGTTGAAGAGATCGAAGCGTTGCATCCTGAAAAAATTATTATCTCTCCGGGACCTGCCACTCCTGATGATGCAGGAGTGACTCTTGATGTTATTCGTTATTTTGCCGATAAAGTTCCGATTTTAGGGATCTGTTTGGGGCATCAAAGTATTGCTCAAGTCTTCGGCGGGAATGTCGTACGGGCAGGGCGTATGATGCACGGCAAAACCTCAAAGATGGTACGTCAGGGAGAAACCCCGATTTTCAACAAACTTCCCGAAATGTTTACGGCGACCCGTTATCACTCATTGATCGTTGAGCAGGAAAATCTTCCCGATATTATTATCCCGACGGCGTATAGCGAAGACGACCATGAAATTATGGCGTTGGAGATCAAAGACAAACCGATTTACGGCGTACAGTTTCACCCCGAATCGATTATGAGCGAATTCGGGCATGAGATACTCAACAATTTTCTAAAACTATGAGAGAAAAAGCCCTTTTTACTATCATATTAGGGATTAATTTTTTAATCCTGCTTTTACAGATACAAGGGCTCTCTATCGGCTATCACGAAGCACAGATTTTATACGGTGACTTTTCCCCTCTACAATTTTTAATCTCTTCTTCTCTCCATTTTTTCGGACAGAACGATTATGCACTCAGACTTCCGATGATCGTGCTTCATCTGCTTTCAGTAGTTCTACTTTATGCTATTTCAAAACACTATGTTTCGCGAGAGGGTGATCGTTTATGGATTGCCCTCATTTACGTTCTTTTACCGGGTGTCACCAGTGCGGCATTAGTCGTCGATAATGCCGGATTAGTGATCGTCTCCCTTTTTCTATTTGGGTATCTTCATCTAAATTATGGGCGATACGCATTAGGATTGCTTCCCCTTTTGATCGGAATCGATCCCGCTTTTGCCTATCTTGTTTTCGCAATCGCCGTGTACGGAGTGTATCGAAAAGAGTATCTCTACACTATGGTAGGAGTTGTCGCACTAGTGATATCTTTGAGTTTCTACGGTATACATATCGGCGGTTCGCCCGAAAGCCGTTTTCTTGATACATTGGGTGTTTATACCGCTATTTTTTCTCCGATCGTATTTTTGTATCTTTTTTATGTCCTTTATCGTCGTATGATTGCCAAAGAGTGGGATTTAATATGGATGATCGCTATGAGTGCATTTATGGTCTCTTTGCTCCTTTCATTTCGGCAAAAAGTGGAAGTACAAACCTTCGCCCCCTTTTTACTTTTAGCACTTCCACTTGCGGCACAAACATTTTTACACACGTATCGTATTAGGCTGCGTGAATTTCGCGGACGTTACCGATTCCTTTTTTATAGTGCTTTTATTATCTTAATTATTAATGTTTTGGCTGTTTTTTTTAATCACTATTTTTACCGTTTTTTGAGCAATCCAACTCGTCATTTTTCCTATCCGATGCATGTTGCCAAAGAATTATCCGGTGCGTTGCGCCATGAAAATATTCGATGTGTTGATGCGGGGGATGAGAAACTGCAGTTAAGGCTTCGTTTTTACGAAATCACTCAGTGTAACGAATACCGTTTAGAGAGCAAGTTTAATCCATATGGCAAAAAAGTTACAATAAGTTACATAAATACACCTATTTATGAGGCATATGTTACAAAAGTAAACAAAAAATGATCTTCTTCTACTGAAAAACATCCTAGATGTCCTTCAAACTCTTTATAGATGATATAATTTTCGTTAAATAGATTATTCGAAGGAGTTGCAATGGCTCAAAGAGCGATTCGTGAATACGACGGTAAAGCAATTTTCTCTAAACATTGGGAAAAATACTTCAGTGGGTTTCATTACGGTTTCAAATCAGTATTGGTAACTAATGGTGATGAATTACGTGCAAAAGCACAAGAACACGGCTTTGAATGGTTGAAACAAGAGGCTCTTGTTGCAAAGCCAGATATGTTATTCGGTAAACGGGGTAAGAATGATCTAGTATTGTTTAGAACCAATAAACCGGGTGATGTTACCCTTGAAGAAGCCGCAAAATGGATTGATGAAAAAATCTCTCACGAAACGACGCTTCTTTCAGGACAACACGGGACATTGACCCATTTTATTGTTGAGCCGTTCACTCCGCATTCCCAAGACCAAGAGTACTATATCTCAGCAACGACGGTCGGTGAAGACGATGTTCTTTATCTATCGGCTGAGGGCGGTATGGAAGTTGAAGAGGGGTGGGAAGAGAAAGTTAACGAAGTAACGATTCCTATCACTATGGACGATGCGAATATCGCTCATTTGATCCGTGCGAACGTTCCTGCGGGAATCCCTGCCGAAAACAAAGAACGCTTTATCGCTTTTGCTGAGCAGTTTTACAAATTCTACCGCGATTTGAACTTTGCATACCTTGAAATCAATCCGATTGTTATGATCGGTAACGATATGCATATCCTTGACCTTGTTGCACGTCTTGATGATACTGCAGGCTTCATGATGGGTGAATCATGGTGCGGTGCTGAGTTCCCGACAGCGTTTGGTATGGAAGATCAATCTCCTGAAGAAAAAGCAATCGCAGAAGCAGACTCGAAATCGGGTGCTTCATTGAAACTGACTATCCTTAACCCAATGGGACGTATTTGGACGATGGTTGCAGGTGGCGGTGCATCGGTTGTATACGCGGATACCATTGCAGACTTGTCTGGTAATGTTGCTGATCTTGCGAACTACGGTGAGTACTCTGGCGGACCGACTACGGGTGAAACCAAATTTTATGCGGACACGGTTTTGGATTTGATGACACGTCACAAAGATCCAAAAGGGCGCGATAAAATCCTTATCATCGGCGGTGCAATTGCAAACTTCACCGACGTTGCAAAAACCTTTACGGGGATTATCCAATCATTCGAAACGTATGCGGATCGTATGAAAGAACATAACACACGTATTTACGTACGTCGCGGCGGACCGAACTATGAAAAAGGTCTCAAAGATATTAAAGAAGCGGCAGACCGTTTAGGTCTTTATATCGAAGTTTATGGGCCAGAAACACACGTTACGGATATCGTACGTATGGCTCTTGAGAAGTAAGGAGAAAATATGGGCGCTTTATTTACAAAAGATACACAAGCAATTTTTTGGAACAACAATGCAAGTGCAATTCAACGTATGTTGGATTATGATTATGTCATCAATCGCACAAAACCTTCCGTTGCGGCAATTGTTGCTCCAACTTCAGGGAACAAATTCGAGAAATTTTTCTATGGTCCGGACGAGATTATGGTACCGGTTTTCCGTAATACGACCGAAGCTGCAGCGGCATTCCCGAATGCAGATGTTCTTTTGAACTTTGGATCTTTCCGTACAGCATATGATGTTACGATGGAAGCGATTGCAATCAAAGGACAATTTAAAACTGTTATGGTTACCGCTGAGGGGATTCCTGAGCGTCTTGCTCGTAAAATGAACCAAGCGGCTCGTGATGCGGGTGTGGTTGTTATCGGACCGGCTACAGTTGGCGGTATCGCTCCGGGTGCGTTTAAAATTGCTAACGTCGGCGGAACTATCGAAAACATCATCAACTCTAAATTGCACCGTGCGGGTTCATGCGGATTGGTAACACGTTCAGGCGGTTTGTTTAATGAACTCTCCAACATCATCAGCATCAATGCTGATGGTATTGCTGAGGGTGTCGCGATCGGTGGAGACCGTTTCGTCGGATCGGTATTTATCGATAACCTTCTTCGTATGGAGAGCAACCCTGAAGTAAAATACATGGTTCTTCTCGGTGAAGTCGGTGGAACCGAAGAGTACAAAGTGATCGAAGCGGTAAAATCGGGCAAAATCAAAAAACCAATCATCGCTTGGTGTATCGGTACGATTGCTAAGCATTTCAGTTCCGGTGTTCAGTTCGGTCACGCGGGTGCTTCTGCAAATGCGGATGCAGAGACGGCAGCCGCTAAAAATGAAGCGATGGCAGCAGCAGGTATCTATGTTCCTGCAAGCTTCAACGATCTTCCTCACACTATTGCTGAAGTGTACGGAAAACTTCGTGCTGAGGGCACTATCGGTGAAATCGTTGAACCTGAATTGCGATCAGTTCCAAAAGTACGCCGCAAAAAAGAGTTCATTTGTACGATTTCTGATGACCGTGGTGATGAAGCAACCTATGCTGGTTATCCGATCAGCTCAGTGGCAACTCCTGAAACCGGTTTCGGTATCGGTGATGTTATTTCCCTTCTTTGGTTCAAAAAACGCTATCCGAAATGGGCAACCGATTATCTTGAGACAGTTATTAAAACCGTTGCCGATCACGGTCCAGCCGTTTCAGGTGCACACAATGCAAAAGTAACCGCTCGTGCAGGTAAAGATGTTATCAGTTCTCTCGTAACAGGTCTTTTGACTATCGGACCACGTTTCGGCGGAGCGATTGATGATGCGGCGAAATATTTCAAATATGCGAATGATCGTGGAATGTCTCCGGCAGAATTTATCGATTACATGAAAAAAGAGGGTAAAACCATCTCTGGTATCGGTCACCGTATCAAATCGGTTCGTAATCCGGACCTTCGTGTATCAGGATTGAAAAAATACGCAGCTGAGCATTTCCCAAGCACTCCATTGCTTGATTTTGCTCTTGAAGTCGAAAAATTGACTACGTCGAAAAAAGATAACCTTATCTTGAACGTTGATGGTACGATCGGTATCTTGATGGTTGATATGTGGCGTGCACTTGGATACTCTGAAGATGAGATTGACGGCTTTATCGAAGCGGGTGCGTTGAACGCATTCTTCGTTGTCGGTCGTTCTATCGGATTTATCGGTCATATCCTTGATGAAAAACGTCTTGGTATGCCAATGTATCGTCACCCAACAGACGATATTCTCTATAACGTCGAACTGGCAGACGAAATCTAAGTTTCCTTTTTATATTCCCGCCTTTGCGGGATATACCTTCTTCTTTCTTATCTTTTCTCTTTTTTTGTTATAATCGTTTTTTAATGAATTTTGTTTTCTAAAGGTTTCAGTATGAAACGTTTTGCTTTTACACTTCTAGAACTTGTTTTTGTTCTTATAGTAATAGGTATTTTAGCTGTTCTTGCAATGCCGAATTTTAATCGAGATTCGTTGGCGGAGGGGACAGAACAATTAGCTAGTCATATTCGTCACGCCCAACATTTAGCAATGGTTGATGACAGATTTGATCCGAATAATGCACAGTGGTATTCCGAGATATGGGTTTTGTGGGTACGTCAAGTCGGTGATGTTAACAATGGAGGGGAAAATGAGTGGTTTTATGAAGTGTTTTCAGATAGGGCTCCTTATAACGGTAATTCTACGGAAGCAGAAGAAGCGACAGACCCCTTAACGGGTGAAAGTTTAGGAAATGGGTCTTTTGATAATACGGTTGATGATGGAAAAATTATTAATTTAACGAGAAAATTTGGTATAACTAATGTTGATTTTACAGGTGGAACCAATGCTAATGGAAGTACATTGCGTCGAGTTGCATTTGATAACATGGGGAAACCATACCGTGATGCTGACCCTAACGCTAATGCAAATTGGCGTAATTTTCTTCTTACAACTGATATGAATATATCATTGACTGGTTCTGATGGACGTATCGCAAGGATTATTATTAGTCCTGAAACGGGATATGTAACAACAGTAATTCCCTAAAAGGGGATTACTTGTCACTTTTTAGTAAATTCTTTTAAAATTCTTCACGAAACCTCTTGACTTCTTTGCTATTTTCCCCTATAATTCCCGTCCACAAACGCTGGTAGGCCTTAGGTTAAGGTACTGAGTTTGAGTTTGCGATCATTGAAAACTAAGTAGGTTTAGCGGTTTTGGGCGATGCTCGAAGACGTTGACCTTT
>Ga0209262_10000197_pt1 | contig 34167 bp, 34 predicted proteins | sample Lowcelwee11metaG_FD_187171 | JGI IMG/M metagenome (GOLD analysis project Ga0209262, IMG submission 187171) | Freshwater pond sediment microbial communities from the University of Edinburgh, under environmental carbon perturbations - Low... | ecosystem: Environmental > Aquatic > Freshwater >... | reverse complement strand
CGCAACACGGTCTGCGTGGTGACAAGCAGGACAACATGGTCGAGTCGCCCGACTACCTTGACCCGCGCCTCGGCATCCCGGTCTTCAGCCTCTACGGCGAAGTGCGCCGACCGACCGACGCCATGATGGCCAGCTTTGACGTGTTGCTGGTCGATCTGCAGGACCTGGGCTGCCGCATCTACACCTTCATCACCACGCTGCGCTACGTGCTCGAAGCCGCGACCCAACACGGCAAGGCGGTCTGGGTGCTCGACCGCCCCAACCCCGCCGGCCGGCCGGTGGAAGGCCTGACGCTGCGCGCGGGCTGGGAAAGCTTCGTGGGCGCCGGCCCCATGCCCATGCGCCACGGCATGACCATGGGCGAACTTGGCCACTGGTTCATCGCCACGCTGGGCTTGGCGGTCGACTACCGCGTGATCACCATGCAAGGCTGGGCACCCGACGCGGCGCCCGGCTTCGGCTGGCCGACCGAGCGCACCTGGGTCAACCCCAGCCCGAACGCTGCCAACCTCTGGATGGCCCGAGCCTACGCCGGCACCGTGATGCTCGAAGGCACGACGCTCAGCGAAGGCCGCGGCACCACGCGCCCGCTGGAGTTGTTCGGTGCGCCCGGCATCGACGCCCGCCGCCTGATCGCCGACATGCGCCGCATCGCACCGCAATGGCTCAAAGGCTGCGTTCTGCGCGAGTGTTTCTTCGAGCCCACCTTCCACAAACACGCCGGCCAGCTCTGTGCCGGCGCGCAGATCCACATGGAAGACCCGACCCACTACGACCACACCGCGTTCCAACCCTGGCGCCTGCAGGCCCTGGCCTTCAAGGCGCTGCGGCTGCAGGCACCCGACTACCCACTGTGGCGCGATTTCGCCTACGAGTACGAACACGACCGGTTGGCGATCGACCTCATCAACGGCGGACCGGCACTGCGCGAGTGGGTGGACGATCCGAAGTCAAGGCCCGAAGACCTCGAAGCCATCACCAAGCCGGATGAGCTCGCCTGGATAGCGTCCCGGAAACCTCACCTGCTCTACTGAGCGGTCACAGCCACTTCTGCATGAACTGCGCCGTGCCCATCGCCGGGTCGAGCTGGTAACCGGCGTAGCCGATGCGCTGGTAGAGCTTCAAGGCCGGCGCGTTGCCCGACAGCACCTCCAGCGTCATCTTCACCGCACCGCGCTCGAACGCCAGGCGCTCGGCCTCGGCCAGCATCTGCTCGGCGATGCCGCGCCCGCGGTGACTCGCCAGCACGGCCACATCGTGCACGTTCACCAACGGCTTGCACGCGAACGTGGAAAACCCTTCGATGCAGTTGACCAGGCCCACCGGCACGTCTCCATCGAATGCCAGCACGCTGTAAGCCTGCGGTCGCGCCGCGAGTTCGCGCACCAGATGGGATTTGGCAAAGTCGCTCAAGCCCTCACCACCACCCGCCGGATCGCTGGCGTAGGCGTCGAGCAGTGTCACCAGTGCCGCCGCATCGTGCGGATCAGCATAGTCCGCGCGCCGGACTGAAATCGCGGCCGCCATCATCCGGCCTTCACCGCGTTCACCAGGCGTTCGGCGCAAGCCTGGGCCTGTTGAGGATCGCGCGCCTCGACCATCACCCTCAGCAGCGGCTCGGTGCCGCTGGCTCGGATCAGCACGCGCCCCGTCTCACCCAGCTCGGCTTCGACCGCCTTCGTCTCATCGGCCAGCAAGGTATTGGTTTTCCAGTCCTGGCCCGGTTGCAAGCGCACATTGAGCAGGGTTTGCGGAAACAGCGTCACGTCGGCCAGCAGCTGCGCCATCGTCTTGCCGCTGCCCGCGCAGGCCTGCAACACCTGCAGCGCCGACACCAGGCCGTCGCCCGTGGTGTGTTTGTCCAGCACCAGCAGGTGACCCGAGCCTTCGCCGCCGAGGATCCAGCCGTGGCGCTCCAGCTCTTCGAGCACGTAACGGTCGCCCACCTTGGCGCGCACGAATTTGACCCCGCGCTTTTTGAACGCCACCTCCACCGCCATGTTCGTCATCAACGTGCCCACCACGCCGGGCACGTCCACGTCGCGCGCAATGCGGTCGGCCGCGATCAGGTACAGCAGCTCGTCGCCGTTGTACAGGCGCCCGCTGGCGTCCACCAGCTGCAGCCGGTCCGCGTCGCCATCGAGGGCCACACCATAGTGGGCCCCGCTCGCCTGCACCGCTGCGACCAGTGCCTGTGGGTGGGTCGCACCCACCTCGTGGTTGATGTTCAGACCGTCGGGCGCACAGCCGATGCGCACCACCTCGGCGCCCAGCTCGTGGAACACCGCGGGCGCGATCTGGTAGGCCGCGCCGTGGGCTGCATCGACCACGATCTTCAAGCCCTTGAGCGTGAGGTCGTTGGAGAAGGTGCTTTTGCAGAACTCGATGTAGCGGCCCGCCGCGTCGTCCATGCGGCGCGCCTTGCCCAGGTTGCGCGAGTCGGCCCAGACCGGGTCCTTGCCCAGCTCGGCCTCAACGGCGTGTTCCCAGTCGTCCGAGAGCTTGTTGCCTTGGGCACTGAAAAACTTGATGCCGTTGTCACCAAACGGGTTGTGACTCGCGGAGATGACAACACCCAGGCTCGCCCTCTGCGCCCGGGTCAGGTAGGCCACGGCGGGCGTGGGCACGGGGCCGAGCAGCACCACATCCACCCCTGCGGAGTTGAAACCCGACTCCAGGGCGCTCTCCAGCATATAGCCCGAGATGCGCGTGTCCTTGCCGATCAGGACCGTGGGGTGTGCCTCGTCGCGTTTGAGCACGCGGCCCACGGCGTGGGCCAGTTTGAGAACGAAATCGGGGGTGATCGGGGCTTGGCCGACGGTACCGCGGATGCCGTCGGTGCCAAAGTATTTACGGGTCATGGGTTCGATTTTAGAGGGCGGCACGTGACGACCCTGTATGAGCTGCATCGCCCATGAAATCAGCCGCGCGACAGCACAGGCGCTTCCATCTGCTGCGACAGCGCCGCGTGGAACTGGGCACCAGGTTTTTCGCGGGAAGCCACCCCGTCGCCGTCCCGGCCACGGTCCATCGCCACCGCTTCGTTCCAGTGGCTCTGCTCACTGCGACCCAAAGCCGCGTTGACATCGAATTCCCGCAGGGGCGCATAGGCCTGCCGCATGGCGATGGTGTTGCCGTCCTTGCTCAGATAGTAGGACTGAACATCCCCTTGACCCGTGTGGCGGGTGTGTTCTTTGGCCGCTGCGGCGGCCAGAGTGTTGACCTGAGCGTCGTTCATGCCCAGTTGCCCGAGTCGCGGTCCCAACTGGTCCTTGAACTGCTGGGCCGTCTCGCGCTGTGCAGGAGAGCCCGTTTCGTTCTCGCTGATGAGGTGCTGCAGAAGCGAGCGATCCGGCGGCGGATTCGATCTCTCGGAGTTCAGCAGGCTGCCCGGCACCGGATCAACCAGTTGCTGGATGTCCAGCTTGTTGCGGGCCGGTTGGAGTTGACCTTCAAAGTGGTTCTCGATAGCGCCGTTGCGCTCGGGCGAAACAACCGTTCCATCGTGGGTGGTGACCTCGGGGCGGTGGATGTTGAAGCCCGCGTACTTCAGTGCACCCCACGTGAAGTCGACGCAGCTGTTGGTGGCACCGTTGTACTCGCCTTTGAAGTAGCGCCAGTCTTCCTTGATGGCAGCATCGCCGAACTGCTTGAGCTTGGCGTACTGCTCGGCAGTGATCTCCATCGTACGGGAGTAGTGGGTGCTTTGATACGCGCCGGTATCCGTGTCATAGCCCTTTCCCGGACCGCTCGATGCACCATGCTCCCTGGGTGCGAACCCATAGCTGTTCTCAGTCTTGCTGTCCGAGACCCCGTACCACATGTGTCCTGCGGCCGATGTGCCATCGGGGTTTCCTTGCAGGTCCACGAGGGAAGTTCCCGGCAACGCGGTGTAGATGGTGACGCTATAAGGCCCCGGCATTCCTGCGCCTTACCGTTTTGGCCCTTGCTCGAAAGCCAGGAAAGCCTTGAATCCATTCAAAGAAGGAAGGTCCTTGAGTGTTTCCACTCGCAGACGATAACGTCCCGCCGAGGAATCACGCGGCGCTGCAAACTCCATCACATAGGTGGAGGCATCGGGCGTTCCGCGTGGTGCACCGGAATACTCTGTGAAACTACGCCGCGCAATGACGACACCGTCTTTGATGGGAACCGGTACATACCGACCTGGCCCGTGGAGGCTGCCCACTCTCTCAAGCCTGACGAACTCCACCGGTTGCTCTCCCCCCCCTTCCAACCGCTGCATCTTGACCCGGATCGACACGGGATCCGTATCGATGACCGAGATGCGGTTGTCGGGGTCGGAGGGGGCAAACAGCAAACGCAGCCCAAGAAAATAGCCCCGAGCCCGCTCACCCTTCGGCGGCTCGGGGATGTCAAAGATCACATCCACCTTGTGCCCCGCCTTGTCCAGCGGCATCGGGATTTTCAGCGGCGCGCGCAGCACTTCCCCTGCCGCTTCCCCTGCACTGCCCGCAGCCGCATTGCCGGGTGTTCCACACCCGAGCGGACTCCATGTGAGCACGCCCATCATGAGCACCTTCAGCCAGCGGTGTGTTTGCGTCGTTTTCATGCGGTTTTCCCCTCCCTATCGTTCCAGCAGGCTCATCACGCCCTCAACCTCGCGCTGGATCCCTGCGAGCCCGGTGTATTCGCCGGGCGCTTCGGGCGTGCGCTGGCGGTGTGCCTCGTGCTGCAGGGCCAGCGAGGACTCGACGCTCTGGCGAACCCCGGGCGGAGCATCTTGCACGGCGGTTTCGCGGTGCATCGGGGTGCCCGCCCCGGCACCTATGGCCTTTGGCATGCTGCCCGGCAAGACCAGCATCGGCACCTCCACCTTGGGCAGCAACCGCTCCTTGAAAGCCGCCTCCTTGAAGTAGCGGATCTTCTCGGACATCACCGGGTGCGCCATGCCTTCAACCAGCAGGATCTGTTTGTCCTCGCCCAGGGCCTTGAGCTCCTGCGGCAGCATGAGCGCGCGCCGCTCGTCGCTCTCGCTGCGCGTGTAGCTGCTTTCGCGCGAACGGCTGCGGCTCACGCTTTCCTTGCGCATGGCGGTGTAGCCCAGCATCTCGCTGTATTCGTTCGCATCCTGCTGCTCACGCGGCGCAAAGATGATGCGCAGCGCGTGGTTGGTCATGATGGTGCGCGCAGTTTCCTTGCCATAGGTCGACTCCAGCTGCGCCATGCTCTGAATGATGGGCATGAGTCGCAGGTTGTACCCGGCCATGAAGCTGACCGCGCTGGCAATGATGTCCACGCGCCCGATACTGGTGAACTCGTCCATGAGCAGCAGGCACTGGTGCTTGAGATCGGGGTTGGCCTGAGGCAGTTCGCGGGTGTTCTGGTTGATCAGTTGGCTAAAAAACAGGTTGAGGATCAGGCGACTCTCGGCCAGCTTGTTGGGCTGGATCACCACGTAAATGCTCATCTTCTTCTTGCGCACGTCCCGCAGATCGAAGTCGTTGCCGCAGGTGGCCGCGTCCACCACCGGGTTGAGCCAGGGATTCAGCGGCTCCTTGAAGGTGCCCATGATGCTGGCAAAGGTTTCGTTGGCCTGACCGAGCAGTGTGGCGAACGCGGTGCGTGCGCTTGGGCTCAAGTGCGGCCAGGCCGCCAACTCCGACAGGTAGGTCTTGATGTCCTGCCCCGGCCGGCCGGACGCCAGGCGGTACAGGCCACCCATGGTGGGTGCGTCATAAGGCGCGTCAAACTGGTCCGCCAGGTACGCCGCCTGTTCGAACGCGTACAGTGCGATGGCGACAAAGGCGTTCTGCGCCTGGTTGGCCCAGAACGGGTCTTTGTGCAGATCCAACATCGGGTACAGCATGGCGGCGATGCTCTGCACATCGCTGATGCGGAAATGCTCGTCCTTCGACACATAGGACAGGGGGTTCCAGCGGTGAGTGCGCCGGTCTTCGGCGAAGGGGTTGAAGAGATAGACATCCTGCCCATAGCGGGCGCGAAAGCCGCTGGTGAGGTCGAAGTTCTCCTGCTTGATGTCGAGCACAACCACCGAACCCTGGTAGCTCAGCAGGTTGGGGATCACGATGCCCACCCCCTTGCCCGACCGGGTGGGCGCGGCCAACAACGCAAACTGCTGGCCGTTGAAGTACACGAACTTGCCATCTTTCTTGCCCACCACCAGCGCCGTGTCGTCGGGCTTGAGCATGTGACGTTCCCGCAGGTCGCCAGCGGTCGCGAACCGGGCCTCTCCATACAGATTGGGCTTTTCGCGGAACAGCATCAGCGCAGTCAGCGCCACCAACGCCAGCAGCGGCAAGGCAAAACCGATCATCCCGCTGCTCTTGATCACGCCGGCGTGGGCGGGCACATCCGAATAAGCAGACCAATAACGCCAATAGTCCAGCCACCCCATGCGCGCCCAAGACATGTCCAGGCGCCAGAACAGCACCAGACCGCTCAGGTACAGGCCGGCGAACAGGGCTGCTGCCAACAACACCAGAAAAAACAGCAGCCTGGCTTGCCTCATGGCTTGCTTTGCCCCTCGCCCAGACGGGCCACCTGCTCTTTGTAGCGGCGCAACTGGTCGCGAGACCAGTCGTACCGGCACAACTCGGTCGCGGCTGGCAAGGCCTTGACCGCCACCGCCTGTTCCCGCACCTGGGAGGCGCAGCGAGCGTCGCGGTAGCGGTGCCAGCTCTGGTGGTCCAGATGCTGTGTTCTGGCGTAGGCCTCGGCGTAGCCCTTGCCCTGCAGGCCAATCAAGGCCTGCTTCTTGCCCATGCGGTACTCCCGCACCATCGTCAACAAGACGCGGTCTTGTTCAATGCGCGCCCGGCGACAGCTGATCAACTCGGGCGCCAACGGATCACAGACCGCACTCACCTTGATGACCGCCACACCCTTTTTGGGCGCGTCCGCCTTGGCACGCACCCAGCGCGCGGTGGCCGGCGCAAAACAATGGCTTTCCTGCCGAGGCGTACCTGCTGCATTGACCACCGTCAACAACAGGCAACCCGGCGCGGTCGCCTCAATTTCGCCAGCATTGGACACCCCATCCACCTGCGCAAAGTTGCCCGTCTTGGCATCGAACTGGTACAGGCTGTCGACCGACAGCTTTCCGTCCATGGCAAACAGGCGCGTGACCTTGAAGTCCAGCAGGCCATCCCCGTTGAAGTCCTTGAAGTCCAACCAGGCCTGCCGGTCCAGCCGCTCGCGCGGCAGTTCAAAGGCGTGTGGCAATGCCTGCAACTCCGTGCCATCGCGACTCACCACGATGTAACCCGACCCCACTTCGCCCTCCACCGCGTCCGCCTTGTCATCGAACTCAAAGTCAAAACGCAGCGTGCCGGCATCGGGACCGATCTGCTGAGAAATGGCCTGCAGGCCACTGCGCTGGGGCTGGAGGAAATTGAGAGGCAATTGCCCACACGCGGCCAGCGCTGCTGTCATCAGCAGCGCGCCGAGAACACGCATCCTGCTCAATATCTCTATATTCATTGGTACTCCCTTTTCAGTTGATTGGATTTTTTTCACGACGGCGCACAACAGCTTCAAGCGCGCGCCATCGTCTGCGCAGGCACTGCTTGCGGTTGAGGCTGGGCCAACGCGTGCGAATCACCCCGGCCGCGTTCGTGCTCGGAGTTGCCCTGCAAATGCCCGACCTGTTCGGCCGAGAACCCTTGGTTCAACAGGTCGGCGCCGAGGCTGCGTCGGGCCTGCGCCTGCCATGCCCCCTGTGGCCCGTCCCTCTCAGAGGCGGTCAGTCGTTGGGATTGCCGGGCCGCAGTGAACACGTCGTCCACAGCCCGCCCGGTCTGTTCCAGCGGCTGATTCAGGCGCCCGTTGGCAGCCAGGTCATAAAACCGCCGTTCAATCTGTGATCGCACCGCCTGCTGGTCGGCCTCGGGCAGGTTGGCATTCAACATGCGCTGATCGAAGCGGTGCTGAAGCAGCACATGGTTGTCCTTTTGCGCATCGCTCAGCCGGTCGTCCCTGAGCACGCCACGCATGTGCTCCGGGAATGTTTCAAATCGGGCGGGATCGGCGTGCACTGCCGTCGTACCCCGCGAACCGCGCTCACCCTGCACCGCCCATTGCAGCGAAGGCCGGGCCTGACCCCGATCACCGTCCGCGGAAGCGCTGTACAACTTGTCCCCGTTGCGCGCGGTCTGGTAGGCCTCCGAGTGCAGCGGTATCGGCTCGCTGACATCGAAGCGCAGGCTGGCGGGCACATCCGCCACGCTCACGCCGGTGTTCTGAAGGTACTTCGTCGAGCCTTCCAATGCTGCGGCGGCCGTGCCCCGCTGGTGAGACCCCCCACCGATGCCGCAATGGTTGCCGTACAGATTGACGGTCTTGACGCGCGGGTCGTGGCTGTAGTCGGCCGCTTTGAACGCCGTCCGGAACTCATCGTCGGCACGCACCACCAGCACATCACCCTTCACATTGGACGGTAAGCGCATGTCGCCCTTGATGTAGCTGTGCACCGGGTCGAACATCACCATGCCCTTGACCTCAATGCCGCCGGGCGGTGCCAGCTCCCTGCCGTCTTCGGTCACCAAGCCCCTGTCGTTGAGCATCTGGGCCAGCAGGACCTGAGACGCTGTGCCCCGGCTGAAACCGACGCTGGAGAGGCTGATGTCTTTGTGGGTGGCGGAGGGGTTGTCGCGGAGGAAATCCCCCGACTGTTCCACTAAGTGCCGGTATGCCTTGTTGGCGGCAGCCCGCACGGGTTCCGTGGGAAATGGACCAGCTTGGAGCAAGTCACCCATTTCGCCCCCGGTTCCTACCCCAGGGTAATAGCGAGCCCGAAGATAGCCATTTGCCCTAGATGCCTTTTCAGCCTGATCAAATAGATTCGCCACATTGGTCGGATACAAGTTGCCCGACAGCCGCAGATTGTCTTTGTCGTTGTTCGTGCCATCAAACGCCGCCAGGAAAACGAACTTCCCGGCTGGTGCGCCATGGAGCTGGCCCATGGCATCGCGCTGTATTTGCACCTGCTGGATTTCTTCTCGCGACAGATGACGCTCGATGGTGGTTCCCATGCCCGTGGTTCCTCATCAGATCTATCTGGACAGTTCGTTGGTGGGATAGATTTCAAAGGTTTCCCTGTACCTGGACGAGCTGGTCTTCTTGTTGGGCGGTAGGTCGCTGTTGCGGACCTTGGGTGTGATCACATACACAAAGAGCTGCTTGCCTTCGATCACAAACGTCAGGCCATGGTCGGTCATGTCCTTGGGCAAGCGTTGGCGCAAATCCACCCGATCCTCAACCACCTCACCCGTCGACTTGATACGCCATTTGGCGAACAGAAATTCCCCAACAGGCATGGGCCCACTGACCCCCGTAGACGGTGGCAAGCTACTCATTCCCTCAAAGACTGGGCTTCGCGGGGTAAAGATACTGTTCCTCACCATGCGATAGCCATCTCCGTAGCTGTACTCCAGCAACTCATGACTGGGATGCCACTTATCTTTCCAGCCATCAAAAGTGAAGTCGTGCCAAGGCTCCGCCACCCTGGTTGCGCAGGCCGTGGCCAATGCCAGCGTCATCAAGACGCTTACGAAAATCCGCCATATCCGCATCAGGTCACCTTGAAAAATTACGCAGCGCCGATGGCCGCAAAAAGAGAGGTTCGAAAAGGCCGGGACCTTCTCAATATCCGCACCGTGAAAAAACCGAGGTATCCACTTGGTCGCTCAGCTGGGCTTCTTTACGCCGACTCGACCAGTGCAGCTCGTCCTGACGCAACTCCAAGACGTAGGTCTCAAGCACTTTGGGCACTTCGTAGGGCGGTGTGTCCACGAGGCCCTGGATGCGCCAGGTGTTGCGACGACGCGGTTGAACGTCGGTCACAAAAATCGTGGCGCTCTGACCCGGTTGCACCCACTGCACCATCTGGCGCTCATTGATCACCAGCGCGCCCTGCTCCGGTTCCACCGGATGACGGCCCAGATAGTTGGCGCATTGGGTCGCGCCCGCTGCTGACTTCGGAAACCACAGCCCGCGCATGTCAACAGGCGTCAAACCCGGGATCGGGGCCGCCGCCAGGAGCAGTGAAGAGGCCAGGCACAACAACGCGGTGCTCAGGCATTTGAACAACAAAGGGGAGTCAGTCATGTGCGTCATGCGTCCAGTGCCAGCTTGCGCTGGGGGTCAAAGTCGATGCCTGTGATGTAGCGCTGGCCCGCGTGGGCCTTGATGTGCACCACCACGTCGATGGTCAGCATCAGCAGCCGCTTGATTTCGCCGAACGCCAGGCCAGCACCCTCGGGCGAAGCCTTGACCATCAGGGCCATCTGGTCCCAGGTCTGGCTCGTGCTGCCGGCGTGGCAACTGGTGATGGAACCGGGGTGGCCCGAGGCGCAGTTGCGGATGTAATAGAACGACTCGTCGCCCCGGATTTCCGCCAGGATGATGCGGTCGGGTTTCATGCGCAGGCAGGCCTCCATGCAACCTTTGGCGGTCACGTTTGCGGTGCCCTGCCCGCCGCGCGAGTAGATCAGGTGGACCCGGTTGGGTTGCTCGATGAACAGTTCGCGCGCGTCTTCGATGGTGATCAGCCGCTCGTCGTCGGGGATGTGTGTCACCAGCGATTTCATGAACGTGGTCTTGCCGCTGCCGGTGGCCCCCGAGACCACGATGTTCTTCTTGTAGTGCACCGCTTTGCTGAAAAAGCCGTGGAAATCCCGTGCGCGCCTCAATGCCAGCAACTCCTCATCCATGGCGCTGATGCTGCCGTCCTCTTCCAGAATCTGCGCGAAAAAGCCGTCTTCCTGGTACTGGTTCAGCGTCTTGGTGTAGCGCGAGGGCAAGCGGATCGTGATCGACACGTGGTCCGCTGGCACGGCCGGCGGCAGCACGAACTGCGCGCGCTGCCCGGTGGGAAAAGTCAGCGACACCACCGGGTCCACCTGCGTGATGCGCTGCCCGGTTTTGCTCTCGTTGACCACCGTGGTGCAGAACTGCCGGGCCCGGTCAAATGTCAGGCCCGGCACGTCGATCCGTTGCCAGCCATCGACCGTTTCCAGAAAGACCTCTCCAGGACGGTTGATGCAGATTTCCGTGACGCGGGGATCGCTCAAAAAATTCGTGATCCCCAGCACGTGGTACTGGTACTCCAGGAACTCGGTAGAAATGTTCGCGATGGGTTCGTCGCTGGTCTGTGCCGTCATGACAGGGAGGCCGCGGTGATCAACGCATCACGCTGGAGAAATCGACATCGCGTGCCGCAAAAATGTTGATCACCGTGCCGTTGAGCACCGTCACCGTCGCCTTGCGGTTGGCCGAGCGGGCGAGCATGTCGTTGGCCGCCTTCTTCGCGGTGGTGGCGGTTGCGGATTCCCAGGGATCGACGCGCTCCTGGATCGCACCACCCGCATAGGTCGTGGTCTGCCGTCCGCGAATGTCGTTCTCATTGGCGAATTTCTGCGCACCGGCATCGATACCGTCTGCAAGAAGGCTGACCAGCAAGGCCGCCCCAATGCGTTCACCCCAGTGACCGTCGTAGTGCCCGGGAATACCTGCGCCACCCAAAGCATCGGTACCCGCGCTGTCGATCCGCACATCCAGACCGGTGGTGGTCAGCACGCGGGTCCAGACGATGCCCACGCGATCGTAGTTTTCATCAGCGTACTTGTACTCACCCGTGACCTTCGATCCTTTGTCGATCAGCAAGCGGCTGCCGTTCATCGAATAGATCGGCTCGGTCACGATGCAGGACGTCATGCCCGGCAGGGTCGACACCACTTTGGTCTCAAGAGAACAACGGATGAAGGTTCCGCGCGTCAGCGTGAAATCGGCATTCGCCAAAACCTCCACTGCGCCCCGCTTCACCGCCGAAAACTCGTCTTCGAACAGCGGGTTCTTCTTGCCCTTTTCAGACGCGGCCACCAGGTTGTTCTCACTGGCCATGCGCCGCTGCATCAAATCGTCCTTGGCCGGCGGCGCGGCGCCTTCGCCCATCTGCGGCATGGCGGTCGGCATCGGTGGCAGATCGGCCCTGGCAACCACATCAACTGGCGGCGCAGGAGGCAACAGCTTGAGCAACGGCTTCTCGGGAACGGTCACCTCTTCGTAGGTGACCTGCTTTTTCTTGTCGTCATCGGCCGAAAACGCATTGCTCGCCACCCACAGCGTCATGCCGATGGTCGCCAGCGACACCAGGACGATGTAAGCCACCGCCGTCTTGTTCACGCCGCGGGTCAGACCTGCAGACAGCTTGGGCATGTTGTCCGACAGAACCGGGCCTTGTCCACCACCGTTGGCATTGGGAAATTGCATCTTCATTTGTTCCTCCTGAGTCCGACCACGTCATTGCCCAACCGCATCACCAGAAACGGATAGACACCCAGCACCACCATCACGTTTTTCTCACTCTTGGTGTTGACCAGAAACTCCTCGCCAAGGCGTTCATTGCGCCCAAACACCGCGGGGAAGTTCGCCATCGGCGGCAGGTGGATGTAGGTGAACTGCTGGTTGTCATACACCCGTGTCGGAACGATGGTCGATGCCTCGTTCACGGTCGAGTAGTCGTAGTTCAGGTGGTAGTTGCCCTGCGAATTCAGCGCACCGGCGGTCGGCGACAAGACGGCGTTGGCCGCCGCCAGGGCACTGGCCCTGTCCGGCGCCTCGCTGCCGTAAACGAAGCGGACCTTGTAGAACACGCCGGCGCTCTTCGCCTCCTCCAGCGTCTTCCACTTGGATGACGACACCTTCAGATCCAGCAGGTACGAGCGCATGTTGGTGCGGATGTACATGTTGGTGTCCACATCCACGTTCTTCGGACGGATGTAGAAGATGTTGTCGCGCCGCACCAGCTCCCAGCCGTCGCTGAAGCCTGTGCCGAAGTCCTTGATCTGCTCTTGTGGGCTGATCTCGATCTGGGTGGCAATGCCCAGGGCCGTGTTCACCCGAGTCACCTGATCAGGCAGGTAAGGCACTTCGCGCACCTCCTGCGCCTGAGCGGCATTGTGCGAAATCACACCCGCCCCTGCCAGCAAGGCCCACAGGGCCACAGTCCGCGTTATCTTTTTTGTCATTGTGAAGCCATCCCTGTCTGTTCCGGAAAATTCGGTTGATTCAGAAAACATCATTGCCCTTGCGTCGGCGTGGCAGGAGCACCGGGCAGATTCGGCTGCTCCGCTGTTGCGACAGGCGCAACCCCCGTTCCCGCCCCATCCGAGCCCTGGTGCGTCACGCCCTCCTCTTCATTCAGCAGCGGAACGCCCATATCCTGGTTCGCCGACTTGAACACCGGGGCGTTGAACTCGTCGTCCACTCTGAACGCCGTCACCTGGAACCCCAAGGGGTTGCGCAAGCGCAGGTTGTCGCTCATCTTGAGGTTGGTCTTGTATTCGTAGCGCAGCGTCCCGACGTGGCTGCTCAGGTAGTCGCTCTTGCCCGTGACCTTGTCAAACTTCCACTTCTCGAAGCGCACCGTCGCACCCGTCGGCCGCGCACCGCGCTCTTCGTCCAGGCCGTTGAACACAATGCTGTTGACCTTGACGCGGATCGCCGTGTTGCGCCCCCAGCGCTTCTCGGGGCTGTTGTTCGACCCGTCGAATTGCTTCACAAACAGGCCCTTGACCTGATCGTTCGACATCGCCGCCACGTACTCCCAGTCGTGCTCATTGATGGTGTCGTAGTCGTACCCCTCGCGGGCCTGCACAAACCGCGCCACATGGCTTCGGTTCAACGCCTCGCTCGCGTAAATGCCCGTTGCGGCCACGTTGTCGCGCAGCGGTGAAATCGTGCTCGTGCTGCGCTTCAAGTCCACCGTCACCAGATACGGCACTTTTTCCTTGAGCGGCAACATGTAGGCAATGCCACCCGCCATCAGCACCGTCAACGCCATCGAACCCATCGCCACAATCCACGCCCGACGCTCGCTGCGCTTGACCATGGAAATCACGTTCGCCTCGAAGTCCATCGACTTCTTGAGAATCACCTGCGAAGCCTCGGAGAGCTCCCGCTTGAACAATGCCATATCAGCCCTGAAAACCTTGTTGATCCACACCCGTCAAACCCGATCCCGACCGCCCATTCAAGGCATCCGGGTCACCAACACGGCCTTGTTCGCCGACACCTGGATGCGCAGCTTCTGGACCGCATAGCTGCGACGCACCGTGTTGAGCGCACGCTGAAGGTTGTTGTCCTTCACGGACTCCAGACCGCTCACCAAGGTCAGGTCGCTCGGGTACTGCCAGTCCAGCGTGCCGCCGTACTCCTTAGCCCAGCGATCCAGCATGTTGCGCAGCGTCGCGTCGGTCGGCAGCATCTGGAATTTGATGAGCTCAGCCTCTTCCTTGAGCGGGATTTCCTGCGGCACCGACGCGAGCGTGTTGACAGGTTTCCAGTTGTCGGCGATGTCGATGGCCTTGGGCACCGCACAGGCCTGGAGGAGGCCCAGCGCGAGCACGCCTGCAGCCCCGCGGGCCATTCGATCCCTGGTTTTCATTGTTTTCGTCTTGGTCATGTTGTATTCACGGATTAAAAAAACGCTTTTGCCCGACATCAGGTGGCTCTTGACATGCCGTATCAACCGTAGGGCATAGGCGGACGCACGGGCTGCGCTTCGTTTCTGGCCACTAGCACCTTGTCTGCACGATGGACGCTGGCGTCTGATTCGGATACTCGAAGATCGCCACCACGGCCCGCACCGCCAGCGAGTGCAGCGTCGGTGCTGGGCGTTGTGTAGACACCCCGCTTTTCATCCAAGGTCATGTCTTGCGCATTGCGGGCCAACACCTCTGGGCGACCAGATGTCGGGTTGCCCATCGACTCGTCGCGACGCAGCTCGCCCGATTGCTCCATCGCATACTGGTTTTGGCGAACGGACTGGAAAGCAGTGGACCCACTCTCATGGGCCAACAACCCTCTGGATCCAGATACATTCCGCGGCCCCGTGGACGCGTCGCCCTGGGAGCCCATTGCCTCCGAGTTGAAACGCCCAATGGCCGTTTGCGCGCTGTAAACGCCACCATTGCTTGATCCGCTGTATCCCGATTGGGTCAGCGACTGGGAACCACCGATCTGGCCCGGTGCATTGCTGGACTGGCTGCCCGTAAAACCCGCTTGTCCGCCGGACCCGCTGTTTTGCGGCTGGTTTTGTCCCAGTGCGGCCATTCCGGCTCCAGCGCCCAGCCCTTTGGCTGCGCCCAGACTGCCCGCCACGGCGCCAGCGCCGGCAAACCCGAATGCCCCGGCGGCAAAGCCAGCGCCTGCGCCGAAGAACTGCATGATGGTGTGGGGGATGGCCATGATGATGGCCGACATCAACGTTCCCAGAGCGGCCAATCGCAACGAACTGCCCGAAATGTCGAACAAATCTGTACCCGTCAAGATACCGCCGTAATAAGCAAGCACCACCGACCCACCATAGATAGCCGTTGCCTTCAAGACCAGGGCACCAATCAGGGTCAGTGTGGCCATCGAGAACAGGGCGCCGAGAATGAATTTGGCCCAAGACCAAAACAGTGCCGTTGTTTGCTGAAACAGCAGAAAGAAGATGAACATCGGTGCCAGCATGATGGCCAAGGTGACCGACAACTCGGTCAACATCAGCAACACCGCCACCAACATCGCCGGCCCACTCTGCCCAATCAAACCCACGGTGGTGGTGATGGTGTTCGGATCCTTGCCGTTGTCCACCGCCTTCATCGACTCGGTGATGGAGTTGAGCAGCGAGGTGATGCCCAGATTGAGATCAACGAGCGTCGTGATGTCCGCACCGTTGGCCACGGCTTGTGAGATCAGGTTTTTGAAGTCGCCCACCCCATCCACGATCGCCGGTGAATTCGCGGCAACAAGGCCCACCAGCGACAAGATCAAGACCATCTTGCCCGTCTGCATGAACAACGGCACGATGGGGTTTCGGTACGCGCCCGTGATGATCTGAAATCCCTGAAAAGAGACCCAGATGGTCATGATCACGGTGGACATCACCCCCAATGCCATGGCGAGCTTTTGTGCGACCAACTCCCGGTACGGCCCCTGGATGATGTCGTCCATGATGTATTCACGCACCGAGCAATAGAAAAACGCATCATTGAGCACCGTCAGCAAATCCGCGCCGGCCCCGGTGATGCCGCTCAGCCCAAACGTGGCTCCGGCAGCCAACACCCCCGCGGCGGAACAAGCAGGCATCAGAAATCTCCAGAAGAAGACAATTTCACAGTCACGGCCGTTCGCTCAGACAACGTCAAGGCATGACGAACGGCACAGAGGGCTTGCGCAGTGCCCCTTTGCCCGCGTCGAACCGGCCGGTGTCACGCTCCCGCTTGGCCTCAACCATCTGCATTTCGTAGGTCTTTTCCCGCTGCTTGTAACCATCCATCAACACCTGCAATTGCATCGCGTCGGTCTGCAACAACGATTGTTGTGCCTGCAGCTCAAAGTGGTAGCGCTGCATTTGGCCTGACTTGTCACCGGCCGCCGTGGTTCGAGACGCATCCACGAGTTTCACAATCTGCTCACGCCGCTTGTTCAGCACCTTTAGCATGTCCTGGCTTTGTTTGAGGGTTTGCAAGCGCAAATTTCTCAAGCCCGCGCAAGCGTTGTAGTGCTTGAGAAATTTTGCATCGTTAGAGCCGCAATCCTGCGCGGTGCCAATGTATTTGTCTGCATTGTCCACTGTGATGGCTTCAAACTTGGTGTCCAGGCCTTTTAAGATGGCTTGATTGGAGCCGGTTCCCAGAGTGACGTCTTGGCCGGAAGAGGAATTGGAGATGGCGCCTTTGAAATCACCTTCGAGATTGTCGTTGGCCGTCAGTCTTCCCACTTCATTTATTTTTCTTATTTCCTTGTAGACGGCATCGTCATATACTGCCCATTGAGCCATAGCCAAGCTTGGGGCTATAAATACCAAGAGCGCCATCAAATACCTCATCACCAAGTTCCTTAATGAACTAACAATACGAATTTCAGTAGAAATTTTTTCGCAGAGTTCCGTACGGGACAACCAAGCTATCCCAACGCACCCAATATGTTGTTTGACGTGGATCCCCAGCACTTCCGAGATCGACCCATAGCTGCTGGCCATTTTCACTCCAAATCATCGTGTCGTCTGAGGTGGTCTCATTGGGTGATTTGCCGACTGCGCGGATGACCTGTTCCTTGGTCATCCCCTCGACGACCCTGTCATACGCCGCCCGGAGATCGATACCCTCCGAATCGTCGCCGCCATCTCCCCCGCCGCAGGCCACCAACGCCAGCCCAGCCGTTCCGCCTAGCAGCATGCGCCCCAGCAGTCGCCGGCGGCTCAACAAAATCAAGGAGTCTTTGGAAATGTGTTTCATGGTTTTCTTCCTGCCTGAGGGTTCGCGCGGAGCGCAACGTTGATGAATGGCCAAGCACAGAGAACGGTATGTGCTTCGAATCTCAAAAATTGTTCAAGATTCACATCTTGATATTTATCATTTGTTAGGTCTCGGTGCCAATGTATTTTTCTACCTTGTCCACCGTGATGGTTTCAAATTTGGTGTCCAGGCCTTTCAAAATAGCTTGGTTGGAACCGGTTCTCAGAGTGACATCTTGGCCGGAAGACGAACTGTAAATAGTCCCTTTGAAGTCTCTATCAAGTTTGTCATGGCCATTTTGCAGCTTCATAATTTCATTTATTTTTCATATTTCCTGAAGCACTGCATCGTCATAAACAGCCCATTGAGCCATCAAAAAATTTGGAGACAAAAAATAAAGAGTGCCAACAAATGCTTCATTCTCAGCGTCTCAAAAGATAAATCATACAAATATCAGTAAAAAACTTTTCGTAGAGTTGCAATTGGAGTAGTCAATTTATCCCAACGCACCCAAGCCGTCGTTCCAGTCGTGTCGTGGATATCCACGTCAAGCTGCTGACCATTTTCACTCCAATACAGCGTTTCATCAGAACTGACGGAATTGGGGTCTCTTCCGACCGCACGGATAACCTCGGCTCTGGTCATCCCCTCAACCACCCTGTCGTACGCCGCCCGGAGATCAATGACCTCCGAATCGTCGCCGCCATCTCCCCCGCCGCAGGCCACCAATGCCAAAGCGGCCGTGCCGCCCAAGGCCCACCGCCCCAGCAGTCGCCGGCGACTCAACAAAATCAAGGAGTCTTTGGAAATGTGTTTCATGGTTTTCTTCCTGCCTGATGGTTCGCGCGGCGCGCGAAGTTGATGAATGGCCAAGCTCCGAACACGTTGGTGTGTGCTTCGTTTGTGCTTGCCTCTCCTGGAAACCGGGTAAGCATAGTCAACATTTACATTCAAAAGCATTACGTACTGTCAGATCATGCAATGGGTTATCTGAAGTATGTAAGCCAATGCCATTCACTCATAGGTACTGAGCGCAAAGCCGCTTGGCGCGCGCTGTGGTCTGGCTCTGTAGCCGTCGTCAAAACTCGGTGATTGCCGTGTTCTGCTGCAGCTCACCCAGCGCTACCCGGCGCCTCAGAACCAAGACGTTGGATTGCCCAAGCCATGCCAGTCGCCACCAGCTTTTTCGCAGTTCTTCTTGGACTTGCGCCATTCGGGCAACGACTGCGGTGTGTAGTGGTAGTGGTTGCTCAAGCTTCCCTTGCCGCTCCTCGCACCCGTGCAAACACCCAGCGCTTTGGACGGGCACTTGAGCACCAAGGCGGAATCGATCTTCATAGGGGTCATTTGAACCAGGCAGGCTTTTTGAAGCTCCGAAGCGCTTTCCCCTTCTGAGGCATCGCTTTCCCAACAACTCAGCAAGGGCAACGATGGACGGGTGATGTCCATGTTGCCTTTCTGCAGACACGAAACCTGCGGCACGGCGGCTTGACCAGGCTTGGGCATTTTGAGTTCAGCGCCCTCAGGCAACTCCGTCAGCTCCGTGAGTTCTGGCGGCTCAGGGGCTTCAGGCATTTGCCCGGGTTTGGGTGGGCTGGACGGGTCCAGCACGCCGGCAAAGCCGACTGGACTTGCTACCATCAGCACCAGACTGATGAACAACGGTGCAAATCGACTGGCAGACATAGAAAAACGCATAGACCCTCCCTGGGTAGTTTCTGAAATCATTCTTTTTTTGGAAATCTGGAAATACGTTCGCCCCCCAATGCCTCTCTGACCAAGGGGGCGATGGCCGACTACTCCTCCATAAGATGCTGGCATTCCTCCAGACCGCCTGGGTTATTGGGTGATCCCTTGTAGCCAAAAGGCATCTTCCCGGGACTTTTCCAGGTGCCGGGCTTGAGGCCATTGGGGCAAACCTCTTCGTACTTGCTGGTCCATTTGGGATTGAAGCAATAGTTGCTGACGATCTTCCAGGTACCAGCGATCGGGTTGACGCCCACCCAGCAATGCGGTGGGTAACCGTAGGCGCAAAAGGAAAATACGTCCTGTCCAGCCGGCAGGTCATCGTTGAAGTAGGCGTTGCCCTTGCTCGTTCCGGCCGGCGCCAGCCCGCCACACTCAGACTGCCCCGCAGCGGCAAAGGCCGACGGCCCTGCAATCAACAGCGCCAAACTCAAGATCCACCGTTGTGTTTTCATTCAAGACTCCCTGTATATCGTCCGCGTTCAGACTTCGTGCCGAACCGATTCCGTCGGCGCATGCCGCAAGAACTCATTGCTGGACACCATGGCAGCCTTGCGGTGGGTTCGAAGCCCTTTGCGCCGCGCGTGGAACTCTGGCAACCAGGTATCGGGTTGGTCGGGTGTCGGGTGCTCACTCAGCAGTTCGCTGAGAATTTCAACGTTGTCACTCGAACCGGACAACACAGCCAACTCATCGTCCATGCCATTCAGATTGAGCTGGCACAACACGGCGTTGTGGCCTTGCTTGACCAGGAAGCAACGGCTGCGCTCGTCCAGTCCAACGACCAGCTCAAACTCCGCCTGCGTCAGTTTGAGCCCTTCAAGGTAGTCTTTGGCGTCTGCATTGGGGTTGGGCAGAAGGACGAGCGTCGCGGTCTGTTCGATCAATGCGGCAGAGATGTCGCTGTTCAGGGCGTCCTGCGGACTTTGGGTCGCAAAGATGCCCAGGCCGTTCTGCTTGCGGATGGTTTTTTGCTTGTTTTTTGCAAAGTCCTTCAACCCGCCTTTGCCTTCGAGCACTTTCCAGAACTCGTCCATCACGTAGATGAACGGTCGACCATCAATCAGACCTTCCATGCGGTGGAGCAGATACTGGATGATGGGTTCGCGGGTTTTGCCGTCTTCAATGATCTCGGTGTAGTCGAAACCAATGATGTTGGAACCCGAGAAATCGATGTTGTCCCTGGGGTTGTCAAACACCCAGGCGGCCGGGCCGCCTTTGCACCAAACCGAGATGCATTCGAAGAGGCTGTTTTCCCCCATATTGGGCAGGCTCTTCTGCAGATTGGTCATGGTGCGCAAGTGCAGCGGCGTATCGAGAATGGCACGCACGGCACGGATCAAATCTTCCTGCTCGGAAGGGGAATACTTGTCCTTCCCACACAAGGTCTGCACCAGTTCGACCAGAAACTGCTCGTTCTCTGGCGTGTTCTCGCATTGCAGGGGGTTGAACCCGGTCGGGCGCCCTTTTTCGAGCGTGAAGTAGCGCCCTCCGCACGCCCGGATAAAGATCTCTGCACCACGATCTTTGTCAAAGAAAAAAATCGTTGGCTCGGGCTGAATTTTCTGCACCTGTGCGAGCAGGAAATTGATCAGAGCGGTCTTTCCGGTACCGGACTTGCCAATGACCATTGTGTTGGCAATGGCTTTTTCACCAAGCGAATATTCGTGAGGTTTGGTGGCGTGAAAATTGAAATGGTAAGCCTGATTGTTCAGCGTTTGTAAAATGCTGACGGATGGACCCCAGGGGTTGAAATGCGGTTTCCCTGTGGCAAAGTTGTGCAATGGGCACAGGCCCAGAAAGTTGAGCGAACTCAGGTTCGCAATTCTGGGGCGAAAACGCCAATTACAAGGGAGCTGGGCATAAAACGCGGCAGGAATCGCCACATCTTCCTTCACTGTCACGAAGCTCGCACCAGACAACTGGGCCCGCGCTTGAGAAATGTTGTTGTACAACTCCTCCTGACCTGATGCGAAGACAGCCATATTGAAATGGTATTGCCCCAGTACAAAATTTCCGGAAGCCAGTTGATCCATCGCAAAATCCAGCTCCACGATCTGACTCACCGCTTTGTCTTCTGAGGAAAGCATCGCACCTTTGGTGCGCTCAAGGGCCTTCATGGAATCGTAACGACTCATGGGCGTGAAGGAGTGCGTGACGATGTACTCGAACTCCAGATACTTCAAGCCATTCAATATCCCTGGCCAAGAACTGTCTGCGTACTCCTTGATATTGAGAATAGCACCGTAGTAGTTTTCACCATTGGCCGTGCGAATAGCAAAATCACCACTGCCCGTTGAAAACATGTGTTTGCTCGTGGGCAAGTAGTCGTAGATCGGCGCGGGCAACACCGGAACCGGCTCATCAACGTGGTTCACCAGATAACCGAAAAATTCCAGATTTTCGGAGAACACCTGCTTGTGGATGCTTTCGTACAAGCCCAACCGGTATGGTGAATAGTCTTGAAGCAGCGCCTCGACGTTGCCCACCAGTTCGTAAATCTTCTCGAGATAGGCCTTCTCTTCGCGGCGGAGAACTTCCACGTCCCTGGAAATGGCCGCAAATCGCTTTCCACTGACCACCGGACGGTAAATCATCGTCAGATACAGTTCGTTCTGCATCAGGCGCTTGCTGGACAAGCGCTCCATGTAGCTTTCGTGAAGCGCCTGACTGAACCGGTGCGGGAAGCTGGCCTCAGCCTTGATCGGCCTGCGTCTACGCACGTCATGTGACCAGAAAGCGATGTTCTCAAAATCCGGGGCACGCAGGCTTTGCAACAGACTGTTGAACGTCTTGTGACGGTGCTCCAGCTCCCAGTCCTCTCGACCCACGAACGGGAACCCGCTCAGAAGCCAGGTGATCATGTAGTCACCCTCCCGCGACTTCACCACGTGGGTATCCACGTGGGTACTGAAAGGAATGAAATTGCTGTAGTTGGCGTCGGGAGAAAACATATCAGGGCTTGAGTCAACTACTAATAAATTAGATCATGCTGGCCACAGCACATCAGTCCTCGTAGCCGTGCACTTTGTCGGCATTTTTGGAATATTGTGATGGGCCAAAGACCCAAGCCCCACCATTTTTCTGTTGATTTTTTGGCAAAAATCGAAACACCAGATTCAAACCAATCAAACGAAAAATCATTTCGTCCTTTTTTGTCATGAAGCGCATGAAAAAAATACTGACAGGAATCAACAACAACATGTACAGCGAAAAATACATAGCCAATAGAAGCGGAAGTCCCGCGCCCACGATAAATGGTATGTACGGGACACCCAAAATCATCGCTGGGCGGGTGCATCCCCGGAACAAGACATCTTTTTGCAACGCTACTCCAAAATTCTCGTTCAGGGAATATGTGATTAAAAAATCAGGTGCAAGTAGCGGCACCACCAGTCCATCCGGCGGTAAACCACCCGGCAATGGCTGCAGCACCACCAATCAACAAACCACCAATAAGAACAGGAGCGACATCGGATAGCCTTTTGTGAGCGAATGCAATTTGATAGCCCGCAAATACGATCGCAATCGTGACCACCAGCACTGAAACAGCTTTCAACAAGGTTTCAAAATTCTGGAAAAAGAGCACCACATTATCGCAAGCCCCCTTGAAGCCAACTGCTGGAGCAGCCTGGGCATACACATCAACAGAAAGCATCATCACTGCGAAAAAAAACATCAGCGAAAGCACTGTTTTCTTTTCAATACCTTGTTGGTTCAATTGCCAATTCACGATTTACTCCTGATTAAAAAACGAAAGACTTGTCTGAAGATGATAGTTTGTCCTGCGACCCAGGACCAACGTCGCCGACCCGTGGAGGGCCACCAACAGCGTTTTCAGGTTTCCCTGAAGACTCAGAGACGTGCAACAAGCTGCCACCTTTGCGAGTGGCTATGGCATTGGTTGCACTGAATTTTTGAGGCTTGCGCCCGCTTCCTGCACCGGGTGTCACAGGGGTATTCAAATCGGGCAGCGGAAGCTGTTCTGCTGGCAAGTTCACACTGGGGGGCGGCAGCAATCGCGTTTGGTAAGGATCGCCATTGACGCCCACCAATTGGGTCGGGATGTTGCTCAATCCGCGTGATGGAGGCTTGATCACTCCCGACATGACGGCGCCCGGCCCAGGGACGGGTATTGCGGAACGGCTTTCTGCCGTTTCGATGCTGGCGCCGCTGCTTTGCATTTGCGATGATGGAGCCTGCGCAAGGGCCAGGGCCGCGGCAGTCACGGACAACGACGTCGAAGGCTGGTACTTGCGGATGGCGTGCGGCTCCGGGTAAGCAGTGGTCTGGAAGGTCACGACAGTTGGGGCTGCAGACATGGCGGCGGCGGCATGGCCACCACCGAGGGGCACGTTGTCTTCCCGGGCGGGCTTTCGCGGGCTGTTGTTGTAGGGAATGATCCGGACTGGTTGAGCTTGGGCCACGAGGCCAAACTGAACCTTTCGCATGGATGCGAAGATCTTCTGCACATAGCCGTGTTCAAACCCGGTGGCGAAGTTGCCGGAGTAGTAGCAGCTGAAAGCCTTTCCCCAGTCTTGGGCGCGGTCGTAACACTCGCGAAGAATGCGCGAACCGGCCCTGAGGTTCGAGCAAACATCGAATGCTTCAGCGTAGGTATTCAGGCCGTATTTCGCGAGGTTGTAGCGATTGACCTGAGCAATACCGACCGAGAAGTTGTAGCCCTCTTCTTTGAGCTGGCGAACCGCAGCCAGCGCCTCTTGAAGGCTCTTGGGCTGACTTGCGAGATACCCCCCCACCACGCCGATGGCGAAAGGATTGCGTGATGACTCCACATGAACCACGTGGCGCATCACTTCATGGGGGACCGACAGTTCGGGGCAATCCAGCATTGGAACCAAGCAACGGCAAACGCACCGAGCCCTGGATCAGCGCACTGCCACACAGGTGTCGGCAATGGTGGCCAGAGCGAACGCCGGGGTGCGGCCGCTTCCTCCTGAAAATCAATTTTATTGCTGGTTATTGTAACTTGCGTACTACAAGAATCCTTACATAGAGATTTATTCTGAGAACTTGGTAGTCTCAATCTGTTAACCGTGATCCGGATGAGGCTCAGGAAACCGGTGCCCTTGAAGACTGCACAGCGATCCAAACCGCCAACACATCACAGGTCTCCTGCACGTCGTGCACTCGAACCACGCTTCCGCCTTTGTCCACAGCCAGCAAGGCCGCCGCCACGCTGGCCGACACGCGTTCGGCAGGCACGTCTCGCCCAGTCACAGCACCCAGCGAGGACTTGCGCGACCAGCCCGCCAGCAAGGGATAGCCATCGGCGAGCAAGGCCTGCTGCCGTGCGAGCAGGCTGAAGTTCTGCTCGACGGTTTTACCGAATCCGATGCCGGGATCGAGAACGATGCGTTCGCCAGCCACATTCAGTGCGAGCAAAGCGTCCACCCGTTGCCTTAGGAAGGCGGCCACCAGGGGCACCACGTCACCCTGCATGGGCGCAACCTGCATGGTCTGCGGATCACGGTGCATGTGCATCAGGCACACGCCGCAGCGCGGGTGCGAAGCGACCACCTGCAACGCATCGCCCTGACGCAGCGCCCAGATGTCGTTGATGATGTCGGCCCCTTCGTCCAGAACCGCTCGCATGACCTCGGGTTTGTAGGTATCGACGGACAACGGCACGCCGAGTTTCACGGCTTCGCGAACCACGGGCAGCACACGCGCCAACTCTTCGTTCAGCGGCACCGCCGGGCTGCCCGGCCGGGTGGACTCACCGCCGATGTCGAGGATGTGCGCGCCCTCTTTCAGCAACTGCTCGCAGTGCAGCAGCGCAGCCCGGGTACCGGCGTAATGGCCGCCGTCTGAAAAGGAGTCGGGTGTGACGTTGACGATGCCCATGACCTTGGGTTGGGTCAAGTCGATGTCGAAACGGGAAGTTTGCCAATGCATGAGATGGAACCCGAAAAAGGCAACGGGGCCAGAGGCCCCGTTAAATGAAAGCAGGTGACGACCTGCGAAATCAGGCTGCTGTTGGCGCCGGATCGGTGTTCACCGCGGGTGTGCCACCACTGCCACTACCACCGCCCCCCACCGAAGGGTTGCGTGGTGTCCAGTCCTTGGGTGGACGGGGCGGCTTGCCGGCCATGATGTCGTCAATCTGGTCGGCATCGATGGTTTCCCATTCGAGCAAGGCTTTCGCCATCGCGTGCATCTTGTCGCTGTGCTCTTCGATCAGCTCGCGCGCCAGCTTGTACTGCTGGTCGATGATGCGGCGCACCTCGGCGTCGACCTTCTGCATGGTCTGCTCGCTCATGTTGGTGGTCTTGGTCACCGAGCGACCCAGGAACACTTCGCCTTCGTTTTCGGCATACACCATCGGGCCCAGCGCATCGGTCATGCCGTAGCGCATCACCATGTCGCGGGCGATCGTGGTCGCGCGCTCGAAGTCGTTGGAAGCGCCGGTGGTCATCTGGTGCATGAACACCTCTTCGGCAATGCGGCCACCAAACAACATGCTGATCTGGTTCAGCATGTAGTCCTTGTCGTAGCTGTAGCGGTCCTGCGCCGGCAGGCTCATGGTCACACCCAGTGCGCGGCCACGCGGGATGATGGTGACCTTGTGCACCGGATCGCACTTGGGCATCAGCTTGCCGATCAGGGCGTGACCGGCTTCGTGGTACGCCGTGTTGCGGCGCTCTTCCTCGGGCATCACCATGCTCTTGCGCTCGGGACCCATGAAGATCTTGTCTTTGGCCTTTTCAAAGTCCTGCATCTCGACCACGCGGGCATTGCGGCGTGCGGCCATCAGGGCAGCTTCGTTACACAGGTTGGCCAGATCGGCACCGCTCATGCCGGGCGTGCCGCGGGCGATCACGCTGGGGTTCACGTCGGTGCCGAGCGGCACCTTGCGCATGTGCACATTCAGGATCTGCTCGCGACCGCGGATGTCGGGCAGGGTCACATAGACCTGCCGGTCGAAACGACCCGGGCGCAGCAAGGCGGCGTCCAGGATGTCGGGGCGGTTGGTGGCCGCGACCACGATCACGCCCAGGTTGGTTTCGAAACCGTCCATCTCGACCAGCATCTGGTTCAGGGTCTGCTCGCGTTCGTCGTTGCCACCGCCCAAGCCGGCGCCACGCTGGCGACCGACGGCGTCGATTTCATCGATGAAGATGATGCAGGGCGCGTTTTTCTTGGCGTTTTCGAACATGTCGCGCACGCGGGCTGCGCCCACGCCAACAAACATTTCCACGAAGTCGGAGCCCGAAATGCTGAAGAACGGCACCTTGGCTTCACCGGCAATGCCCTTGGCCAGCAGCGTCTTGCCGGTGCCCGGAGGGCCAACCAGCAACAGGCCGCGCGGAATGCGACCACCCAGCTTCTGGAACTTGGCCGGGTCTTTCAGGAAGTCCACAACCTCCTTGACTTCTTCTTTGGCTTCGTCGCAACCGGCCACATCGGCAAAGGTGACGGTGTTGTTGTTCTCGTCGAGCATGCGCGCCTTGCTCTTGCCGAAGCTGAAGGCACCGCCTTTGCCACCGCCCTGCATCTGGCGCATGAAGTAGATCCAGACGCCGATCAGCAGCAACATCGGACCCCAGCTCACGAGCAGGGTCATCAACAGCGAACCTTCTTCGCGCGGACGCACATCGAACTTGACGTTGTTGTTGATCAGGTCGCCCACCAAGCCGCGGTCCAGATAGGTCGCGGTGGTACGGATACGACGGTCGTCCTGGGTCACGGCCACGATTTCGGTGCCGCCCTGGCCTTCCTGGATCGTGGCGCTCTTGATGCGCTGGGCCTTCACCTCGTCGAGAAACTCGGAGTAGCCGATGTAGCCAGCGCCAGCCGCTGCGCGGCCGTCAAACTGCTTGAAGACGGTGAAAAGCACCATGGCGATAACCATCCACACGGCGATTTTCGAGAACCACTGGTTGTTCAAGTGCAGCTCCTGGCTAGAACATTGTCGTAAACACGCATATTGAGCCCATTTTAGGTCTTTCAAGAAGACCTGCCATTGACAAATGACTTGGCAATGTCAATCAGAGGGTTAGCTGTTTATCAACCCCGGCACGAAGTTTCAGACCCGTGCCTGTGGTTTCAGACCCATACCCACCAGAAAGGTTTCAGAAGATTTGTCGCGAGAAGCCTTGGGCTTGATGGCTTTGACCACGCGGAAGGTCTGGCGAAACAGCGCCACTGCGGTGTCATACGCCCCGCCGTGAAAGAGCTTGACCACCAGCGCGCCGTCGGGCTTGAGGTGGTTCACGCTGAAATCCACGGCGAGTTCGATCAGGTCGGTGATGCGCGCTGCGTCGGCCGATCCGATACCCGACAGATTCGGCGCCATGTCGGAAACCACCACATCCACAGCCGCCACACCCCGGTCGATCAGGGACTGCTCCAGCGCAGCCAGCACCTCGTGTTCGCGAAAATCGCCCAGGATGAAGTGAACACCTTCCACCGCCTCCATGGGCAGCATGTCGAGAGCGATGATCTGACCGTGAAGCTCGCCCACCGCCGCGCCCTGCGGGCTCAGACGGCGTCGCACATACTGGCTCCAGGCGCCTGGCGCCGAACCGAGGTCGACCACGCAGTGCCCGGGATGGATCAGGCCCAGGGTTTCGTCAATTTCCTTGAGTTTGTAGGCGGCCCGCGCGCGGTAGCCGTCCCTTTTCGCCAGCTTCACATAAGGATCGTTGACGTGCTGGTTGAGCCAGGCCTTGTTGACCTTCTTGCTCTGGGTCTTGACTTTCATGCCCATAAAGGTCTTTTCAGTTCTGTGTAAACGATAATTGTCCCATGCCCCAGATCACACTCACTCCCGCCCAGCGCAAAGTCCACCGCGCTGATGCCCATCACCTCGATCCGGTCGTCCTCGTTGGCGGCGATGGACTGAGCCCGTCCGTCAAGAAAGAAATCGACAACGCTCTGAAGGCCCACGGCCTGATCAAGGTGCGCGTGTTCAGCGACGACCGTGCCGCGCGCGAACTCATGCTCAAGACACTGGCCGACGAGCTCGATGCCGCACCGATCCAGCACATTGGCAAATTGCTGGTGTTGTGGCGCCCGATGCCTGAAAAAGAAAAGGCGTCGGACGAAGAGCGCATGCCAGGACCGCGTGATGTCAAGGTGCTCAAGTTCAGCAAACGGGGCGGCCAGCGCCCGGAAGTCAAGGTGGTGCGAGTCCTGGGCAACCAGCGCCTCACGCCCGGCGGCCAGGTGAAGCGCGCCAAGGTCATGAAAAAGAGCATCAAGAAGAGCGCCCGCTGAGCCGATCTAACGGCCTCCAACGGCTTGAACTTCCCCTGTCGTGCACCATCTGAAACCGCATGAACCTTCAAACTGCTCCGGGGGCCACCCAACCCCTGCTGGATTTTTCCGATTTGCCGCGTTTCGATGCCATCACGCCGGCCCAGGTGGCGCCGGCGCTGGACGTCTTGCTGAACGACGCCAACCGTGCACTGGAGCAGGTCACGGCAGACACTTTTCCGTCTGAATGGGCCGCCATTGCCCGCACGCTGGACGTCGCCACCGAGCGGCTTTCGCGCGCCTGGGGCGCCGTCAGCCACCTCAACAGCGTGGCTGACACACCCGAGCTGCGCGCCGCCTACAACGAGGCCCTGCCCAAGGTCACCGAATTCTGGACCCGGCTGGGCTCCGACGAACGTCTCTACGCCAAATACAAGGCCATGGCGCCGGCCAGCCTCAACACGGAGCAAACCCAGGCGCACAAAAACGCCATGCGGAGCTTTGTGCTCGGCGGAGCGGAACTGCAGGGCGAGGCCAAGACACGTTTTGCCTGGTTGCAGGAGCGCCAAGCCGAGCTGGGGCAAAAATTCAGTGAAAACGCGCTGGATGCGACCGACGCGTTTTCGCTGATCGTGTCTACCGAAGAACTGGCGGGTGTCCCGGCCGATGTGCTGCAAGCCACGGCCGCCGCGGCCAAGGCAGAAGGCCAGACGGGTCACAAACTGACCCTCAAGATGCCTTGCTACTTGCCGGTCATGCAGTTCGCGCACAGCAGCGCGCTGCGCGAAAAGCTCTACCGGGCCTACGTCACCCGAGCCAGCGACCAGGCGACCGAAGATGCGCTGAAGTTCGACAACACCGCCATCATGGCCGAGCTGCTGGCCCTGCGCCATGAAGAAGCGAAGCTGCTGGGCTACCGCCACTTTGGCGACGTGTCGCTGGTGCCCAAAATGGCCGAATCACCCGAACAGGTGGTTCAGTTCCTTCGCGATCTGGCAAGCAAGGCGCGCCCGTATGCCGACAAAGACCTGGCTGATCTGCGCGCTTTCGCCGCCCGCGAACTCGGCCTGACCGAGCCGCAAGCCTGGGACTGGCCCTACATCGGCGAAAAACTCAAGGAAGCGCGCTACGCGTTCAGTGAGCAGGAAGTCAAACCGTATTTCACCGCACCCAAGGTACAAGCAGGGCTGTTCCAGATCGTCGAAACACTCTTCGAAGTCGCCATTCGCCGCGACACGGCACCGGTCTGGCACCCCGGCGTGGAGTTCTATCGCATCGAGCGCAACACGCCCGCGGGCACCCAGCTGGTGGGCCAGTTCTACCTCGACCCGGCCGCCCGCACGGGCAAACGTGGCGGAGCCTGGATGGACGATGTCCGCGCCCGCTGGCTGCGCCCGGACACCGGCGCGTTGCAGACACCGGTGGCGCACCTGGTGTGCAATTTCGCTGAAGGCGTTGAGGTGGACGGTGTCAAGAAGCCGCCGCTGCTGACGCACGACGACGTCATCACCCTCTTCCACGAATTCGGCCACGGCCTGCACCACATGCTGACCCAGGTGAACGAGCGCGATGTCTCGGGCATCAGCGGCGTGGAGTGGGACGCAGTCGAGTTGCCCAGCCAGTTCATGGAGAACTTCTGCTGGGAATGGGACGTTCTCAAACACATGACGGCCCATGTGGACACCGGTGAACCCCTGCCGCGCGAGCTGTTCGACAAGATGCTGGCCGCAAAGAATTACCAGAGCGGCCTGCAGACCCTGCGCCAAGTGGAATTTTCGCTGTTTGACATGCTGCTGCACAGCCAGACCGAGCCCGTCACCGGTGGCGACGCCATCCTGGCCCTGCAGCAACAGGTACGCGATGAAGTGGCCGTGCTGCAACCGCCCGCCTACAGCCGCACGCCCCACACCTTCAGCCACATCTTCGCGGGCGGTTATTCTGCCGGTTACTACAGCTACAAGTGGGCCGAAGTGCTTTCGGCCGATGCCTACGCCGCGTTCGAAGAAGCGGCCCAGAAAAGCGGGCACAGCACACTGGATGTGGAAACGGGTCGGCGCTACCGTGAGGCGATTCTGGAAGCTGGCGGCAGCCGCCCGGCCATGGCGTCATTCAAGGCCTTCCGCGGACGGGAGCCAGGCATTGACGCCTTGCTGCGCCACCAGGGCATGGCCTGAGAGCGAACGCCCTCCTGAATGTGGTTTGGAACTTGTTTTTGGCAGAAGGATTTGACATGAGCATCACCCTTTCCCAGGCTTCTCCACAGCACACGCTGGTGCGCGCTGCAATGCTCGGCATCGTGTTCGGCGCGCTCGCTGCACCCTGGGCCACGGCACAAGGCGTCTACCGCATCGTGGGGCCCGATGGCAAGGTGAGCTATTCGGACCAGCCCCCACCCGCCAACACCAAGGCTTCGGTCGTGGGTGGGGCCTCTGCCGGTGCCTCGGCGGCCGCCAACGCACAACTGCCGCTGGAACTGCGCCAGGCGGTCAACCGCTATCCGGTCACCCTCTACACCGCGACCGATTGCGCGCCCTGCAACACCGGGCGCAACCTGCTCAACGCGCGTGGTGTGCCTTACACCGAAAAAACAGTCCACTCCGCCGAGGACGCCGCTGCGCTGAAACGCCTGAGTGGAGAAACCTCGCTGCCCTTCCTGACCATCGGTGGGCAACAGATCAAAGGGTTCTCGGACGCTGATTGGACACAGTACCTGGACGCAGCGGGTTACCCCAAACAGTCCGTCCTGCCGTCCGGTTACCGCCGACCTGCCGCAACGGCGCTGGTGGTGACACAACCTGCGCAGGCGGCTGCAACAGCGCGACCGAACGGTGCTCAGGCCCGGCCGCCCGTGCAGCCGGCCGAAACACCGGTGACACCCCCGACCGACAACCCGGCCGGCATCCGCTTCTGAGCGGATTCTGACGCAGAGACTCAGAACGTCAGCGTCTTCACCCCGCTGCTGGTACCCAGCAGGCAGACGCTGGCCTTCTGGTGCGCGAACACCCCCACAGTGACCACGCCAGGCCACTGGTTCACTTCACTCTCGAAGGCCAGCGGATCTGTGATCTGCAAGCCGGTCACGTCCAGGATGTGCTGCCCGTTGTCGGTCACCAGCGGAGCGCCATCCTTGAGCCGCAGGTGCGCCTTGCCGCCCAGCGCTTCAAACTGGCGGATCAGCCGGGCTGCGGCCATCGGGATCACCTCCACCGGCAACGGGAAAGCGCCCAGTGCCTTCACCATCTTGGACTCGTCGGCGATGCAGATGAACCGGCGCGACTGGGCGGCCACGATCTTCTCGCGTGTGAGCGCCGCGCCGCCACCTTTGATCATGTGGCCCTGCGCATCGATTTCGTCGGCACCGTCGATGTAGACGGAGAGTTCGGCCACATCGTTGGCGGCGAACACCGGGATGCCCAGTGCTTTCAGCCGGGCCGTGGAGGCTTCCGAACTCGACACCGCGCCAGGAATCTGGTCCTTCATGGTGGCGAGCGCATCAATGAACTTGTTGACTGTGGAGCCAGTGCCCACGCCAACGATGTCACCAGGGGTCACGTATTGCAGGGCGGCCTGGCCCACCAGGGCTTTGAGTTCGTCTTGGGTCATTTGAGACAATCAGCGGTTACAAAGAATCATCCCATTATCCAATGTCCCTTCTGCCCTACGCTGTCGCACGCCCCTTCCTCTTTGGCCTGGACCCCGAGGCCGCCCATGAACTGACGCTGCACAGCATCGCGAAGCTGCAGCACTCGCCACTGACCTGCCTCTACGGCGAAACCCGGGTTGACGATCCGGTCACCCTGGCCGGCCTGAACTTCCCCAACCGTGTCGGTCTGGCGGCAGGGCTGGACAAGAATGCCGCCTGCATCGATGGCCTGGCTGCCATGGGTTTCGGATTTGTCGAAGTGGGCACCGTCACACCCAAGGCGCAGCCCGGTAACCCCAAGCCGCGCATGTTCCGTTTGCCCAAGGCTGAAGCGCTGATCAACCGGCTGGGGTTCAACAACGATGGCCTGGAAGCCTTCATCGCCAATGTGCAGCGGGCCCGCTTTCGCAACAAGGGTGGCGCCCATCCGATGCTGCTGGGCCTGAACATCGGCAAGAACGCCAGCACGCCGATCGAGCGCGCCACCGACGACTACCTGACCTGCCTGGAGGGCGTGTACCCCCACGCCGACTACGTCACGGTCAACATCTCCAGCCCGAACACCCAGAACCTGCGCAGCCTGCAGAGCGACGAGGCACTGGACGCGCTGCTGGGCGCTGTCGCTGAACGTCGGGAAGCCCTGGCCCAGCAGACGGGCCGGCGCATTCCCATCTTCGTCAAGATCGCACCCGATCTGGACGACACACAGATCGAGGTGATCGCCACCACCTTGATGCGTTATGGCACCGACAGCACAGGCCAGGCGAACAACGCCTTCGGCGTGATCGCCACCAACACGACGCTCAGCCGCGAAGCGGTGGCTGGCTTGCCTCACGCGCAAGAAGCGGGTGGGCTATCGGGCGCGCCGGTGCTGGCCGCCAGCAACCGCGTGATCCGGCGCCTGCGCGCCTGCCTGGGCAAGAGTTTCCCCATCATCGGCGTGGGCGGCATCCTGAGTGCAGCGGATGCGGTGAGCAAGATCCAGTCCGGCGCCAACGTGGTCCAGATCTACACCGGGCTGATTTACAAGGGCCCGGGGCTCGTCCGGGATGCTGCCGAGGCGATCAGGACCGCAGCACCCGCGTCCCACTGAACAGGATGGCGGCGGCGCTCACAGCAACGCTGCCACCTGCTCGCCAATGGCCAGGCAACTGGTCAGACCCGGCGATTCGATGCCCAGCAAATTGACCAGTCCCGGCACGCCGTGCACGGCTGGGCCATCGATGCGGAAATCGGCTGCGGGCCCATGCGGGCCGCTGATCTTGGGTCGCATGCCGGCATAACCGGGTAACAAGGCGTCCTCAGGCAATCCCGGCCAATACTGGCGCACCGCGGCGTAAAAACCGTCAGCGCTGGCCGGATTCACGCTCAGGTCGTCCGGGTCGTCGGTCCACTGCACATCCGGCCCGAACTTGGCCTGCCCGCCCAGATCGAGCGTCAGGTGCACACCCAGCCCGGCCAGATGCGCCTCGGGATCGGGCGCGGGGTAGATCAGGCGAGCAAATGGCGAGCGCCCGCTCAAGGTGAAGTAACTGCCCTTGGCGTACCAGGCCCGGGGCGCGTGGGCGGGGTCCAGACCCAGAGTGTTCCGCGCGAGTTGGCAGGCTTGCAGCCCAGCGGCGTTGACCACGCTGCGCGCCATCAACTCGGTACCGTCCTGCATCAGCACCTCGATCCCGGCACCCGTCGCCCGCAGGCGCTCGACCCCACTGTGGCAGGCCACCAATCCCCCAGCGTTTTCCAGATCACCTTGCAGGCTCAGCATCAGGGCATGGCTGTCCACGATGCCGGTGGAGGGTGAAAGCAAAGCTGCCACGCAGTCGAGTTCGGGCTCCAGCGCCAGAGCTTCGGCGCGTGTGAGCCAGGTCAAATCGTGCACGCCATTGGCTTCGGCTTGGGCCAGGATGCCCGACAAACCGCGCTCTTGAGACGCCGAGTTGGCGACGATCAACTTGCCGCACCGGCGGTGAGCGATCCCGCGTTCGGCGCAATAGGTGTACAGCAGCGCCCTGCCTTGCACGCACAAGTGCGCCTTGAGCGATCCCTGCGGGTAATAGATGCCCGCGTGGATCACTTCGCTGTTGCGTGAACTCGTGCCGGTGCCAATGGTGGTCTCGCGCTCCAGCACCATCACCTCGCGCCCGGCCAGTGCCAGCGCGCGTGCCACCGCCAGCCCGACCACGCCCGCACCGATCACCACCGCATCGACCTGCTCCATGCCGCCCACTCCTGTCAAAGACATGCGCCTGACCTGTGCTGAATCGGTTTTACATCTGCGATATGCACACC
>Ga0209262_10000196_pt1 | contig 34187 bp, 30 predicted proteins | sample Lowcelwee11metaG_FD_187171 | JGI IMG/M metagenome (GOLD analysis project Ga0209262, IMG submission 187171) | Freshwater pond sediment microbial communities from the University of Edinburgh, under environmental carbon perturbations - Low... | ecosystem: Environmental > Aquatic > Freshwater >... | reverse complement strand
AATTATATGAGTCAATTAATAGTTTTAACTCGATATTAAATTGATATTTTATTTTTATTTGAAAAGAAGAAATATTTTAAATATTAGAATGTTAGAGTTGTTAAATAATGAAAGTTAACAACTCTAAAATTCTTATCTTGTTATGAACTTTTTATCAAAGTTTAACTGAAAACACCTAAAAATGTTTTAGGTGTTTGATTTATTTGAATTGTTGTTAAAACAGAATTCGTTTAGGGGGGGTTGGCCCCCCCATATGAGAATTTTATTTTTATCAAATTCAGCTTTAATTCCATTTTTATTTAAAAGTCGAAGAACTTCAGACTTAAACACATACAACTTTATTTTTTGTTCATATGATAAGTATGAATACATGAGACAATAATCAATAAGCTCTTGTTCTTTTATTTCAATGAATTCAAGTCCATCAATTAACCTATCATGTTTTGAATAATAACCATGTAAAACTTTGTATGCTGATTTTTTATCTCGAATACCTAAGAATTCCATTGATTCTTCTAATGTAATTGGATATTCATCTTTTGAGATGATAGCTAATGAAATCATATTTATATACATTTGCTCTATTGATTCAGGTATAAGTGTTGATATCTCAATTCCATTGACATACATTTTTTCTATCGATGCTACTTCTGATGCGATTCTTGGTATATAAGAATTAACTTTTGAATTGATATTTTCAATCTGTTTTTTTGTTCGAATTCGAGGTACAGATATCTCAAATGATGATTCAAAATATTTTGAAACAATTGTTTTTCGAAGTTCTTCTTTCTCATAGTTGCGATCACGATGATCATTTTCATTTATTTCTATTGCAATTAAAATACCATTTATTGAAAGAACAGAGTCGAGAATGTAATTCGATGAAATTATTGGATATTGAAATAACATCAAGTAACCATTTTTTATTGCGAAGTAATCGTATAGAATTGATAATGAATAAATTTCTGTTGGTTTATCAAATCTCTTTAGTAACTTTGATAGATCAATCTCAGGAAAACATCTTTGTTGGACACAAAAATGAAATGGAGATGTGGTGCATTCTTGAATTATTCTTTCAAAATAAATTATAGGAATAATACTATCATTGTTGATGAATGAGGTATAACTATGAATTTTTAAGTAAATCTTTGAATATTTTTTGATTCCTAATTTTGAACAAAGATCTGAAAATGTAAAGCAAGTAAAAGTATCAGATATTATTTTTGTTTCATAATATATTGTTAGTTCATGTTGATAAAATGAAAAATTAAGTAAATCTGAAACTTTATTGTAGACTTTAATTGAACTTTGTTCGAGTTCATATAAGTTATCCATTTGATAAATTCTAAAATAATTTAACATTGGATCCAAAATTAATCTCAGATCATTTTAATTTCAAATGAAATTAAAATGGGTTCATCAAGTTCATGTGATAAATTTATTATTGAATTTCCAAACTCAACCAAAGAAACATTAGAAGATAAACTCAAACTTTTTGGGTTAACTAACAAACTCATCACACACAATAATAAACAAACCAAACTTGACATCTCTGTCATTCAATGTTCATCAGTAAAATTTGGTATTTCAATAAATATTTTAGATTCATTCCTTGTTTCATTTCCAAAGATACTTCAATCACTTTCTGAATGTAGAAATGGATTCTCACTAACAAAAGAAACAGATTGTGGTAAACTTTCAAATAAAAATAAAAACACATATCTCAATCTTTTTCCCGAATCAACGTGGTTACCTGATGATATCTTTGAATTTATTCGATTCATCATTTCTGATGATACGCTATTTACTCCGGTTCAAAATCAATCATTCGAAGCAAAAACAGAACATTTAGGTAAATTACTTCGTTTATTTTATCATTTAGTTGAACATTCATATCCACTTTATCTTCGACCAAGAACATTAGAAAAATTTCATTATGCAATTGATTCATTGAATCTTTCTTATTTAAACTATGTGGGGAAAATTACTCCAAATGATCAAATTAAATATCTGAGATATTCTTGGGTGTACACATATGTAAACAACATTGTTTTACCACCACATAATTTGTTTCCAACATCTGATGATATTTTTACATTTGCTTATGTGGGAAAGTTATGTTCTGAAGTTAAAGAAAATGAACTCGCTACTCCTATTTGTCGCTTACCTTCGTCTATTACAACATTATTAGCACTTAAACTTTCAACAATTTTAGTTTATCCACTTGATGTTTATTCGAATTTAACGAGAGAAGAATTTATTCTTCTTTGTAAATCAGGTAGTGAAAAATTATTAAATAAACTTCGATTGGATGATTTGAGAAACTTGAGTTTTGAAGTTTCAAAAGATTCAAAGAATACTCCTAACTTCACTGATTTAAACAAACCAATGGGAGCACTTACAGATGAAGAAATTGAAAAGTTAAGAAAAATAGTTAATTCCCCAGAGACAATGGAGGTGGTAACAAAAGGATATGATGAAAATAAAATTAATTATTTGATTGGTGAAGCAATAAAGATTTATGATGTTATTAATTCAGATGAGTTTGCATTGATACCTGATATTTCAGTGAGTAAAACAAAACCAAATAAAATTACTGATGTACATTCAACATATTCGTTGAATTCATTGATAATTTTGTATGCGTTGATGAACACAGATAAAAAAGAAAAGTTTTTACCGACAAACGGATCAACGTTTTATGCTACACACAGCGAGACTCATCCAAGTATTCCTTCGCGATATTTGTTGTCTTTGCCAGCTTCAATGACAATTAGATTAACAGGTGGATGTTTTAGCGAACAATTTCATATTAGTAATTTAACGAGTAATAGATATTTGATAACCAGAGAAAACAAAGAATTATTCTCTGGCTCGATGATTGGACAAAGAGAAAAATTAGCGGTTCCTATTTACAAAAATAAAAAATATTTAATCCAATATTTCTTTGTTCGACTTCGATCAACAGAAAAATATTTATTAAGTAACATTAGATTTCATTCTATGACAAAAGAACAAAAAGAAATACTGATGAAATTTGATTCAAATGCTGCGGCTGTTCAATTGGTCAATCTGAAAAGGTTCTTTGATTCATTGAATATAATGCCTGAAATTGATCAAAGTATGAAAGAGAAACTTGGTGGATTAAAAAATAAAACATTAAAGGAGATTAGAGTGGAATTAGAGAAAATAGTTGGTGGAACAAATAAAGAAATGAATTCAGAAATAGTTAATAGTGATGTAGGTTTGGCATCTCGATTGGCATTCAAAAAAGATATTGTTACTGATTTAAATCTGAGTATGTCTGAGAATTATTGTTTAACGAATGAAAAGAACTCAATGATGGTTCCAATGATGATGGGAATGATTCTTATGAAGTTTTTTGGTGTAAAATGGAGAAATGCAATGAAACCAAAAGTAGTTGAATTGTTCGATTCAATGGGTATAGATCAAAGTAAAGTTAGTGAAGTTGCACATAAATGGAAAATGAGTAGTTCATTTGATTGGAGAAACCCATTGAATCCAACAGGGTTCAATTCGTTCCTGAGATATGAAAAATACTTGAATGATGATGGAACAACGTTTGAAAGAATGAGACTAAGCGATAATTGCGTCAATGATTGTGGAAAAAATGACAGTATACTTGATGTCAAAGAATTCTTTGTTGATCTAAAATATTAAATATTTTATTATGACATCGTAAAAACTTCAAACATATTCTAAGAATATGTTTGAAGTTTTTATTTTACTGGAGATGAATCAAGAAAAATTGTTTTGTATGATCATGGGTTTATTCGTAAATTTTTTTACTGTAAAAATTTACGAATAAACCCATGATGGAAAGGAGTATTAATTTCGATGATAATTCAAATTAATACTCCTTTTATCAATTTTTACTCAGCTCAACACAAGGAATTATTAATATGATGAATTCATTTTGATTTTATTAATAATTCATTCAAAAAATAATAAAATAAAATATCTTTATTTGACGTTGAATAAATCATTAATAAAATGAGCAGACGAGGATCATCAGGTTCACCAACGAGAACTGTTAGGCGTCAAGCTTCAAGTCCCTCAAGAACAACAACTGTTCGGAGATCAAGTTCACCAAGCGTTTCAAGAACAACTGTTAGGCGTCAGGCTTCAAGTCCCTCAAGAACAACAACTGTTCGGAGATCAAGTTCACCAAGCGTTTCAAGAACAACTGTCCAACGTTCACCAAGCGTTTCAAGAACAACTGTTAGACGTCAAGGTTCAAGTCCCTCTCGTTTAAACAGTCCAACTCGGCAAGCTCCATCTGTTTCTGCAACTCAACTTTCTCCTGGTAGAGTAAGAAGAGGAAATGATGGAAATTATTGGATAACGAAACCCGCAGGTAGATCTCAAAGATGGTATCCTTATCATGCTCAGAATCAAAAAATTCAAAAACACGTCATTCGACACGGTGGGCAACCAAGATTTCAGATTCACATTGCGCCAAATATGTTGAATATTTTCCGTTCAAATCCATTCAGTCTTCATGCTAGTTATAACCGATATGCTGGTTTGCTCCATCCTTCTCCATTTACATATGGAGGTTATCGCACCAGGAGAAACAACACAATGGTTGTTCACATTGAAGGAAACAAATATCTCTTGGTTTCTGGTGGAAATGTGATTCTTTCTTTCTATACTCGTGAACCTATCCTCAGATATTATTCACCTGAATTCACTGATAATTTGATTTATCCTTGGGCTGAAACAGAATCATATTATTATTTGCTTTCTGAAGGAATTTATGTCGATAAACAATATGTTGGTTCAAGAGATGTTTATTCTTGGTACCGTGGTTTGGGTGAAAGTGATCGAAGCAGATATATTAAGAGATTCAGACATTCTGAACAATAATTTAAATGTTAATTTAAATTTTAAACCAATGTTAGTTTGAAAATCATAAAGAAATAATATTATTTCTTTATGATGCAATGATACTAATTTATCTAATAAACATAACGATCAAATAAATGATTAAATTTATTTGATTTTGCGACTAAAATAAATGTCTGTTTCAACAAAACGTTCATCATCAAAAGCATCAAAGTTTGTGGTTTCATTCCCAAACTCATCAGATAAATATGAAGACTTTTGGAATCCTCAGATTCAAAAACCATTTATGAAATATGTTCAACAACAATTGACAATAAAATCAAATTCATTCAATAAAATCAAACATGGTGATGTTATTTATTGGAAAGAATACTATGAAACTGGTGAAAAATATAATGGTTTGTTTTTTTATGATGAAAAGAGTAACAAAATAGTACCTCCAAACACTGGAAATGGAGATCACGATGTTATTCCTTGGAAATTCACATGTTTTGTAGATTTTAATATAAATTATTGGGATACAATTGATGGATTATATGGACTTTGCACATATCCATGTAATTTAAGTAAATTCTTTGATCAAATGAAATCAACAAAGGTTATTTTAGATGAAAAAGAAGGTGAATTGGTTTGTAAATTCGATTGGAACAATGAAACTTATGTCTTTTTCACAAACAAAAAGAACCTTAGTAAAATTAAATTAAAGAAAGTATATTTACAGAGAGGAGAAGAAGCAATTTCTGGTAATTATACTGATTATGAAAATTATGATGTTTATTTGGGATCAAAAAGAACCAGATCTACTCGAATGAAAAATGTTTTGGTGTATCTTTGATTTTAGTGGTTAATTAAATTTACTTATAAATTAGTATCATTGCATCATAAAGAAATAATATTATTTCTTTATGATTTTCAATCTAAGTTTCAAACTATTATTGATTCAATGAAACTAACAAAAATGATCATTCAATATTCATCATAGATACAATAACAAATGAAGAGAATCATTACACAACAAACATCAAAAACTTTTACTCGTCCATCATTGCGACACTATTCAGGTTACAAAAGAAAGCATTTATTGTTTGATATTGGAGGAACTATTTTTGATTATCGATGTAACACTCTACTTAAATGTCTGACAAAATCAATTAACATTAGTTTAGATAGTGAATGCTATGATTTTAGAATTACTACAACTGATTTGATTCCAGAAATGGGTATGTCGAAAACCATGCATGTAAAGACTGTTTTAAACAGACATTTAGGATTCCATGTTAAACCTCATTTAATCCAAGAAATCCTATTTAATTTTAATCAATCATTGATTGAAAATTATACGATGAACTTTGATTCACATTTGTTGTTAGAAAGGGAAGTATTTGAGTTGTTCAAATATTTTCATGTTTCATTCGTAACTGGATTTAACAAAGAGATTACTGATGTAATTATCCAAAGATTGATGAAAAAATTTGATTTCAAACCTTATGCTATTTGTACATCTTCATCTTATAATCGAAGTTCTCATTCTGATATGAGCGAATTTATGAAATCGAATCAAATAAATGGAGATATGTATTTTGATGATACGCTTGAAGGACAAAGAACAATGAAAAATCTAACTAAACAAAGATTTGGTATCACTGATTCAAGTGCATTGATGCATACAATGACAAACAGAGAACTAAAAAATAAATTTGAATCAGAAAAAGTAAATCCAATTGATGTTGGAGATATTTACAATACAATTGAAGATCAATTGATCAAATCAAGTTATTCTCAATAAACTTAGTTTGTAAGTTACAAACATAAAATCAAAGATAATTAAAATTAATTATCTTTGAACAAATATTCAATTTAAGCAAATCTAACAAAGTTTATTTCCACTGCTACTTCCACTATCACTCAATATAATTAATAAAATTCCTAATCCTACAACAGAAACAGCTAATGCTACAATTAGAGACACATAAATTGCTATTATTAAAATACAAAAAACTGCAGCTAGTAACACTGATAAACCCTTACATAACCATGACCACCATGAATCATCATCTGATTCAGGGTTTAATTTCATTGAATTACTAAATTTAATTGTTTGAATCGGAACAAATCTCATTGCTGTATATTTGGTTAACTCATATAAATCAAATGTAAACACAGGTACAGCTTCAATGTCACTTGATTTCATTTTAATTTCACCTAATGAATTCACTGTATACTTAGTTGCATTGATCACTTTGTTACTATCATCTAACAGATAAGTAGTAAAAGTTTTTAATTCAATTTCTCCATTTTTATTTTTTTGTTCATCAATCACTTGAGCCAATTTATATTTCTTTTTCATTGTTTTCTTTGTGATTTCGTATATTCCTTCTTTGAATGGAAAAAAGATACAATTACCATTTTTATCTGAACTCATTAGAATCGATAATGAATTAATATCAGTCATTTTAGATTTTTTGTTTTCAACAAATTTCCAATAACTCATCAATGTAACCAAATCATAGAAATACCAATATTCTTCATTCTTTACATTCTTTTTTAATATTAAATTAAGTGCAAGATCTAACCAGTAATTAAATTCAGGTTCATTTGATTTTTCAAGAGAAACCAATTTACCAACTATTTGTTGTAACACATTGTTTGGACAATAGTTGTTCATGGACAAAACAAAAGATTTTACTAAGTTTACATTGTTTAAAATATTATAACAAGGATAGCTAACATGTGATAAAAATCTTCTCATGTTTCTCATGTGCATCTGCTTCACATTTTCATCAGTTGAATCTGACTCGTATGAAACAAATTTACCTTTTTCACCTAACATATTGTTTGGGTCTACTTTTTCTTCTTTTCCATATCCATGTATCTTTCGATAAAAATAAGAAAGAATAATCCTAGCATTATTTGTTGAAAAAAAGTCATATTGGAGTTCTGTTAACAAATAAAAGAGATGAAGAACCTGAATCGGAGATAACGTTTTTAATCGATTGTAAACAGCTGAAACTTCACCTTCTTTTTCATAACCTAATTTATAAAATGATATGATCATTGCAACATCATCTTGTGTCCAACCACTCAACTGAAGAAAAGTATTGAATGTTCCTTTAACATTTGTTTTTTCATTCCCTGTATCTTTCGAAGTACATGCATTGAATCTCTTAGGAAACTCTTTATTTTTTTCTTTATTCGCAGTTTCACAATCATTGTATAAACTGTGTAATTTATTATATTTTTTTAAATGATCATCGTTACTCAATGTAACTTCAATTGGACTTGATGATGGTGGATTGACGATATCGCTTGTGTTCCATGGATAGATTTTCCCAGAGAATTTGATTTCAACTTGTTTAAAATCAAAACATCTTGAAGTTTTTCCATCAGCTTCTCGTAATACAGATGGAAATTCAACTATCAACTTACCACAACTTGATTTGTTTCCCATTTACAGATCTACAAAAAATTAATTCGAAACAATAAATAAAAATTGATTGATATAATAAGTCATTGAATAAGAATGACTTATTCGTCTGCAAAGGACATTTCTGTTTTCAAAATAATTTTGAAAACAAATTGACAATAAATGAATCTCTAAAACATTGATTGATTCAAATTGAATCGCAATTCATCAATTAAGATAAGGAGAAATCATAATATTAATTATGATTTCAATAAACTCTCACTATAAATCAAAAACATATTTACCAACTGACATTCCTCTTCCAACTCCATAATCAAATGTCTTGAGTTCTTTAATTTTTCCATCTTCAACGAATGATTTCCAAGCTTTTGTCGGACCACAAGTATATTCTTTAATCCATTCAGATTTATACATCGTATCATCCATGATCACAATTGTATCGTTATGTGCCAAATTCATACAATTCCTCAAATCGACAAATGGAGTTGGGTCTGTGTGACACCCATCAATAAAAATACAATCAAATGTTTTATTTCTATTTTCAGAGATATACAATGGAACTTCAGTGGTACTATCACCGATTATCAATGAATGACGATGAGGATATAATCTATCAATATAACTTTTTGCTTGTAGTACATATTTATGAATTCCAATATCTACACTTGTTACTTTGAGTTTTTGATTACATTTGAGAAACAATTGAGATGAATGACCTGCATTGAATCCTATTTCAAATACTGATTCAACTTTATTTCGAATGATTATTTCTTGTAAATCTTTAACTTGATCTTTACATTCTTGTGTGTATCCCTCAAAATATGTAAATCCTTTGGATTTTAAATTTCGAAGAATGTCATCCATTTCACTTTATTTCACTTTATTTTACTTTATTTTATTTTAGTTTGAAGTAAATCAATATAAAGTTTTCTTTATAATTCAATCAATGATTGAATTATAAATTTATAATAATAAAATTAAAAATTAAAACAACATGCGATTTGGGTTTGCCAACGAAAGAAAATGAGATCGAATTCCATTTTCAATTATCTCCTTCCCAAACAAGTAATCTCCGAATTTATTCAAAGATACTTTTGATGTAGATTCAAGTGTCCCATAAATTTTTGCATTTCCATCAAATTTTTCACCATTTTCAATGATTGATCTCACTTTGTTCATACCCAATGTCAGGGCTGATTCAAATATACTTAGATTTAAATTTAAATTCTCAGTGAATGCTGGTGTAATGCAAAAATGAACCCTGTCATTTGACAATGCATTCAAAATTACTCCGTTCTTTTCCATCATTTTTGCCAAAACATATGTAGCTCCAAATTTCCCACAAGAATATGAGAAACAAATAATATTTTCTGCATATTGTTCGATGTTATCAGATTCATAAATTGTTATTCTAGTATTTCCCTTCAATAAATTAATCAAACATCTTTTTGCTGTAACTATGAGTTTATATGAATCCATATAACCATTGTTTCCCATACAAAGCATCGTTACCAAAGTAGACACCAATGGATATGAAGGTGTACTCCCAGGATCTCTTGGAGATCCATAAATACCACCAGTCCAATCAGGTACAGTGTAAATCGAATAATACATTAAATTTACATTTTCTAAGTTACCCAGAATCAACACTGATGCTCCCTTTGGTGCTAAACCAAATTTATGAGGATCCATTGACAATGAAGTAACACCAGGATACGAAAGAAATTTATTTTTATTTATGTTAACGACGAATGCTCCAAGACAACAATCAACATGAAATCCAATTTTGTTTTTAATTGCTATCTCACCCAATTGTTCAATAGGATCAATAATACCTGTTGAATATGAAGGACCAGATCCAACTATCGCAACAACTCTTTTCTCATATTTTGATAGTTCACATAAAAGATCTGAGATACGAAAAGAACCAAATTTATTTGTTTGAATTAGTATCAATTCAAATCTATAAGCAATGGATGCTTTATGAATCGAAGCATGAACCGTATCTGGTGCAATGATTACAGGATTATTTATTCCTTTTTCATAACCTATGTTACGATAGATTCTCATTGCAATCATAATACTCTCTGTACCTCCTGATGTGACAAATCCAGTGAGATTATTCTTATTTGATTCGAAATCAATTTCATTTGAAAACATTGATGAACACATCGATATTACATTTCTTTCTAAATATGATATCAAAGGAAACTCAGACGAATGAAGTGAATTCCAAAGTTGACAAATCGAATAAGCAACAGTTGTCATATTATTAATTTGTTCATGAATATTATTTGAAGATGAAACGAGAGGTAAAAATTTACTTATTCTCATTTCATTCATTGGTCGATAGATGCAACCAGAAAGGATAGTGTTTCCCAAATGATCTCGAGCCAATTCATCAAGTTTGATGAGAAATTCAAGGATTTTCTTTGATGACCAAGGTTCTTCTGGTAATCTGTCAATTGAATAATTACAAAGTTTATCTTTGAAATTTTTATCTAATTGGTGATTTTTAATCAAAAATGTAGAATACATTTTCTTTATTTCTTTTTCATATCTCGATCGAAAACAAGGAACATGTGTTCGTAGATATTTTGCAATCTTTGTTTTTGTACAATGAATGTATAAAAAATAAGTACTTGCGATACAAGGAGTTAAGACAAAGAATACAATAAACACGTCCATTTTAATTGAGGATTTACTGAAAATGATTAATCATTTTTCATCAGATGATCTGATGAAAAATTTTATTTAACTTTGAATTCAAAGTTAAATATTTATGTGTTTAAATATTTGTTTATTGTTCAGATCAATCCCATTCATGATTGTTTCCCTTGGTTACATAATCGTTTCTCAAATCTCGAAAACGAACTAAGTTTCCATCTGAGTCACTATAATATATCTTTTTTATTTGATATGATCGCAATAACTCACAACAATGATAACAAGGTTTACTTTCTTTTAGATTCCCATATGCATCTACTCGAATTACAATGAAACACTTAAACTTCTTTCCGAAACCGTTTTATGTTTCCTAAACACCTTGCTTCTGCATGATAGTTCTCATAATTCGTTGCAATTGAAAGTTTTTTGTTACGTCCATCCAAAAGAACAGCAGCATGGCGAGATCCGTTCTTACACTCAGTCGAAGCAATGTGTTTCAACATCTCAATTATGTCGTCGAACATTTTGAACAGTATATCGTTGTTTTAAGAAATCACTTTTAGTAATTTTAAAATAATTTATTTCTTTATTCTCATTTGATTGTCACAAACACGAATGAGAAAATGAAAAGTAAAATAATAAGAAATACTATTTAATTTTAGTAATGAATCAAAATTCAAGTGAATTTCGAATGAATGATCTTGATGATTTTTTAAATTCAGATATCTTTGATTCAAATTTACTTCGAGAGATTCTTCAATATACATCGAATGAAACAAAAGAAAATGTTAATGTTTGTGAATCAATGCGACTATATCCATATTATGAGAATATATTTCCAATTGGATCAACAAATTTTCAAAAATACATCAACACTTGTCAAACTTTTAATACTTCAAATGAAACATGTGAACCAAGAAAACTTATTGAATCAACTAATATTTCAACACTTAGTATTTATCAGAGTGAATCAAATGAAAATGAGTTATCTTTTATCGATGAGTTAAGTTGTTTACTCGATGAGAAAAAAATAACACTTGATATTTTCTCTTTGAAAATAACAAAAATTAAAGTTGTAGACCTACATGTTCTTCGACACTTTCCTCGATTAACCTCATTGAATCTCGGATATAATGAAAAAATATTATGTTGTGAAGGACTATCTCTGTCAAAAATAAAATCATTAGAAATTTACTATAGTAGATTCGATGAAAACTCTTTAAAATATTTTCCTAATCTTACGTCATTGAGTTATCAAGCAAAAAATAGTTTTATTGGATATTCATTAGAACACTTATCTTCATTAACTTCATTGGATATTTCGAGTTTTAATTTCGATACATCCAATCTAAAATACACACCAAATTTAAAGTCATTGTCAATAACATCTTCACGAAGATTGAATGGAAAAATATTTTCAGAACTCATTCACTTAAAATCCCTATCTATTAAAACATTTTATGATTTTAATAATGGTATTTTATCAAATTTTGATTTTCCACCTTCATTAGTTTCACTCGAATTGGAAGGTGTTTATCTTTCAGGTGAACATTTGAAAAATTTAAAATGTTTACAAAAACTTAAAATTTCATTTTGTATTTTTGATGAAAATATATTGAAATATTGTTCCTCATTAACTTCATTAAAAATCGAAAATAATCGGACTGAATTTAAATCAATCAATCTTAGATTCGTTCCTTCTCTTGTTTCACTTGAGTTAAACAAAATGGTTAGCGTTGATTTGAGTTACTTGAATAAATTAGAATCATTGTCTACCCTTCGACTCGATTCAATTGGTAAATTTGATGAAAGTAATGTAGAAAGTTCTTTTCTTGAAGTACTCCAAGTAAGAAGATGTCATTTTACAGGAGTTTGTTTTCAAAAATTACCTAAACTTCATAGTTTTCTTTATTCTCACATAAATGAAGGTTGGAAAACATTGATTCCTAAATCTGTTTACGCAATAAATTTAGGATTTTCATCAGAAAAATAATTTTACTTTTAATTTTATGTTTGAATTTCAAACATAAAATCATTAAATCATTAAATCATTAAATGAATGATTCTTTTTTTCTTTGTGTCTCATGCAAGCAAATTAATGTCAATGGTTCATTTTATTTATACAACACATCAACTAAAATATCTTCATTTGAATTATCAAATATTTTAGTTGGACAAACACTCAAATCATCAGTGTATGTTTGTAGTAAATGTAACCAAAATAATTTAACATCAAAGTTTATTCAACAATGCATCTGTTGTACTTGTTGGAAAGAACCTTCAGAAATACACTTGGTTGGACCAAGAAACAAATTTACTTTATATTCATTATATGAAGTAGTTTCACCTGATTTACCACATCGATTTTATGCTTGTTTTCCTTGTATTTCTTCTCTATTACTTAAAAAAAGTTTAATATCATGTTTAACAACAAACTCACTTTGTTATCGACGCTGTTTTCTTTGTTTTCAAATTGATTTGAATTCAGACATTCGACTGTTGAACAATACAGAAATAATATATTATATTTCTGGGATATACAAACGCTTTCAAATATTATTTCCTAATATTTCTTTAGTTGAAGCGACTATGTTTCCTGAGAAAATATGCTTAAATTGTTTTGAAAAACTTTTGTGCATCGAAAATCCAAGTGTTTCTTGTTCAAGATGTGAAAGAAAATATCATTGTATGAATCTAAATGATTTAAATAAAGGATTGGGATGTGATTCAGAATCAAATGGAACCACGATACGTTGTTCGATAGGCAGTCGATATTCAAATAATAGATTCAGATACATTGGAACAGAAAAAAATAAAGATGATGAAGATAATTTTTTGAGTGTACTTTGTGACGATTGTATAACAAATATGATAGATGCATCAGAAATATATCTAGATAATGATTATTCTCCATTTTAATTTATTGTAAATCGAATATAATAACAAAGTAAAATATTAAATGATTGAGTAAAAACCTATATCAATAATTGTAAGAAAATGAATTCAGTTACAATTATTGATTTTGATGAAAGAAAAATTTTTGATCAACCACATGCATGCGCTACATTAGTTATTCGAAATAAAAGTCCTAGTGATTCAATGAACATTTTTGATAAATTATTGATTTCCGAAATTCAAAATATACAAAGAGTAGTTTTACTCGAATCATATTTCATTGCAGCACTAGATCAAGATAAACTCCTTACTTTATTGTTATCATGTAATCTCAAAGAATTAAAAATTAGACTCTGTCATTTTTCTCATTTTAATTCATTTCTTTCGATACTACTCGAAAAAACAAATATTGAACAACTTGAGTTTTCATGTCAATATCTTTGTTCACATGATGTCCACACATTAAATGAGGTAGGATCAAAGAAAATAAAAAGACTTTATTTTTCATATGTTCCTTATGGTCTTGAACTGAATAATTTTAATTTAACAAATTTTGGATTTCTCGATGTTTCATCATCAAATACATCTAGGGTAAATGAAAAAACAAAAGAAATATCTGAAAATTATCCAAATATAAATGTCGAAAGAAACAAAGTTCGAATCAATCCATTTGGACTTAATTTTATTCGAAAATGCATTAATCAATTTTAAATCATTCGCAACTTTATCGATAGATTTAATTGATTATTCACATAATTTTCAAATATATTTACTCAAATATATTTGAAACAAAATCAGATTCACAAATAAAATGTGATCAAGTAAAATGGCTATTCGCTATCAAAGAGAAAAAAAAGATTTCTCAGTTCAACCTGAAGAGAATCAAATAAAAATTGGTGGACGTTATTTGAGATGGGGTAAATCAATTAATTGTCCAACAACAGAAGCATCCCCATTTAGTTCAGGCTCTTACAACGAAGTTTATCGAATGGTTGAATGTAAAGAAGTTCCGAATCAGTCATCTCCAGATTGTACCCTAATAAACTCTGTGTTCAGAAAAAGTGGTTTTCGAGGAAATAGTATTTCTCCATATGAATATTTTATTATCAAACAATTGAATGATATAAATGATAATCTTTTTGCTCCGAATCTTCGAATCACTGGTGTTAAAGATGATTGTCAATTTGGAACCACCATGAAAAAATTAGAAATAGATTTGAGTAAATTACTTTATAAAAAAGAAAGAAATATTGAATTATTTAACAATGTTTTTCCTTTCTTTGATTTGATATTCGCAGATATTTGTTTTGTTTTACTTGTACTCAAAGAAAATAATTTGATTCACAATGATTTACATACAGCTAATGTCATGGTTTATCAAGATGAAAAAAAGAGATATCGAGGTCAAGTAATCGATTATGGGTTAGCAAAATCAAGTAGAAATCCAGATGAAGATGTTAATAAAACATATTTATTTTATAAAGCTGTATTGGTTCTATCAGGTAATGATTTATATAATAAATTATTCGATAGAAGTAACCAGACTTACTACTACGATATAGGAATTTATCAGGAAGTATATGATACATATCAAAAATATGATATTAAAATGCCTGAAATAAAAAGATTAAATTTCTCATTGTTAGACATTGAAAATAGTGATGCTATTAATTTGATAATATCTAAGTATTTGAAACTAAAAACAAAAGATATTATGGTTTTACTTACATCTCTGAATATTTATTCGCTTCTCGAGAGTGCACTTGATTCAAAAGAATTTAATAAATTGTATGAAAATGATGAACGTTTTCTTAGTTTTGCCAAACGAAGAAAACTCAATCCAGCTTTAGTAATTGAAGAAATGGAAAAATTCAGACTTTTATCAATAGATGAATCAATCTTATTATATTATATTCGAATCACCAAAGAATTCCTAGTCATTAATGAGATTGATGGTTCTAAAATAGTTCGATTACTTCTGACAGTAAATCAAAGTTATTTTAAAAATCTGATTTATCTTCAAGATATTCCAATAGATGCATTTTTTTACTTGAGAACAACACTAGATATCGCAGTGTTTCAAGAAAAGAATATTTATAAACCAATGATACTTGATGGAGTTTCTTATGTTGGTTTATCAAAAGTTAAAATTACACAAGGTATTGGAGTTAAAGTTGTTTTATTGTTAAATTCGTCGATAAATTTTATTAATAAAATGATATCTGCAATGAACGAAGATGATGTTCATAGATTAGTTATTATTTTTTCTAACGAAGATCACTTGATTAATTATTCGAATCATTTGATTGTAACGAGATTTATGTTGGGTAGAAAACCAGCATCAACTATTTTGAATGAAATTAAAAATGATTTAAGTGAGTTGTATCGTGGTTTGATCAAAGTAAAAAACATCAGTGAAAAAGGAAGATATCAATATTATGACAGTGGTTCTGATGAAAGTGAATCTATCAATCGTTATGTTGGAAACGAAAGTAAAAGTGTATCTTCGATTAAAAAATCAGATGTTCGACCAAAAGAAATCCAAGTGATAAAACCCCCAAGTGTCAGAGATAGAGGATTTTTATCTAAAATAAATGAAGAAATAAATCTCGATGAAATATCATTAGAAGACCTTGATTTTGGATCGAGCAATGAAAAATTATTAAAACCTGAAACAAATTAATGTAATATTACTTGGAAAAAGAAAAATGAAACAAAAATACATACATACGAAAATAAAATGTTTTCTTATCATTCTTTTGATAATAACTCAATGAGTTATTATTTCGATTCGTTTCTTCATTTTCTTGAATTAAATTTTATTCAAATAGAATACAGAAAAAATCAATGGTTTTATAAAAGATTAACAAGATCAAATAATATTTATGTTTTATGCGATAATATGATGTTATTGTTAAAAAATTACATTGATATTTTTAATTATTCTGATTGTATAAGAAACAATCATAGTTTATTTTTATATCATTGCAAACAACGATGTAAAAATAATGAAAGATTTGAGAATGATAATCATATTTTGATGTGTTCATCAGGACATGTAAATCTAAAATATATGATTAAAACTAGTTATGTTGGATTGAGTGTTGAAAAAAATAATTTTAACATTAGTAGAAGAACCAATATCGATCCAATTATTGGAAAAAACAATGAAAATAAAATTGGTTCTTTGTTGAACCAATTTTTTGTCAGGATTAGAAATGAGAATGAAGATGGAGATAGGATAAAATTAGAAATACAATGTATATTTGGATCTCTGATTTATTCTGAAGAAAAACGAATCGTTGTGTTTTCTGGTGGTAAAAATAAATATTTGATTCTTGAATTACTTGAATTTATTCTTGGTAGTTACATTGAATATGAATTCGAAACAAATGATGATTCAATGTCTCTACCAAGAATCCAAGTTTGTTATCGAAAATTGGTTGACGATGATGTCATTGAAAAATTAAATGAAAATTTGAGATACAATAGAATTATTTGTTGTGATCATTATGATTTTGGTTGGTATAAAAATGTTTCTGTGATTGAATTTAATGATCTTAAAATAAATGAAAATTTTAAAGAAAATCTGAGAAAAGATAGTGAAATAAGTAAAGTTTTTACTTATTTACTTTTTTGCACTCGAATTTATTACAAATATGGTATTGTTTGATTTTATGTTGTATTATTAGAGTTGTTTCTACTGGACATAGAAAATCGTTGATTTAATCTGTGTGCTATTCGACTCACAAGTGAATTCATACGTGATGCTGGTGTTATGATAATCAATTGTGGAACATCATCTGATTTTTTTTCATCAATATCGGAACTGTTCGATTCACTATCGGAGAATGTCATTGAATATGACTTTTCATCAGGATCATATTTTAAATCAACTGATTGAATTGGTTTATCTCCGTTTGTCATTTTATTTGTTTTATTGGTTGTGTTTTGTTGTTTATGATCGAATGAAAGAAAATATATATTTGAGAATATTTTTAATATTCTCAAATTCATTTCTATTTTTGATCTTGATGTGCTAATAAGTGATTGTTTGAAATTTTAATCTCATTGGTTGATTCTCAGATATATTTGGAAATAATACAAGTTAAATCAGAAATATTAACAATAATATAAATGAGTTTATATTATTGTTTGGAATCAGAAACTCAAATCTCATTCATTCATTGATTGTTTGAAATCAGAATCTCAAATCTCATTCATTCATTGATTGTTTGAAATCAGAATCTCAAATCTCATTCATTGATTGTTTGAAATCAGAAACTCAAATCTCATTCATTGATTTTCAAATTATTATTCTATACTTCAAATATATTTCATCTTCAAATATATTTGAGAATACAAGTTAAAACAGAAATATTAACAACACAAACAAATTCAATGTATCATTGTTAAAATCAGAAACACAAACAAATTCAATGTATCATTGTAAAATCAGAAACTCAAATCTCATTCATTGATTGTTTGAAATCAGAATCTTAAATCTCATTCATTCATTGATTGTTTGAAATCAGAATCTTAAATCTCATTCATTGATTTTCAAATTATTATTCTATGCTTCAAATATATTTCATCTTCAAATATATTTGAGAATACAAGTTAAAACAGAAATATTAACAACACAAACAAATTCAATGTATCATTGTTAAAATCAGAAACTCAAATCTCATTCATTGATTGTTTGAAATCAGAATCTTAAATCTCATTCATTCATTGATTGTTTGAAATCAGAAACTCAAATCTCATTCATTGATTGTTTGAAATCAGAATCTTAAATCTCATTCATTCATTGATTGTTTGAAATCAGAATCTCAAATCTCATTCATTGATTTTCAAATTATTATTCTATACTTCAAATATATTTCATCTTCAAATATATTTGAGAATGCAACAAGTTAAATCAAAAATACTAACAACACAAATAAATCAAGTTATATCGTTGTTTGAAATCAAAATCTTAAATCTCATTCATTCAAATCAAAATCTTAAATCTCATTCATTCAAATCAAAATCTTAAATCTCATTCATTCAAATCAAAATCTTAAATCTCATTCATTGATTTTCAAATTATTATTCTATACTTCAAATATATTTGAAAATATAAGTTAACTTATATTTTCAAATATTAACAATAATATAAATGAGTTTATATTATTGTTTGAAATCGAAAACTTAAAATCTTAAATCCCATTCATTGATTCTCCAAATTATTATTTTATACTTCAAATATATTTGAGAATACAAGTTAAATCAAAAATATCAATATCATAAACAAATATATACAACAATTATCTCAACAATTCGAATCAAATTTCATTGTCAAAATCAAATTGATCTAAAATTTCACATGCCATTATATTTCAAACATCATCTGAATATCTAAATAAATAAAATACAAATAAGTAACTACTAAATATGTTGATTTCAATTCAAACTCATTTACATAATATATTTATATATTATGAAAACATTGATCAAATTAACAAATATAAATCTATAAATTCAATTAAAATATGGGATAATCATCTAACTGAAAAATATGAAGCTAACTTGATTGATTCAATTGAATCATCTTATAGTCCAACAGAAATCAATGAACAGATGAAAAATGATAAAAATTATTATATTTATTCTCTAATAAAACACTGTAAAAATAATAAAATAAAAGTTCAATACTATAGGAGTACAATAATAAAGAAAAACGAAGATATTTCAATATATGAGAATTCATCTCAGATTTATCCTAATATAAAAAGGATATATAAAGATACAGTGAAGTTACATCTTTTTCCTAATGTTGAATATATCACTCAATCATGGTCTGAATATTATTCACCTGATATATCAGATAAACATCAAATAAAAGGTATAGATGCAAGAAAAATAATATTTTTATCTTTTATTCCTAAATTAATTCAGGTAAAAATAAAACATCTTAAATTACAATATTTTTCATGGGATCAAATGAGAATAACAAATTTTATTTCTTTACATTCACTTGAGATAAGTGATCTTGATTGTGTTTTACCATGTATAATAACAAAATTAATTTTACTTGGAAAAGATTATGGATTCGAAGATATAAATAAATTAGGCAGAACAGTTGAACTGATTGAAAACTCAAATGTAAAACATTTGATTCTTCATCAATCAACTTTAATATATATATTATCCAGAGTGATATGGAAAAAATTAGAAGTAGTGGAGGTATTTGATCTTAATATAAAAAGTGAAGAAAGTGTCAGATCTTATTTTCGCTATTTTGATGAATTTGTAAACATAAGATATTTATCTGTGATCACCAAATGCAGTTCAAAAAATCTGAATGAATGTAGGAAAGATATGGTGTTGACACCATATATTGATTCTGATGGAAATTGTTTGAATCGATTCACAATTAGTCGCATAAGAAACAAAGAAATTATTTCATGGTTTATTTGTTGTTTGTTTTTATGATTTGAATATGAGTTTATTATTTGATAAGTTTGAGCTATCAAATAATATTTGAGATGTAAGTTTCTGATTTCAAACAATGATACAACTTGATTTATTTGTGTTGTTAATATTTCTGATTTAACTTGTATTCTCAAATATATTTGAAGTATAGAATAATAATTTGAACAATCAATGAATGAGATTTGAGTTTCATCAATCAATGAATGAGATTTGAGTTTCATCAATCAATGAATGAGATTTGAGTTTCAAACAATGATATAACTTGATTTATTTGTGTTGTTAATATTTCTGATTTAACTTGTATTCTCAAATATATTTGAAGTATAGAATAATAATTTGAACAATCAATGAATGAGATTTGAGATTTGAGTTTCAAACAATGATTTAACTTGTATTCTCAAATATATTTGAAGATGAAATATATTTGAAGTATAGAATAATAATTTGAACAATCAATGAGTGAAATGTAAGTTTCTGATTTCAACCAATAATATAAACTCATTTATATTATTGCTAATATTCCTGATTTAACTTGTATTCTCAAATATTTTTATTAAAAATATATTTGAAATATAGAATAATAAATATGAAAATCAATGAATGAGATTTAGGATTTAATATTTTACACATCAAACTCAAAATCAATCTTCACCTAATATAATTCTAGCGAATTGTCTTGCTCTAGCTTTACTTCTTGTCATCGCATAAATCAAAAATCCAACTTTACTTAATCGAATGTATTTTTTTCTAAATCTACTATTATCCATTTTAGGTATTTTACTGATTAACTCTTCATTTTCAAATTCAACTTTAACATCATTAAAATTAGTTCCAACTATCTCTCCAACCTCACGTCGAAACAAATAAACAGTGTTTCTTTGTTTTTCATTCAATTTTGAATATTTGTTAATCAATCCTATTAAATCACCTTTATTTATCGATATAAAATCTACATTCCTAACAAACTCAGGTTCATCAATATCATCATTTGATCCAATATATTTCTTTGCAGTATCAAATGAAATAGGAAAATTACATGAATCCGAATGTGGATCACATATCATTTGATTATAAATCGAATGAATAGGTGAAATTGAACAAACATTATTTCTTATGGCTTCTCGCTTCAGTGAAACTAATGTTTTATTTATTATTTTTATGAACGACCAAATAGATTCAAGATCAACATCTTTATCTTTGCGGAATCTCGCAATATCAAGATGAAGAACGGTTCGAAATCTCTCTTTTAGTTCTTCTTTTCTTTCAATGTCAATAACCTTGTCACGATCACGATGTCCGTCTTCATCAATCTCAATGGCAACTAACGATTTTGAATTCAAAACAACCACAGTATCAATATAATAAGATCTGTTTCTTATTGGGTATTGATAGTATAAATTATAATTACCATCCAAATAGAATTTTTCCCATATCTTTGATAAAACAAATATTTCTGTTGGTTTTGAAAATAATTTTAGATTCTCAAAGTCAGGGTTAAATATCTCATGCACTATGTAATGTAAAGGATGATCGTGACAACATGACAATATTTTATTGAAACGATACAATGGTAACCAAGCAACTGAATCGAGTTCATAAGTAAATCGAAGTAAAGAAGAATATGTTTTATTAAATTCAATAATGTGATATTTCGTGCAAAACTCAAATAATGAAGTCACAAGTATTGTTCCTTCTTCAGAATCAATACTCGACCAACACAATTGAAGTTTAACTGGAAGTTGTTCATGTATTTTTTTATATTGAGATTCTTTTCTTCGAATGTACTGGGATGCCACAGACATTTTTAATTCAATTTTATAATCTTTTCTTTGTTTCATCAAAGAAAAGAAAGAAATAAAGATAATATTTGAGTTTTGATTCGCATATCTGATTTCTCGTGTGAAAAATCAAATAACAATTTGATTGACACTATCATACAAAGGTAAATTCAAATATTCATTTAAAATATTGAAATGAAACCTAATTCGAATCAAACTACATAATAGATGAACCATTGAAAATAATGAAACAAAGATTATCCAACTTAGATTATTTATGAATTTAAATAATAATATTAAACGACCTGATATTCCAATCAAAAGATAAACATAAATTATAATCAGAGAAAAAATTTTACATTTTATTTCTGATTTTTCTGTTTTATTCGTTATAAAATTCATACCAAATTGATCAAAGAAATATGATGATCCTGTAAAAAACAGGATACAAGTTTCATTCATTGTTGAGAGTAAAATCAATTTAAGTTTTGATTCTTGAGTAAAGACTATCAAACCAAGAGAAGAGAAAAAAGAAACAATCAACGATAACATCAAACATAAATTTAAAACTTTAATTGAAACATCTTTTATTTTCAAACACATGATGATCAAATTTCTTAGGTTTACTTTGAATTTATGTGTTTTGTTTCTTTGTGTGATTTTACCATTTGAAGTTTCAAAAGTTTCATTAGATATTGGTTATGCGAATATAATTATGTTTACAACTCTTGCTTATATTTGTGTCTTAATATATACATTGATGAAATTTAATGAAAAAATCGTAGTTAGTGTTTATTTTGATCAAGTATCTCAGAGAATAAACAATAAATTCTTAACATCGATTATATTGTTCATTCTTGTTGGAATGTATGAAATAGCAAATTTTTCTTTTCCTATTTGGGTTCCTTGTCATGTGGTTTATGGTGTTTCATTGATTTTAATTGTAGTTGTATTTCGAATCGAAAGAAATAAAGTTATTGAGTTACATGTTAATAGAGTTTTATCTGATGATTTCAATTCATATTCATCTATTTGAAAATGATGAGTAAAGTTCGTGAGATTTTCAAGAATTGCATTCATTGATTTACTTTCTGTTTCTGGATCCCATGAAGCTGATTTGATTCATGATATTTTAACTGATGTTTATACTAAAATGGGTAGAATAATCAATGAGTTGAGGAGAGTTGTATATGAAAAAGCAAGTGAAAACACTGCTTCGACTATCATAAATATGACAGAACAAAGAAAACTTAACTTTTTATATGAAGAAATCCTTCAATTAAAAAATAAAAATAAATTGTTGGAGAATGAAGTCCTTCGATTGCGCTCAATAATAATGGAAAATTAGTTTTGTTATTTCATTTTTGATGAAATAACATCTGATTAATCACCTAAAAATTCACCTAATTAATCACCTAAAAATTCACCTAATTAATCACCTAATTAATCACCTAATTAATCACCTAATTAATCACCTAATTAATCACCTACATTATCGACTTCTTCAACAACCTCAGGTTCATTCAGTGCTTCAATCCACAATTTAACTCGATATTCTAATTTAGTATTCTTAGATTTTTCAACCAAATATTTTACATAATAAATATCAACATATCCATTATTGATAAACCACATTACTAAATTATCGTTTCCTTCGTATATATGTAAATCAACCATTGATTTAATATCTAATTTATTATAACCTAAATTTATTAATAATTCATACATCTCAATACTCTGAACAAATCTTAAATTAAAATTAATCAATTCTTCATTTGGTTGATATGTTCGAATAAATCTTTCAATATCTTCTTCATTTCCTTCTTTAAAACATAAATTACAAAAATGTTCAATTATTTCTGAGCTTCTTTGAAACATATAATCAAGAACATCAAATAGAACAACTGACCACATCTCACATTCTAAATATGAAGCGCCATTTGTATGTGCATAAACTATTATTTTATATGATTGTCCTTGGATAGCACTATTCAATAATTTTATCAAATCAATTGAATCAGATGTTACATAAGTTTTATTCAAAAGAAAATTAAATACTTCAATATTATCACTGGTCGCACAATTATACAATAAATCGATGACATCTTCATCAGATAAATCAAAGAAATTATATAATTCTTCAAATATTTGAAGTCGATCATCATATGATTTATCTATCATTATTGCATTGTATAATAAATAAATATCATTGTCGTTCAATTGAATATTTGAAGTTATATAAGAAACCAAATCATATTTATTGTTTCTTATTGAAAGTACAAGAAACTCATATTTATCTTTTTGTTTGAGTGAATCAAAATAATAAGTCGAAATTTCAAGTGGGTCAAATAAAAGTATGTTTTGATCGATGGTCATTTATGTTTCTGTGAAAAGAATGTATAAATATTTTTCATTTGTTACAGAACAAATGAAAAATCATATAATGATCTGACATATAAAATGTCAAACGATCTTGCAATTATTTATTCGATTTATTTTCGTATGTTTCCTGAGAGAATGGAGATCGTAAGATCAAATCAACGTAGTTATTCGATTCCAAAAGAGAATTTCTCAAATGAAAATTTAACAACATCGGTAAACAAAAAGAAGAATCACGAGAAAAAAAAGCAAAGTCAAAACATAGAACTGAAGAGTAATCTTTAATTTGATTTCTCATTGTTTGAATAAGATTTTCACATTGATATTTATTCTCAAATAAAATATCAAATATATACTTTGAAACATAAGCATAGAATCCAATTTCATTATTATTAATCACATTCATTAATTGTCGAATTAACATTAGATAACTTGATCTTGTCGTTGTGTTTCGATTTACATATAATTTTAGTGTGTTTTCATTTGATTCAAAATGATTTAGTCTTAAATTTGCATGAATACATCTATTTGACAATGTAAAATCAAAATAACTTGAATCATTCTCTGTGTGTTTAGGACACATGTATTCATCACAAAAATTATATTTCTCATTTTTTTTCCATAAAATGTATGAAAGAGAATTATTCTCAAATAAAAATCGAGATATCAAATTCAATTTGTATTGAGATAAATTATGGTTTTCTCTGTTTGTAACAGCGAATGAAGCAAATGAGGTTAAATCAAGATATGATGTAATTTCAGTTATGAGATCAATTGGAACACGAAACATTTGTATCTAAATCTCAAAACTTTATTGTTCAAAACAATCAATGAATTCATTGATTGTTTTTTTATTTAATATTCATTGAATGAAATAAATTTTATTTTAATAAAACATTAGATAGATGATCGTTTGACATATCTCTTGATTTTTTTATTTACAATGACTAAAACAAGATTTTCACATATTTTTTTATTTGTTTTTCTTTTTTCATTCGACTCGTTTTGTTTTGACATTTAATTAACATCAGAAAAAAAATATGAATCAATTGTGAAGCAAAATAAGATCATCTTTTCTTGTGATAATAAAATGTCTCATCAGTTCTCGAAATCAGCTCATAGTTTTGTAAAACGATGTAAAAAGAAATCAAAAGATATTGGATCATTGAACATACCAAAAGATATTGGATCATTGAACATACCAAAAGATATTGGATCATTGAACACTCAAATTGAACCACATATAAATCAGATTAGAAAACCGATCCAAGAAATCAAAATAAATTCTATCTTAGATGATCAAAAAGAAAAAACTCCACAGAAATATTATGTTCGCTCAAAAGATGGTCAAAAAAAATCATTTTTAGATTTTCAATCAGCTGTTGAACATTCAAGAAAAACTAAAAGTACGCTAATATTTTCAAAACAAAAAAGAAATTTACCCAGTGAATCATTCACTGATACAATAGTTGAATTGTGTGACAATGTTGTACTCGATTTATCAGGGATAGTATTGCACAAAACAAAAATATTTGGTTCTGGTATTCTTACAGGGACATTTGCAGCGAGCGATTCTCTGATTTCTGTCGATCAAATATCAGGTTCCCTTAATGCAATTAATACAACAATTGAAGTTAATGAAATTTCTGGTGTTTTGTCATTAGCAGATACAGGTCGTCTTGTTGCACGTAAAATCTCATGTGAAAAGATTGAAATAAGAGGTCCTTGGGATCTCCAGGTAGATTCTATGTGTTCAAGAATATATTGTTGTGATGCAAAATTTTCATTGATTGTAAATGAAATCACATGTAAAATAAATAAAACATCAGAAGATGAAAATTTAGCAATGAAAATGTTTAACGATGAAACATTAAATTCAGTTCTATTACCACTCGCACCTATTCAAATATATAATGGAGGAATAGATTTAAAAATAAGTACATGGGAAACATCGGGTTATTTGATATCTGCAGTTAAATCAGATTTAAACATCACTGCAAAGAAATTGGTTGGTGATATAATTAACATTGCTCGAGATACAAACACTAATAAATTTAATATCGAGAGTTATTCTGGTACTTTAATCACTGACGTAAAACAAACTGAAGGTAAATTTGGAAAAATGAATTCAATTATTTATCTTGGTGGAACAAGTTCATTAGAAATAAATGAATTGGTTTCACCAAGTATTTTTCTGAGAGGTTCTCATTTATTTTCTGGTCAAACATGGGACATAACTTCTGTTTTATATTCTGAAGGTTCATTAGTCACAAACATTAAATCAATGAACGTCAATCAGATATTATGTGGAAATAAATTTGTTCATCATGGGAATGATTTGAAAGTTAATTATTGTTTTAGTAACGAAAGTGAAATATCGATTAAAACTGACAGCATAATTAGTGACTCATCAACTTATACTTTTGTTGGTAATAAGGTTCATTATGAGTTTTATGTTAAAGAATTAAAATCTGATTTTTTATTTAAATTGGGTGAATCATCTCTGACTGTTAAGGCTGAAAAAATAATAACAAAACATTTTGGATACATCAATTATTGCACTGTTAACATCGAATCAAAAGAAATGATAATGAATAATGTTGTTGAAAGTTCAATTATAGAATCAAATTTTTTCTTTCTTGTTGATTCTTTTGTCAGTGATTCTTTGAATTATGTTTTTTACATTGAAAAATCAAAAGGTAGTTTTGTTGGAAAATATATTATTGAAAATGGCACATTGTTTTATTCTGATGATGAAAGCTTGGTTGAACTTGAATGACGATTGTGTTCATTAGAAGCTTGATAATCGATAATTTATCAATATATTATATTGATAAATTATTCATTTGTATCAATAGAATAACAAAAGAGAACAGAGAAACCAAGTTTTTGTATGTCCAACTTTCATTAAAATATTTCTATCTCGATACGAGTCATATCCATCACCAATACATTTGATATATTTACAAGGTTTGTCATTGTCATTGAAATAAACATACCCTGTGAATTTTTTTCTTTTACATTCGCTCAATGAAGAAAAAGAATATGATCTTTGACGAGACATAGTTTTATTTTGATATTTTGAATTCAAATATTTTTTGTTATAATTCTTATTAATAACTACATTATTCAAAATTAATACATTATTATTTGAGATGTACCATGATATAGGTTCACTAAAATTTTCATTCTCTGTGACTCTAATGATTTCTAATGTTTCAATGTTTGCAAAATAAATATTTTTATTAAATTCAATGACAAAATAATGCTCATTCATTTTTGGATTCCAAATTTCGTATCTGTCGATGTTATAATCGCTATAGTTTTTAGGTTCGTGTTTTATTAAACGAAATAACGCATTATTTTCGCATTTAACATTGAAACCAACAAGTTCATAATATAAATCATATTTTTCTTTGCTATACAAATCGTATCTCACATAACCGCGACTCATATTAAGTTTAAAATCACTAGCATTATTTGGTTTTGTTGGGAACAATGTATCAATAATGAGATTAAAATTTGATTCATCGTGTGGTCGATGAATCGTTATTTTATTATTGTAGTGTGAATAATAAGATGAATTAATCTTTTTTATATCGAATGTAGGAATAAAATTTAAAATTTTAAGCTTAGTTACATCAAATATCTTTTTTTCTTCTATTTCATCGCTCTCAATTTCTTTGCGAAAAGAACTACTTTGATGAAGAACTATTTCTGAAGTCCCATCTATAGTGTAAAATTCAGAAAAAATAATTACATCATCCAAATAAATAAAATCAATGTGATATTTGTTTTTATCATAAAGTTTTTGTGGTGATTCTTTTGAATCACATGTGACATCAGATTCAGATTGTTTTTCTGAATCTGATAATTCAGAACTTGATAATTCAAAATCAAAATATAATGAAAATGAGAATCCATTAGGAATATATTTTTTGTTGTATGTCTCACAAGAGATGAAAATAACTGATGATTCACATGTTAGATCTATAAACGAATAAAAAATATCCATATTTCTCTGAGATGAAAAAACATATGTTGTATGACAATTACCTGTGTCTATTTTCTTTCGAAACATTTCACTGTCGATCAAGTATCTAAGTGGATCATTAAAATTAAAAATAATAGCGTTTTTCCAATTAATAGTATAATTTTCATCAATAATTGATTCCATATTCGATTAGTGTTTATATTTTATTTGATGTTACTCATCAAATTTTAATCAATTTATGATGTTTATTGATTAAAATTTGATGAGTAACATAATTTAAACATTAAATACGGCATTTTGCTCCGTTCAAATAAAATTTTACAACTAACTTCAATTTTCGATTGATTTCAAAAACAAATCAATGGAAAATCCTGAAAATGAAAACATCTTATACAAATTTAAAACTTTATTTTCAACATATCCATTGACATTTTTTGAAATTGGTGATTCTATTGTTTTTTCATTTTCAGAGTTTATATCGACATACTTTGTTCCTCCTAGTTCTGAAGCATATAAAGATATCCAAAATAATTATTCAATTAAATATTCTACTTCAGATGTATTCATTGATCTACTAAATTTTCCAACCTTAATTTTTTTTCTTAATTTTCACCCACTACACTACGAAATTCAATCACTCGTATCAAATAAAGTTTCATTAGATTTCTTTCATAAACCAACAGAAATCTATTGTTTACATCGATTGTGGAAACACTTTCAAAACAAAGGATTTTTTCTCTACTATCAATATCCCGTATTTGATCGAACTTATTTTGTCGACACAATTATTTCTATCAATGGAACATTGATTGGAGTTGAAGTCAATGAGAATTCTCATTTTGACAGATCTCCAACTTATTCTGAAAACAGAACAAATAATTTATCTATTTATTTCAATAAAATATTTGAAATTAATGTTCAAAGATACAATAAGAAATTATCTTTGAAATCTTTTGATGTTCAAATAGATAAAGTTATAAATCAAATTGAAGATGAAATAGATTTGATTCTTCAGATTTACTCTGAAAAGATCGATGTATCAAATTTAATATCAGAATCAATTGAATCAATTTATTTTAATATGGTTGAAAAAGCAATTGGATCAAACAAAGAATTTCCAATTACATTAGACGATGCAATGAAATTTCTTGGAATAACCACTAGAAAAGAAGCATTGAGAACATTAAGAGGTCGATATAAAATTCGTTATTTAAAGAGACAATCTGAATTTACTTCTGAAGAATTTGATGAAACTTTGTTTGTTTCTCGATTTAACTTTGGTGTTGAATATGTTGAAATAACAGAAAAATCTATGATTTTATGGTTAAACGACTATGAAAACATAGATTTGAACAAGAAAACTTTATTGTACATTTTTGAAAAAGAAGTTGTTCAATTGTATAAGCATAATTCATTTGATGTAAATTTTGATTCTTTTGGTTTTCTGAGTATTAGGGGGGGTACGCCGCTATGAAAAAAATGGAAATACTTAGAACCATAAAATTCTAAGAAGGATGAGTCATATAATTCCATCTCGAAAAACAGAATCTCTGGACCTCCAAATTACAATCCATTTAATTACTCAAGGCACATAGCGTACACCTTTTATTTTGTTAAAAATTTTTGATAAGTATGTTTCTCGCAGCATTAATGTCTCTGTCACATTTGAAATTACATTTTTTACACTCAAAATTCTTTGATGAACCTAACGATTCATTGATTTCACCACAACCACCACAAGTTTTTGACGTGTAACTCTCATCAACGATTCTGATGTCTGTATCATATTCTTCAGCTTTTGATTTTAATCTTAATTGAAACAAATAATGTGACAATGTAACACAATGATTTTTTACATTGCTATGCAAATTTCTTTTATTTGATATTATACTTTTGGTACTCATGTTCCCTAAAAGTACAACATCAAAGTTTTGACAAAGAAACTTTGCAGTTTTCCAATGTAAATCTGCTATTCTATTCCTTAATTTTTCTCGCAATTTATTCAAGTATTTTTTGTGATTTGAATTTATTTTATTAACGTTCCTTATTTTTTTCATAGTTTCGTGCATATATTTATTTTCGGATGAACAAATTTTGTAACAACTTCCATCAGGAGAATAACCTGTTTGAAACACACGCATGCCTGGATCAAGAGAAATTATTTTTGAACGATTTACAAATCCGTGAGTCTCTTTGTTGTGAGGGACACGTAGTGTAAAATTCTTTTTTCTGGAATTGTAAGTCAATCTACATTCTTTAGTTATATTTTCCAATGTAATTGAAGATTTCATTTCATTCAACGTTTCGATACAAAATCCATTTTTTCGCTTTGATATCATCTTTGGTTCAATGACTATCGAACTTAAATAATGAGATTTCTTTTTGTACCTCAATCTAAAATGTTTTATCACGGATGATCGAAGAGATGAAAATCCAGTTCTATAGGCTTTTATACAGTCTTTTATTGCATTATCACGAATATGTTTGTACATATGATACTTATTATTTAGAATTTTTAATTCACGATGGCTATCGATTATTCTATCGATAATTGGTCTCATGCTAATAAATGAAGATACTTTAGATGTTTTACAATATTTAACTGTTAAATTATATACTTGTCTGTATATTTCATTCCATTGTAACAATATATTTTTTTGATTTTTATCAGGAAACAAAGATATAGGATATGATCTTACGTTAATTCTTGGTTGATCCGATCTTTTTATTTCATCAGTTTTATAAGAATCATCGCACATACGTTCCAATTTAAACCATGAATTAGTGCTAATAAATTCATATTCTTTTTCTGGTGGTCTCCAGAGATTCGAAGTTAATATTTTTTTCTTTGGTATCTTTTTCAACCTTTTCATTAATTTATAAAACCATCATGATGGTTTTATAAAGAATTTCACAAATGAACGAGCGATATTATAGTTCAAAGGATGCTGCATTAAAACTTGGTGTTTGTCGAAAAACTTTACAAAATTGGGCTAATGATGGAAAAATAAATTACATCAGGACTGAAGGTGGATGGAGAAAATATGACGTTGACAGTTATTTAAATATAATAGATGGTGAAATAATTAAGAGAGAAAAAGTATGTTATTGTAGAGTTTCTTCGTATGATCAAAAAGAAGATTTAGAAAGACAAGAGTTATATCTAAGAACAAAATATCCGAATCACACCATTATAAAAGACATCGGGAGTGGAATAAATTTTAAAAGAAAAGGCTTATTGAAAATTCTTGACATGGGCATTAATAATGAATTAGATGAATTAATATTAACATATAAAGATAGATTGTGTCGGATAGGATTCGACATGATTGAATATATTTTTAATAAATATTCGAATACAAAAATAATAATTGAAAATATAGAAGAAACCACAGTGGAACAGGGAATAACTAATGATTTAATAGAAATAATTACAGTTTATAGTTCGAAATTATATGGGAGAAGATCACATCGATAAATATTTTTCTATATTTTACTATCTTTTTCATAACTGTTGTTATGCCCCCTAATCGAATCACATAATCGAGGTGGTGGTACAAAAACCTATGTTAGGTTCAGTAAAGTAGGATTTTACACATATGTTGTTAATTCAAAAAGTGTTAATGCAGAAAAATGTCAGAGAATTCTCTCTGTTGCATATTCGAAGTTTCATTCGCTAGTTATTTTATTGAAACATCAGTTGAATAAAAAAATTAATAATGAAAAACTTGAAAATTTGATAAAATCAATTAAAAAATCTTTATCAAAAAAACTTCAATTTAAGTTCGATGTTTTGATTAAATCAATAGTCGATGAAAAAGAGATGTATAAGAAAAAATTAGACTCATGTTTGAATCAACATAACTTGATATTTTAATATTGTGTATCTTAAAATAATTTAAGATACAAATCATAATGTCAATGACAAAGTAAAAATAAAATTGATGAGAATCATACATTGATTGGAGACATGTAGTTATTTTTAATTTTAATGAACCACACGAAAAACAAATCAAATTACCAAGTTCTTTAAAATCTCAATCAAAATCTGATTCAACATCAAGTGTGAGAATAATATTCTTATATTTTGTCAAGATAGTAGATAAAAACCACAACTAAAATGTTCAAAATATTTATTTTGGTAGATTAACTGAATGGATTATTAACTTGTTTGATTTATTAATTCAAATGATGTTTGGAACACTTATCGAACAAGAAAGATCAATTAGAAACATTGAATTCGATGTGTTCCTTGATCCAGAACTTGAATCAGAAGAACTTGAATCAAAAGAACTTGAACTTGAATCAGAAGAACTTGAATCAAAAGAACTTGAACTTGAATCAGAAGAACTTGAACTTGAATCAAATTTAAAATCTGAATCTCAAAGAATAGAATCCGATGTAAAAGAAAATCTAACATTTGTTCGATCAAATCAAAAAACATTGTTTTCATCGATTAATTTTTATGGAACACATGAAATTGAAAGATGTGAGATCACAATTAACAATCAACGATATTTAAATATTTTTCAAAAAGTTTGGATTTCAGATACAACGAGAGAAATAGGAATTCAAATATCTGAAGAATTAAACAAAAATCATTTCTTCGCTACTATTGAATTCTTTGATGAAAATGAAACTTTGATCTACATACATAATTTAAGGTTTTATTCGAATCAAATTGTGTTTGATAATCATTTTACAAAAATATCTGGTACATCATTGTTAGCTTCAGATTTATATCTTTACGATACAATGTCAAAAACAAGAGTAAATTCATTTGATCATTCGTTAACGAAAAGGGCTCGAATAACTGACAAAAATGATGACATCGAGAGTAAAATTAATCAATTGAAAAAAGAAATAAGAAAAATAACACCAAAAATTTACAATGGATTAGAAGAAAAATGGTGTGAATCTGATGGTTTTTACTATGAAACATGGTGTACAAAAGAAAACGAAAAAATCTTTGTTGTACAGATGAGTGAACATATTTACTTTGTTTCAAAGGATTTGAAAAAAATTACTTTGGTTATTTCAGAAAATGGAAGGATCTTTCAATGTTCAAATTTTAACAATTTAATTCTAACAGGTGTTTTATCTTCGAATTATAATGAAACATATTTGGATTCAAAGTTTGACACTAATGAAATATCAAGTTTTGTTTTTCGTTCTTTCTCTGATGTTCGAGTTTTACCAAGAATTCCCAGTGATGTATCTGGCATCACGTTTAATGAAAACAATGGAGTGTCGAATTACACATATAGAATCGATAACAATAGACTTCCATCATATATTCTTTTAGATTCAGGATATACAAAAACTTGGTTCCTTTGTTCTTTGTTGCTATCAAACTAAGAATATTAACTTTTATTTGATCACTAATTAGTGATCAAATGATCTTTTAAATATCAACATTTTGACAAAAACAATGAAAGTAATTGTTAATGAAAATTATACTATTGAGTGGAAACGAATGTGGTTTTAACAACAATTCAAATAAATCAAATACCTAAAACATTTTTAGGTGTTTCTCAGTTAAACTCTGATAAAAAGTTCATCAGCAAGATAAGAATGTTAGAGTTGTTAACTTTCATTATTTAACAACTCTAACATTCTAATATTTAAAATATTTCTTCTTTTCAAATAAAAATAAAATATCAATTTAATATCGAGTTAAAACTATTAATTGACTCATATAATT
>Ga0209262_10000195_pt1 | contig 34418 bp, 25 predicted proteins | sample Lowcelwee11metaG_FD_187171 | JGI IMG/M metagenome (GOLD analysis project Ga0209262, IMG submission 187171) | Freshwater pond sediment microbial communities from the University of Edinburgh, under environmental carbon perturbations - Low... | ecosystem: Environmental > Aquatic > Freshwater >... | reverse complement strand
GACCGATGCCGCCGGCATCGACGCCGCGCTCGACCGGGTCTGCAGCGAGTTCGGGCGTCTCGACGTGCTGGTCGTGAACGCCGGTGTCGGTTACGCGTTTCCGGCGGGCAAGGGCAAGCTCGACCTGGTCCGACAGACGATCGACACGAACCTGGTCGGCGCCATCGCGACGATCGAGCTGGCGCTGCCGCGGCTGCGGGCCCAGGGCGGCGGGCAGATCGTCGCGATCACGTCCGTCGCAGGCTCGCGCGGGATGCCGTACTTTGGCGCGTACTCCGCCGCGAAGGCGGGCCTGCACCGCTACCTGCAGTCCTTGCGCGCCGAAACACGCCACGAGCCCATCGCGGTCACGGAACTTGCGCCCGGGTACATCGACACCGACATGAACCGCGGCGCGCCGAGCCGGCCGTTCGTGATCCCGCTGGAGCGGGGTGGGGCGATCATGGCGCGCATGATCGAGCGCCGCGTCGGTCATCGCTACGTGCCGATGTGGCCCTGGACGCTGATTGCGCCGCTGGTCAAGATCCTGCCGACTGGTTGGGTTGCGCCGAAACGCAGACCGACGAGGAACTGACGAGATGACTGATTCATCACCGCCCACCCGGCCCGTCGCACCCCAGCACGCGATCGACGTCGCGCGTCTCGCCGAGTGGCTCGCCGCCAACGTGGCGCCGCTCGCGGGTCCGCTCGAAGTCACGCAGTTCAAGGGCGGCCAGTCGAATCCCACCTACCTGCTCGCAGCGGGCCCGCAGCGCTACGTGCTGCGTCGCAAACCCCCGGGCAAGCTGCTGCAGTCGGCGCACGCGGTGGACCGCGAATTCAAGGTCATCAAGTCGCTGGCCGGCACGGGTGTGCCGGTGGCGCGCGCACACTCGCTCTGCGAGGACGAGGCCGTGATCGGCACGGCGTTCTACGTCATGGAGTACGTGCAGGGACGCGTGCTCTGGGACCCGCGGCTGCCGGAGCACGACGTTGCCGAGCGCGCGGCCATGCACGATGAGATCAACCGCGTGATCGCGGCGCTGCACTGCGTCGACTACGCCGCGGTGGGGCTCGAGGACTTCGGACGCAAGGGCGAGTACATCGCGCGCCAGGTCGCGCGCTGGACCAAGCAGTACCAGGCGTCGGAGACCGAGACGATCGAGGCGATGGACAACCTGATCGCGTGGCTGCCCGCGAACATCCCGGCCGGCGACGAGACGCGGATCGTCCATGGCGACTACCGGATCGACAACGTGATCTTCCACGCGACCGAGCCGCGCATCCTGGCCGTGCTCGACTGGGAACTCTCGACCCTCGGTCACCCGCTCGCCGATTTCGCCTACCACTGCATGGTGTGGCGGATCCCGCCCGGGGTCTTCCGCGGCCTCGGCGGGCTCGACCTGGCGGCGCTCGGCATTCCCACTGAGCAGGAGTACGTCGCCGCCTACTGCCGGCGCACCGGTCGCGACGGCATCGCCGCGCGCGACTGGGAGTACTACATGGCCTACAACATGTTCCGGCTGACCGCGATCCTGCAAGGCGTGATGGCCCGCGCGCTGCAGGGCAATGCCTCGAGCGCCGAAGCGCTGCAGACCGGCCGCGCGGCCCGACCACTTGCCGAGATCGCCTGGGGACAGGTCGAGCGGCTCAAGCTTTCCTGAGGAGAACACCATGGATTTTGCGTATTCCGACACGGTGAAGGACCTGCAGCGGCGCGTCAGCGCGTTCATGGAGGAACACGTCTATCCGGCCGAGGAGCGCTTTCACGCCGAGATCGCCGAGAACCGTCGCAATGGCAATGCGTGGCAGCCCACGCAGGTGATGGAGGAACTCAAGGCGAAGGCCAAGGCCGACGGCCTGTGGAATCTCTGGCTGCCCGAATCGAATCACGGTGCGGGCCTCACCAACCTCGAATACGCGCCGCTCTGCGAAATCATGGGGCGCTCCCACATCGGTCCCGAGGCGTTCAACTGTTCGGCGCCCGACACGGGCAACATGGAAGTGCTGGTGCGCTACGGCAACGAGGCGCAGAAGGCCGAGTGGTTGCCGCCGCTGCTCGACGGCCGGATCCGCTCCGGCTTCGCGATGACCGAGCCCGCGGTCGCGTCGTCGGATGCGACCAACATCGCGGCCAGCATCGTCCGTGATGGCGATCACTACGTGATCAACGGCCGCAAGTGGTGGACGTCGGGCGCCGGCGATCCCCGCTGCAAGATCCTGATCTTCATGGGCAAGACCGATCCGCAGAATGCGAGCCGCCATCGGCAGCAATCGATGATCCTCGTGCCGATGGAGACACCGGGGGTGCGCGTGGTGCGCAACGTGCCGGTCTTCGGTTACGACGACGCGCCGCACGGCCACTCCGAAGTGGATTTCGTCGACGTCCGCGTGCCGGTGTCGAACCTGCTGCTCGGCGAGGGCCGCGGCTTCGAGATCGCACAAGGGCGCCTCGGGCCCGGACGCATCCATCACTGCATGCGCCTGATCGGCGCCGCCGAGCGCACGCTCGAGAAGATGTGCAAGCGGGCGCTCAGCCGCATCGCGTTCGGCCGGCCGCTCGCGGAGCAGGGCGTCTGGCGTGAGCGGATCGCCGACGCCCGGCTGAAAATCGACCAGGCGCGGTTCCTCGTGCTGCACGCCGCGTGGAAAATGGACGTGGCCGGCAACAAGGCCGCGCAGAAGGAAATCGCGATGATCAAGGTGGTGGCGCCGACCATCGCCTGCGAGGTGCTCGACCAGGCCATCCAGCTGTTCGGCGGCGCGGGCGTCTCGGACGACTTCGGCCTGGGCTGGGCCTACGCAAACTCGCGCACGCTGAGGATCGCGGACGGCCCGGACGAGGTGCACCGCAACCACATCGCGAAGCTCGAGCTCTCGCGCTACCTGAAGACCTGAGGCGACCGGCATGCAGATCCAGGGCAAGACGGCCCTCGTCACGGGCGCCGGTCGCGGGATCGGCCGCGCGGTGTGCCGCGAGTTGATGCGTCGGGGCGCGGCCGGGGTCGTCGTCGCGGACCTCGACGGCGATCTGGCCCAGGCCACGGCTGCGGAACTCGGAGGTCTCGGCCTCCAGTGCGACGTGTCGGATGCCGAGGCCGTCACCGCCGCGGTGGCGGCGGCGGAAAGACATTATGGGCGGCTCGACATCCTGTTCTCGAACGCCGGGTTCGGCGCGGCCACGCTCGATCTGGACGACGCGCTGTCGGCGCCGGATGCGACCTGGCAGCGCATGTGGGACGTGCACGTCATGGCGCACGTGCGTGCCTGTCGTGCCGCGTTGCCCGGCATGCTCGAGCGCGGGTCAGGTTGCCTCGTGAATGTCGCCTCGGCCGCGGGACTGCTGAGCCAGACGGGCGATACGCCCTACAGCGCGACCAAGCACGCCGCGGTCGCGCTGGCGGAATCCCTCGCGATCACCTACGGCGACCGCGGCATCCAGGTGTCCGTCGTCTGCCCGCAGTACGTCGCGACGGCCATCATCGGGGCGAGCGAGGATACGGCGCCGGGCTCGTTGCCCGGCGTGTTGACGGTCGACCAGGCGGCAAACGCCATCGGCGACGGCATCGAGCAGGCGCGTTTCCTGATCCTGACCCACCCGGAGGTGCTGGGATTCTTCCAGCGCAAGGCGTCGGATTACGACCGCTGGCTCGGCGGGATGCGTCGCTTGCGGGACGGCTTGCGCAGCGGAGGCTTCCTCAAGACCAAGTCCTGACGATCAGCCGCCTTGCGCAGCAGCGTCCACGCGGCCAGGCAATGCCGCGCGATCTCGCCCGCATCCGGCACGGCGGCGCGGTTGGCGACGATGCCGAAGTCCATCCGCTCGCCGAGCGAAACGGCGCTCACGTTGAGACCCACGGGATCTGCGATCATCGAGACCGGGTAGGCGCCGGCCAGCCGCAACTCGCCGAGATATCGCTCCCCCGGCAGCCCGCCGACGTTTGAGATCACGAGGTTCACGACCGGTCGGGTGAGGGCCTCCATGCCGAGAGTGTGCGAGGCGAACCAGGCGCCGAACGCGATCAGCGCGTAATCCAGCGCCGCGGCTTTCGACAGCGCGCGGAACTCCTGCTTCGCCGCGCCGCTGTTGGCGATGATCTGTTGCAGGCGTCGCGCGGCGCCCGAGCGCGGCCGGGCCATCGGCACGAACATCGTCGCGACCTTGGTGGTGGCCTCGAGGTCGCCCTCGTCGCGCATCGAAACCGGGCACATCGCCACGAGCGGCTGTCGCGGCCGCTCGCCGAGCGCGGCCAGGTAGCGCTCGACGCCGCCATCCACGACCGCGAGCAGCACGTCGTTGACCTTGCCGCCGAAGACGCGCGCAACGCGCCGCATCGCGTCGACCGGCAGTGAGAAGGCCGCGAACGAGCGCTCGGTCGTGACCGGCTGGTTGAATCGAGTCTGCGGTCCGCCGAATGGCTGGTTGCCCGCCGGCACGTCCGGTTCGTCGCGGGTCCGGCTGCGTCGGGTTGCCAGCGCCGAGAGCAGTTCACCCGTCGCAAGTGCATGAGTGAGCAGGGCGCGCGCGCCGTCTGCAAAGCCCGCGTACTCGTTCTGCGGAGCCTGTTGCGGCGGATGCGGCGGCAGCGCGAAGAAGGGCGTGTGGATCGGCCCGGGCTCATTGGCCAGCGTGCCGAAAATTCGCGCCAGCGCGGAGCGACCGTCCCAGCTCGCGTGGTGCGACTTGAGGTAGATCGCCACCTGGCCGGAGTCGAGTCCGTCGATGACGTGCAGCCGGAACAGCGGCCGGGTCCGGTCGAGCCGTTCCTGGTGCAGTCCTGCAACGACTGCGAACAGCTGCTGGCGGTCGCCGGGCGCCGCCAGGCGCTGCTGGCGCACGTGGTACCGCATGTCGATGTCGGTCAAGGCACGCCAGTGGGGCCGTCCGAGCGCCGGAAGCACCGGCACGCAGTCGAACGGCGGGGTCGGTTGCGCCGCCCGGAAGGCGCGCACGATCCGCTGCGCGGCCGCCCGGCTCGAGCGGCCCGGTGGCGGGTCGAACAGCATCACGACGCCCACGTTGGCCGGAGTCTGGTCTCGGTCGACGCCGAGGAAGACGAGATCCAGCAGCGGAATTGGGCGGGCCATCGGCATTGAAAGTATGCGATATCCGCAACGGTTGCCAGCGAGCGGGCGGTGCTAGACTCGGTTTGACTGCAGACGGCAGCGACAAGAGAACAGGTCATGCGCCAATTGCGCGGTGAGGATGCACGTTTCGTCTACGCGGAGACGGGGCACGCCAATTCGAACATCACCCTCGTCTACATCTACGATCCGTCGACCGCGCCCGGGGGGCGGGTCCGCTTCAAAGGATTCCTGAAGCACATCGAGAGCCGGCTGCACCTGTCGCCGATCTTCCGACAGAAGTTGCTGCGCGTGCCGCTCGAGCTCGACTACCCGTACTGGATCGAGGACGAGCGGTTCGACCTCGAATATCACGTGCGCCACGTCGCCCTGCCGAAGCCCGGCGACTGGCGCCAGTTCTGCATCCAGGCCTCGCGGATCCACGCTCGGCCGCTCGACCTGTCGCGGCCACTCTGGGAGACCTACCTGGTCGAGGGGCTGGACTCGTTCCTGGATCTGCCAGCGGACAGCTTCGCGGTGCTGACCAAGATCCACCACGCGGCGATCGACGTGAAGGCCGGCGCCGAGATTACGATGCTGCTGCACGACACGACCGCCGTGACGCCCCATCCCGAGCCGCCCGAGCCGTGGTTCCCCGAGTCGCCACCCGGCTCGCTGTCACTGTTGGCGCGGGCCGCGCTGCACAACGTCGTGCAGCCGCTGATGCTCGCGGCCCCGCTGACCCGAGCGGTGCGGCAGTTCACGCCCGCGATCGTCGGCTCGCTGCGCGAGCTCTGGCTGCACCCGGAGCGCTTGCCGATCACTCGCTTCAACGCCGAGGTCTCGCCGCACCGCGTGTTCGAAACCCGTCGCTTCACGATCGACGAATTCAAGAAGGTGCGCAGCCTCGTGCCGGGTGCCACGATCAACGATGCAGTGCTCGCCGTCTGCGGCGGGGCGCTGCGCCGTTACCTGATGACCCACGACGAGCTGCCGGGCCCGAGCATGGTATCGATCGCGCCGCTGTCGATCCGCAATGCGGACCAGGCCGCCGGCGGCCCCGCCGGCTTCAGCATGATGCGCGTGCCGCTCGGCACCGAGATCGAGGACCCGGTGCGGCGGCTGCGCTCGATTCACCAGCACACGTCGAACGCCGACGACATCGAACAGGCGGTCGGAGCCAAGGAACTCACCGACATCACCAAGCACGCGCCCGCCGCGACGCTGGCGCTGTCGGCGCGACTGCTCGCGGACACGGCCATCGGCATCGGCCAGCACGCGCCCGTCGCGAGCTGCACGATCACGAACGTGCCGGGGCCGGCGGTGCCGCTCTATTTCAACGGGGCCCGCATGACGTATTTCTCCGCGATCATGCCGATCTCGGACGGCATGGGCCTCGTCTTCGCGGTGACCAGCTACGACGGCAAGATCATCATCTCGCCGACCTCGTGCCGCGAGCAGATCCCGGATCCCGAATTCTTCGCGCTGTGCATCCGCGAGTCGTTCCAGGAGTACCTCGAGCTGGCGAGCAAGGCGAAACCGCGCCGCAAGCCGGCCAGCAAGAAGAAAGGCAAGGCAGTCGGCAAGAAGGCGAAGTCCCGCATCGGGTCTCGGCGGCGCGCAGCCGCCTGACGCCACGCTGCAGCCCGCGCCAGGTCAGGCGGCCTGCATCAGGCCCGCGGCCCGCTCGTAGACCGATCCGACCACGCCGCCGGGGTGAAAGGGCCGCCAGGCGCCCTCGGCCTGCGCCAGCCGGTCGGCGAGGATCCACATCACCGCGGGATTGAAGCCGAGTCCGCAGTGGCTGCCGGGAACCCAGACGTTTTCGTGATGACCGTTGCTGGTGTCCAGCCGGGCCGATTCGGGTGGCACGACGCCGTCGGTCTCGGAATAGATGCACGTGGAAGGCATTGGCGGCGGCGAAGTGAGCACCTTGGCGCGAACGTGCGCGAGATGCGCGACCGGCCCCATCGGGTGCGCGAGGTAGCGATACAACGCCTGCACCAGCAGCGGCACCTTGTAGCTGTCCACCGAAAACCGCATCGGGCTGCCTAGGGAGATCACGGTGCGCACGCACTCCGGGGCGCTGTGAGCCGCGTAGAAGCTGTAGACGCCGCCGAGGCTCCAGCCGACGAGGCTGACCTTGCGCCGGTGCTTGTGGTGCAGGTAGCGCAGCTTCTGCTCGAGCGCATGGCTGAACTTGAGCTTGAAGCCGGTGTTCTGGCCGAAGCCCCACGTCACGACATTGTAGCCGCGGGAGCGCAGGAAGACGCTGAGACCCACCAGGGTGGCGTCCGAGGCGCTGAACCCGGGCACGAGCAGTACCGGATGGCCGTCGCCGCGTGGGGTCGTCTGGAGCAGCGGCAGGAAGAGCGGCAGGGCCCCGATCTCGAGCAGCGCCCGGCCTTCGAGCAATGAGTACAGGGCACGGGGAGCTCTGGAAAGCCGGGACGGACTGGCCATGGTGGAACGTGTTCTCCTGCGCTGCCACCCAAGGGGCGACGCGCCAAGCTTACCTTTCCGGCCGGGCGGAGCGATAGCACAAATGTACGGACAACCTGAACCACGTCACGGACGGCCCGACGCGTTGCGGCTTGGCGCGCCGATAGGCAAGCTTCCACCTTTTCGCCGCGGCCCCGGCGCGGCCGCCCGAGGATCCGCCATGCCGATGACCTGTCGAAAATCTTTACAGGCTGCCGTGGCCGCCTTGCTGTTGCTGTCAGCCGCGGTCGCGCCGGCGGTCGAGCGGGCCGAGGTGCCGGCGCAGTACCAGTGGGACCTGTCGAGCCTGTACCCCGGCGAGCCGGCCTGGGTCGCAGCCAAGCAGGACTTGTCGAAGTCGATCCCGGCGCTCCAGCAGTGGCAGGGGCGGCTCGGCGAGTCCGCGGCGGCGCTGCTCGGTGCCATGTCGGCCTGGGAGCGCGTCAGCCTCGGGGTCGATCGCTTCTACTCGTACGCCTTCCAGCTGTCCGACCAGGACACCCGCGTTGCGCGCCACCAGCAGATGAAGCAGGAGGCGAGCCAGGTCTACACGGACTTCCAGACCGCGGTGGCGTTCATGCGTCCGGAGCTGCTCGCCGTCGGCCGCGAGAAGATCGACCGCTTCGTCGCCGCGGAACCGCGACTCGAGCAATATCGAATGTTCTTCGACGACATCCTGCGTGCGGCGCCGCACACGTTGTCGCCGGCGGAGGAGAAGTTGATCGCGCGCGCCGGGACGCTGGCGCAGACCGCGGGCACCGTGCACTCGGTATTCACCGGCGCCGACCTGCCGTACCCGGAGGTCACGCTGTCGACGGGCGAGAAGGTGCGGCTCGATGCCGCAGCGTACTCGCTGCACCGCGCCTCGCCGGTCAAGGCGGACCGCGATGCGGTGTTCAAGGCGTTCTGGGCGCGCTACGGCGAATTCACGCGCACGCTCGCGGCGACGTTGAACGCCCACGTCGAGTCGCACGTCTTCGCGAAGGACGTGCGCCGCTTCGGCAACTCGCTCGAGGCTGCGCTGTTCGACTACAACATCCCGACGACCGTCTACACGCGGCTGATCGAGGACGTGCACGCGAACCTGCCGACGCTGCACCGCTACCTGCGTTTGCGCCAGAAGATCATGGGCCTGTCGCAACTCGGCTATGACGACCTCTACGCACCGATCGTCGACCGCGTTGCGCTGACCTACACGCCCGAGCAGGGCATGGCGCTGACGCTCGAGGCCTTCGCTCCGCTCGGCGACGACTACGTCGCCGCGCTCCGCAAGGGCTACGCGTCGCGCTGGGTCGATTTCCTGCCGACCACGGGCAAGCGTCCCGGGGCGTACAGCAACACCGTGTACGGCGTGCACCCGTACCAGCTGCTCAACTTCAACGGCGCCTGGGAGGACGTCTCGACGCTCGCGCACGAGTCCGGGCACTCGATGCATTCGTACCTGGCCAGCGCGCAGCAGCCATATGCGACCGCGAGCTACTCGATCTTCGTGGCCGAGGTCGCGTCGACGCTGAACGAGAACCTGCTCTTCCGCCACGTGCTCGATCGCACCGAGGACGACCCGACGCGCCTGTTCCTGCTCGCGAGCTACCTCGACACGATGCGCACGACGCTGTTCCGCCAGACCCTGTTCGCGGAATTCGAGCTGCGCATCCACGAGGCGGTGGAGCGGGGCGAGCCGCTCACGGGCGAGTCGCTGACGAAGCTCTACCTGGGGTTGCTGCGCAAGTACTACGGCCACGACGAAGGCGTCGTCCACATCGCCGACGCGGTCGGCGCAGAGTGGGCCTACATCCCTCACTTCTACAGCAACTTCTACGTCTACCAGTACGCGACCAGCCTGATCGGCGGCATGCTGCTGGCCGAGGGTTTTATCGGGCCGCAAGCCGTCAAGTCGGGGCAGGCCGCGAAGAACCGTGATGCGTACCTGCGGATGCTGTCGTCCGGCTCCTCGAAGTACCCGGTCGACCTGCTGCGCGAGGCCGGCGTCGACATGACCACGTCGCAGCCGTTCGATGCGGCCATGCGCGAGATGAATCGCATCATGGACGAGATGGAGCGCATCCTCGCGCGGCAGCAGGGCTGAGCCATGGCCGGACGACGCAGCAAGACGAGCGGCCCTTACGCCGGACTGACGCAACTCGGTGCCGCAACGGCCCTCCCGGCGTCGCCGGACGCAGCCGCGCTCGAGCGAGTGCCGAATCCCCACCCCCGCAAGCTCTATCTCGCGCGCTTTACGGCGCCCGAGTTCACGTCGCTGTGCCCCATCACGGGCCAGCCGGATTTCGCGCACCTCGTCATCGATTACGCGCCGGCGCGCTGGCTGGTCGAGAGCAAGTCGCTGAAGCTCTACCTGACGAGCTTCCGCAACCACGGCGCCTTCCACGAGGACTGCACGCTCGCGATCGCCGGACGGCTGGTCGATTTCCTGGCGCCGCGGTGGCTGCGGATCGCCGGTTACTGGTATCCGCGCGGCGGCATGCCGATCGACGTGTTCTGGCAGTCGGGGCGGCCGCCGGCCGGACTGTGGATTCCGGACACCGGCGTCGCGCCGTATCGCGGCCGCGGCTGAGCCGGCTCGGCATGAGCGCGAGCTCCAGACAAGCGCGACACGAGATCGCGGGACGAGCGGCATCGCTGCTGCTCGGAGTCCTTGCCGCAGCATTTGCCACGCCGTCCGTGGCCGAACCGAGCGCAGTGAAGCTCGAGGCCGTCAATTCGGTGGACCGGCATGCTGCGGCACTCACCGAGCTGTCCGACCGGATCTGGGCCTATGCCGAGATCGCGTTTCGCGAGCATCGCTCGGCGGCGGCGCTGGCGGATTTCGCGCAGTCACAGGGTTTTCGCGTCGAGCGCGGCGTGGCGGGGATGCCGACCGCTTTCGTGGCCACCTTTGGACAGGGGCGGCCAGTGATCGGCGTGATGGGCGAGTACGACGCGCTGCCCGGGCTCTCGCAGAAGGCGCTCCCCGAGCCGGTGCCGTTGGCCGAAGGCGCGGCCGGGCACGGCTGCGGCCACAACCTGTTCGGGGCGGCCAGTCTCGGCGCGGCCATCGCGATCAAGGAGCAGATCGCGGCTGGCCGTCTGCAGGGCACGGTCGTGTTCTTCGGCACGCCGGCCGAGGAGGATGTCGGCGGCAAGATCTACATGGCTCGTGACGGCCTGTTCGACGACGTGGACGCCATGCTGGCCTGGCACCCGAGCGACGAGAACCTGGCGGACGTCACCAGCAGCCAGGCGATGGTGGACGTGGCGGTCGAGTTTCGCGGCACGACGGCCCACGCGGCCTACGATCCGTGGAATGCGCGCAGTGCGGTGGATGCGGTCGAGTTGTTCACGCACGGCGTGAGCTTGATGCGCGAGCACGTCCGGCCGTCGACGCGCATGCACTACACGATCGCGTCCGGTGGCGACGTGCCGAACGTCGTCGCCGAGCGCGCCAAGGTCTGGCTCTGGGTGCGCGACTGGCGGCGCGCCGAGGTCGAGGACCTGCTGTCGCGGGTCCGCAAGCTCGCCGAGGGCGCAGCCACGATGACCGAGACGGCGGCGACGGTGACCGTCCAGGGCGGTAGCTGGGAGATGCTCGTCAACGAATCGGGTGGCCGGCTGCTGCACGACAACCTGACGTGGCTCGGCTCGCCCGTTTATACCGAGCAGGAACAGGCCTTTGCCCGACAGATCCAGCGCGCGACCGGAGTGCCCGAACTCGGCATGTTCACGGGCGTCAAGCCGCTCGAGGGGCAGCAGCCGGAAGGCGGCTCGACCGACGTGGCCGACGTCAGCTGGGTCGTGCCGACGCTGCACCTGAGCGTCGCGACGTCGCCACTCGCCGCCCCCTGGCATGCGTGGCCGGTCGCGGCCAGCGGCGGCATGTCGATCGGCCACAAGGGCATGCTGCTGGCCGCCAGGACACTGGCCGCGACGATGGTCGATCTCTACGAGCAACCTGCGGCACTCGAGGCCGTGCGGGCCGAGTTCAAGGCCAGGAAGGGCGACACCGTGTACCGGTCGTACGTGCCGGACGGGCCGCCGCCGCTGCCGAAGCCTTAGGGCCCGCCGTGCTATAGTTTGCAGCTTCCATGGTGGCTCGCGTCGGATCCCTCGCGACGGTCAGCTGCAAACCCCGCCAGGCCCGGAAGGGAGCAACGGTAGCGGCCTTACCGGGTGCCGGGGGCATTCTGGCGCGGGCCGCCTCCCTACCTCCAGGCCCGGGGAGTTCCTGGCACCGCCCATGAGTTACCTCGTCCTCGCCCGCAAATGGCGCCCTCGCACGTTCGAGGAACTCGTCGGCCAGGATCACGTCCGCCGGGCGCTCACCAATGCGCTCGATTCGGGCCGCATCCACCACGCGTTCCTGTTCACGGGCACGCGCGGCGTCGGCAAGACCACCATCGCGCGCATCTTCGCGAAGTCGCTGAATTGCGAGCAGGGGGTGTCCTCGAAGCCTTGCGGCGTCTGCGGCGCCTGCAAGGACATCGACGCGGGCCGCTTCGTCGACCTGCTCGAGGTGGATGCGGCGTCCCGGACCAAGGTGGATGACACGCGCGAGTTGCTCGACAACGTGCAGTACGCACCCGCGCGCGGTCGCTGCAAGGTGTACCTGATCGACGAAGTGCACATGCTCTCGACGCATTCGTTCAACGCGCTGCTGAAGACGCTCGAGGAGCCGCCGCCGCACGTGAAGTTCCTGCTCGCGACGACCGATCCGCAGAAGCTGCCGGTGACAGTGCTGTCGCGCTGCCTGCAGTTCCACCTGCGCCGCTTGCCGCTCGCGCAGATCCAGGAACGGCTGACGATGATCGCGCAGGCCGAGAAGGTCGAATTCGAGCCTGCGGCGCTGCGCGCCATCGCGCGGGGCGCGGAGGGCAGCATGCGCGACGCGCTGTCACTGCTCGACCAGGTGCTGGCTTTTGGCGGCGGCCGGGCCATCGAGAGCGAGGTGCGCACGCTGCTCGGGACGCTCGATCGCCGGCACGTCGAGGGGATCCTGAACGCGCTCGCCGCGCAGGACGGCGCGGCGCTGATGGCCTGCGTGGCGCAACTCGACGAGCGCGCCCCGGACTACGACCAGGCGCTCGGCGAGCTCTCCGCCGCAATCCAGCGCATGGCGTTGCTGCAGGCGCTGCCCGAGCTGCGCGGCGAGGACGAGGAGCAGGACGCCGCTCTCGCCCAGCTCGCCGCGAAGTTCCTGCCCGAGGACCTGCAACTGCTCTACCAGATCGCGATCATGGCCCGTCGCGATCTCGACTATGCGCCGGACGCGCGCGGTGGCTTCGAGATGGCGCTGCTGCGGATGCTCGCTTTCCGGCCGGAATCGCTGTTGGGTGCGGCGCCGCCCGGCCCGCCGCCCGCAGCACGAGCGGCGCCGGCCGCCAGCGCGCCACGCAGGAGCGCGGCTGCATCGCAGCCAGTCACGCCGCGGTCTGCGCCTGTCGCGCCGGCCACGCCTCGTGCCGCGGCCCGAGCGGAAGTCCTCGCCACCAGTGGCGACTGGCCAGCGATCGTCGCTGCGCTCGGCCTGCAGGGCCCGGCCGGGCAGCTTGCGGCGCACTGCGTGCTCGTCGGCCGCACGAGCGAGCTCATCAAGCTCCGCCTCGATCCCGCCGGTGAAGTATTCCGCCGGCCGCAACTCGAGCAGAAGCTCGCGCAGGCGTTGGCGCAACATTTCGGCGAGCCCGTACGCCTCGACATCGCAGTCAGCGACGCCGAGGAGGTCACCCCGGCCCGGCAGCAGGCAAGAGCGGCCGACGCTCGCGTGAAAGCGGCCGAGCAGGCCATCGAGGCAGACGCGAATGTGCGCGCGATGCGCGAAGTCTTCGGCGCGACCGTGCAGCCGGGTTCCGTGAAGCCCCTCAACTGATTTTTCCAGGAGTCCACACGAGCATGAAAGGCGGTATCGGCAACCTGATGAAGCAGGCGCAGCAGCTGCAGGCCAACGTGCAGAAGGCACAGGCCGAGATTGCGGCGATGGAGATCACCGGCGAGTCGGGCGGCGGCATGGTGAAGGTGACCATCAACGGGCGCCACGAGGCGAAGCGCGTGCAGATCGATCCGTCGGTGCCGATGGACGATCGCGAGATGGTCGAGGACCTCGTCGCCGCCGCGTTCAACGACGCCGTGCACCGCCTCGAAACGACGACTCAGGAACGCATGTCCGGCCTCATGGGCGGCATGAACCTGCCCGCGGGCCTCAAGCTGCCGTTCGGCGGCTGACCCCGACCGCGCGATGCTCTATCCGCCGACGCTCAGCCGCCTGATCGAAGCGTTGCGCTGCCTGCCCGGCGTGGGACCGAAGTCGGCGCAACGGATGGCGTTCCACCTGCTCGAGCGCGATCGCGACGGCGCCCGCGAAATCGCCGCATCGGTCGGGCAGGCGATCGAGAAGCTCGGCCACTGCCAGCGCTGCCGGATGTTCGCCGAGGGCGAGCTGTGCCCCGTCTGCACGTCCGCCAGCCGGGATCGCAGCCTGCTCTGCGTCGTCGAGTCGCCGGCCGACGTCGTCGCAATCGAGCAGTCCGGCAGTTTCCGCGGCTGCTACTTCGTGCTGATGGGTCACCTGTCGCCACTCGATGGCGTCGGTCCGAGCGAGATCGGCATCGACGCGCTGGAGCGTCTGCTCGGTGGGGGCGAGGTTCGCGAGGTGATCCTCGCCACGAATCCGACGGTGGAGGGCGAGGCGACGGCGCACTTCCTCGCCGAGGTCGTCAGCCGTCGCGGTATCCGAGCGTCGCGAATCGCGCACGGCGTACCGGTGGGCGGCGAGCTCGAGTACGTCGATGGGGGCACGCTCGCTCACGCGCTGGCCGGTCGGCAGGCGGTTTCCTGAGCCTGTTCGGTTTTCTTCTGCTCTGCTGATGTTCGTCCGGCGAGCCGCTGGCGGCGCGCATTCCGGGGTTCGTTCCGACGAGCGGGAAGAAGACGCTCGTCGGAACGAACCCCGGAATGCGCGCTCGACACGCAGCGCCTGAGCGATCGAGAAAATGGGGACATTCTCCTTTTCGCACGCGCGGCCAGCTCGCTTTGATCGGCAAGCTGACGCGAAAAGGAGAATGTCCCCATTTTCTCGATCGCACGGCGCAGGAAGCGCCTACCGGATCCAGCGTTGAGTGAAGTGGGTTGCCAACCAACGTGTGACGAGCGGCTGAAGGGTGCCCGTCGCATCGCTGAACGCCGCGTGCGCCGTGCGAAGTCCTCGGCACGAGGACGCAGCTCAGGCGCGGAACGAGGGGCAGCGTGACGGTTGTTTTTCGACCAAGCGCGCCCCGCGCGCGACTCGAAAAAACAACCGTCACGCTGCCCCGGAGCCGTCGCTTGATCTCGCTCCTCGCCCGCAGTACTGCAACCGGCGCAGCAGGGAGTCAGCGAACGTCCGGCGCCTTCTGCCCCGCGAGGAACAGCCAGGTTTCGACCACCGTATCCGGATTGAGCGACATGCTCTCGATCCCCTCGTCGAGCAGCCAGCGTGCCAGCTCGGGGTGGTCGGACGGTCCCTGGCCGCAGATGCCGATGTACTTGCCGGCCTTGCGGCAGGCCTGGATCGCCATGTGCAGCATCGCCTTGACTGCGTCGTCGCGCTCGTCGAACAGGCGCGCGATCACGGCTGAATCGCGATCGAGGCCCAGCGTGAGCTGGGTCATGTCGTTCGAGCCGATCGACATGCCGTCGAAGAACGCGAGGAACCGGTCGGCGAGCACCGCGTTGCTCGGCAGCTCGCACATCATGATGACCTTGAGGCCGTCCTCGCCGCGCTTCAGGCCATTGTCGGCGAGCAGCTGCACGACCTGCTCGGCCTCCTTGAGCGTGCGCACGAACGGCACCATGACCCAGACGTTCTTCAGGCCCATCTGCTCGCGCACGCGCTTGAGCGCGCGGCACTCGAGCTCGAAGCAGGGCCGGAAGGTCTCGTCCACGTAGCGGGACGCGCCCCGGAAGCCGAGCATCGGGTTTTCCTCGGACGGCTCGTACTGGCGGCCGCCGATCAGGTTCGCGTATTCGTTCGACTTGAAGTCCGACAGGCGCACGATGACCGGTTCGGGTGCGAAGGCCGCCGCGATCGTGCCGATGCCCTCGCAGAGCTTCTCGATGTAGAACTCGACCGGATCGCCATAGCCGGCCATCTGCCGGCGGATCGTGTCCTGCAGGTCCGGGTCGAGCCGGTCGAACTCGAGCAGCGCGCGCGGATGCACGCCGATCATCCGGTTGATGATGAATTCGAGGCGCGCGAGGCCGACGCCGCGATTGGGGATGGCCGCGAAGTCGAATGCGCGGTCCGGGTTGCCGACGTTCATCATGATCTTGACGGGAATCGCCGGCAGCGCGTCGAGCTCGACCTGCGTCTGCTCGTAGCGCAGGGCACCGTCGTAGACGTAGCCGGTGTCGCCCTCGGCGCACGAGACCGTGACCGGCTGGCCCTCCTGGATCACCCGCGTGGCGTCGCCGCAGCCCACGACCGCGGGAATGCCGAGCTCGCGCGCGATGATCGCGGCGTGGCAGGTGCGGCCGCCGCGATTGGTCACGATCGCCGCGGCGCGCTTCATGACCGGCTCCCAGTCGGGGTCGGTCATATCGGCGACGAGCACGTCGCCCGTCTCGACCCGGGTCATCTCCTTGGCGTTGCGGATCACGCGCGCCGGGCCGGCGCCGATCCGATGGCCGATGCTGCGGCCGCTGGTCAGCACGGGGCCCTTGCCCTTGAGCGTGTAGCGCTGCAGCGTGCGGCCGGCGCGGCTCTGCACGGTCTCGGGTCGCGCCTGCAGGATGTAGATCTTGCCTGTTTCGCCGTCCTTGCCCCATTCGATGTCCATCGGGCAGCCGTAATGCTCTTCGATGACGAGGGCCTGGCGTGCGAGCTCGAGCAGGTCGGCGTCGGACAGGCAGAAGCGCAGCCGATCGGCCTCGGGAACGTCGACCGTGACCACGCGTTCGGCCGACTGGGCGCCGGTCGCGTAGGTCATCTTGATCGCCTTGCCGCCGAGCGTGCGGCGCAGGATCGACTGGTGCCCGGCGCGCAGCGCCGGCTTGTAGACGTAGAACTCGTCGGGGTTCACGGCACCCTGCACGACGGTCTCGCCGAGGCCCCACGAGGCCGTGATGAACACGACGTCGCGGAAACCCGAATCGGTGTCCAGCGTGAACATGACGCCGCTCGCGCCGAGGTCGCTGCGCACCATGTGCTGGACGCCGGCGGACAGCGCGACCTGCGAGTGATCGAAGCCCTGGTGCACGCGGTAGGAGATCGCGCGGTCGTTGAACAGCGAGGCGAAGACCTCGTGCACCGCGCGCACGACGTGTTCGCGACCACGGACGTTGAGCAGCGTTTCCTGCTGCCCGGCGAACGATGCCTCGGGCAGGTCCTCGGCCGTGGCCGACGAACGAACCGCAACGGCGAGGTCGCCCTGGCCGTCGCACATCGCCTCGTAGCCGGCCACGATTTCCTGCTCGAGCCGAGCAGGGAAGGGCGTGGACAGGATCCAGTCGCGGATCCGTGCCCCAGTGACCGCCAGCGCGGCGACGTCGTCGACGTCGAGCGTGGCGAGTTCGGCGCGGATGCGCTCCGCGAGACCCTCGTGCGACAGGAACTCCCGATAGGCATCGGCCGTCGTGGCGAACCCGCCGGGGACGCTGACGTGCAGCGCGGCGAGCTTGGCGATCATCTCGCCGAGCGAGGAGTTCTTGCCGCCAACCGTGGCGACGTCGTGTCGGCCGAGCTCGGCAAAGGGAATCGTGTAGCGGGTCAAGGCGGGCCTCTTGCTACGTCATGGGCTCAGGTGAAAGACTGCCGGACCGGTCGGCGCTCGGGAGAGCTGCGCGCGAATGAATCGAAGAACCGTTTTTTTCGTCTCGGACCAGACCGGCGTGACCGCCGAAACGATGGGACACAGCCTGCTTACGCAATTCGACGGCCTCGAATTTCGACAGGTGACTCTGCCATTTATCTCCACCGTTGACAAGGCAGAGGAAGCCGTAAGAAAGATCAATGCGACGGCGGTCGCGGACGGTGCGCGGCCGATCGTCTTCAGCACGCTGGTCCAGGACGAGTTGCGCTCGCGGGTCAAGCGCAGCGAGGGATTGTTCCTCGATTTCTTCGATGCATTCCTCGGTCCCCTCGAGGCGGAGCTGCAGGTGAAGTCGTCCGAGCGAGCGGGGCGGGCGCACGGCATTGCCGACCAGATCATCTACAGCACGCGCATCGAGGCGACGAACTTCGCGCTGGCCGCCGACGACGGCGGGGTGAGCGCCGACTACCAGCGCGCGGACGTCGTGCTGGTGGGCGTGTCGCGCTCGGGGAAGACCCCGACCTGCATCTACATGGCGATGCAGTACGGCGTGTTCGCGGCCAACTATCCGTTCACCGAGGAGGACTTCGAGGGCAAGCAGCTGCCCGCGATGCTGCGGCCCCATACGGCGAAATTGTTCGGCCTGACGATCGCGCCACAGCGGTTGCAGCAGATCCGCAACGAACGCCGGCCGGGCAGTCGCTACGCCGCGCTGGCGCAGTGCGAGTTCGAGGTGCGGTGCGCGGAGGCGCTGTTCAATCGCTATTCGGTTCCGTACCTGGACACGACGGAGTGCTCGATCGAGGAGATCGCGAGCCGGGTGATCGACCGGATGGGCATCGAGCGGCGGTTGCGCCCGTGACGCTGGCGAGCGCTGTGCCGCGCGTCACGGACGCGCCAGACCGCTGTGCTATATTCGATCGATGAGCGTCGACAGCCTGTGCGTTACATCGTGGCGTGCGCGACCGGTGAGCTTCGTCAGCCTGATGACGCTGTACGAGAGCAACTACATCCGGCTGCGCGCGCTCGTTGGCGACGTCAGGCGACTCGCGGGCTGCGCGGTGTCGCGGACGCCCGCCGACCTCGATCTGCACATCGCGGCGGTCGAGCACTGCCCGTACACCACCATCCTGCGCCTCACGTACCTGTTCGACGAGCCGGCGGGCCCGGCGGCGGACCCGGACCTCGAGGTGCGCGTGTATCACGACGCGCGACTCGCCGAGGCGAGCCACTGCGCACGCTGGGTGCGGCACCCGGGCCTGTCGAACCTGCGCAACGGGCTGCCGTCGCAACTCGGCGAGCGCTGGTTGCGCAACATGCTGCTCAACAAATGGCTGGACTACTGCGCGGAGCGCGGCCACCTTTTCGCTGCGACTTGCGGAGCCGGCGCGGCGCCGTATGAGCCTCGCTGATGGACTGCGGCGCTTCGCGCACCGCCTCGCCGGACGGAATCTACCCGCCGACGACGAGCGCCTCGTTGCGCTGTTCCGCAATCGCGCCGAGCTGAAGAAAGAGCTGAGCGCGCTCGATGACGAGCGCCATCGCCTGCTCGACCGCCTGAAGCTGCAGGAAGGCGCCACGATGCGCGTCGAGGAGCAGCTCGCCGCGCTCGAGCAGTACCTCGGCCGCCCCGATGAGGGTTACAAGAGCCTCGCGTATTTCCAGCTGCGCGCCGTCTGGCGCGCGGCGGCGCGCCGGCTGCAGCAGTTCTCGGACGAGCTCGCGCGCCAGCAGAAGGACCGCGAACGGAAGAACCAGCTGGCCGAATTCGATCGGACCAAGCGCGCGAGGGTCGCCGACGTCGATCGCGAGCTCGTCGAGGCACGGGTCCTGGCGGACCAGCTGCAGGCCGAGCAACGGCTGGGCGAGCAGCGCCTCGCGAGCCTCGGCGGTTTCTGGAACTATTTCCGCCGGCGCTCCCTGCTCGAGTCGATCGCATCGCGCCGGTTCCGGATCGACGCGGCGCAGACGATGGTCACCGACCTGACGGACCGGCGCCGCGAAATCGAGGCGGAACCGCCGCCCCTCTTCGCTGGGCTGAGCGTCGACGGCCGGCGAGCGGTCAACCTGGCCGTCATTGCCTATGCAGAGTTGCTGCACGAACGGCTCGCGGCGACGGGCCTCTCGGACCTCGCGCGGCAGAGCACGCTGCGGCGCGTCTACGAGACGAGCTACGGCGGCCACGACGAGTGCCTCGCGCTGATGCAGCGCGCGTCCCGGGGCATGACCGACCTCGAGCGGATGAAGGACGACCTCGCAGGGATCAAGGCGCGCACCGAGCATCTGCGGCGCTCGGCGAGCTACCGCGGCGTGGACGAGGTCATTCCGACCCAGGACAGCCTGAACTCCGCGGCCCCGGTACTCCTCGAGGAGTACTGGGACGTCTACAAAGCGCTGGTGCGCTGAGCGGAGAGCGGCGGCGGCGTCACTTCGGCAGCGGCGAGAGCGGGCCGTGCCGAAAAGACGCGCCTGCGCCACAGGTTAAGGTCATCGAACCACACGTAGAACATCGGCACGATCAGCAGTGACACGAGCGCCGAGAAGCCCAGGCCGCCGATGATCGCGCGCGCCATCGGGTAGTACGCCGGCCCCTGGCCGCTGCCGCCGATCTGCGCGTCGCCGATCGCGAGCGGCATCATGCCGAGCAGCGTGGTCAGCACCGTCATGACGATGGGCCGCAGCCGGTCACGCCCCGCCTGCATGATCGCGTCGTGCCGGGAGAGCCCGGCCTCGCGCAGGTCGATCACGTGAGCGATCAGTACGATGCCGATGTTCACGACGACGCCGATCAGGATCATGAAGCCGATCATCGCCATCATCGTGATCGTCGTGCCGGTCAGCGTCAGGAACCAGATCGAGCCCACGATCGCGAACAGGATCGACGTGATGATCGACAGCGGGTACAGCGTCGACTCGAACAGCGCGGCCATGACCAGGAAGATCAGCACCACGGCGAGCGCCATGTTCTGAGCCATCGTCTGCACGGCCTTTTCGTTCTCGTCGAAGCCCCGGCCGAACTTCCACGAGTAGCCCGCGGGCAGCGGGTAGTCGTTCATGATCGGCTCGACGCGCTTGCGCGCATCCTCCATCGTGGTGCCCTTGGCGAGATTGGCGTTGATGATCACCGTAGTCAGGCGGTTGACGCGCTCGATTTCGCGATCGCTGGGCCGGACCTGGAATTCGGCCACGGCACCGAGCTCGGTCCGCGAACCGTCCGGCAGCATGATCGGCACCTTGGCGAGGTCGTCGACCGACTGGCGATCGCTCTCGCGGAACGCGAGGCGCATCGTGATCTCGCGGTCGGTCGCGCGCAGTTCGGGCAGCTTGTCGCCGCGCATCGCTCCCGTGACGGTGAGGGCGACCTGTTGCGTGCTCACCCCCAGCTGCGCGGCCCGGTCGCGGTTGACGATTACCTGGACTTCCTCGTCGCCGGTGCCAGCCTCGGAGCGCACGGCTTCGAGGCCAGGCACGCTCGACAGGCGCCGCGCCACCTCGTGCGAGATCGTCGCGAGGCGCTCGGTCGATTCCCCGGCGAGCTGCAACGTGAACGTCGTCGATCCTGCAGCCCCCTGCTCGAACTGGAAGCTCGGCTTGCCGATGATGATCTCCGGCAGGCCTTCACTGATCCGACGCATGACCTCGGCCGCTGGGACGGTCGCCTCTGCCTTCGGCTTCAGGTAGAGGCGGGTATAGGCCTCGTCGGCCAGCCACACGGAGTAATACGTGTCGACGTCGAACTGCTCCTTGTTCGACTCGATGTACGCTTCGATGCGGTTGACGGCCTGCTCGACCCGCTCCATCGGATAGGAGCCGTTGAGGTGGTAGGCCAGGAATACCGTACGGCTCGCCTCCTGGGGAAAGGGATCCACCTTGGCGAGTTTCAGCGCGAACAACGGCACCGGCGAGACGAGCAGCAGGACGGTCGCGAGCGCCATCCATTTCGGGTGGTCGAGCGCCCAGCCGAGCGTCGCGGTGTAGCGGCGCTGCAGGCGGCCGAACAGCGAGGTTGCCGACACGCCCGGCGGGGGCGGCATGCGGGCCGCGAGCATCGGGATCAGGGTCTGCGCGACGACCAGCGATGCCACCATCGCGATGACGATCGGCACGGCCACGTGCACCAGGAAGATCGACATCTGGTTCTTCTCGCCGAACACCAGCGGCAGGAACACGATGATCGTCGAGAAGGTGCCCGCCAGCGTGGCGATGCCGACCTCCTTGACCCCCGAGACGGTCGCCTCGACGGGGTTCCCCGGGTTCAGCTGCCGGTGGCGGAAGATGCTCTCGGTGATCACGACCGAGTTGTCGACCAGCATGCCGATCGCGAGCAGCATGCCCATCATCGTCAGGATGTTGAGCGTGAAGCCGAGAAAGTACATCGCCCCCAGCGTGACGAGCAGCGAGGCCGGCACGGCCAGCGAGACGATCAGCGTCGTCGGCAGGTGACGCAGGAACAGCAGCAGCATGATGAAGCTCAGGCCTGCACCGATCAGGCCCGCGTTGCGCAGTTCGCGCAGCGATTGCCGGATGCTGTCGGCCTGGTTGCCGACCACGAGGATCTCGATGCCCTGCAGCTGCGGGGCCGCGCGCGCCTCGTCGACCGCGGCGAGCACGCGGTCGGCCACGTCCACGACGTTGGCCTGCGTGGACTTGTACACGTCGATGCCGACGGCCGGCCGGCCGTCGATGTGCCGCCCGATCGGCAGGTCGGGCGCGACCAGCGCGACTTGCGCGATGTCGCTCAGGCGCACGTTGTCCTGGACGATCAGTTCGCGCACGTCGGCGATCGTGCGGAACTCGCCGATCGGCCGCACCGTGAAGCGCTGGCCGTTCTCGGTGATCTCGCCGGCGCTGACCGAGAAGTTGCTGCGCTCGAGCAGCGTCCGCAGCGCCTGCACGTCGATCCCGTAGGCCGCGATCCGGTCCGGATCGACGAGCACGCGCAGCTCCCGTGGCTGCACGCCCTCGAGCTCGACGCGCGCCACGCCGTCGAGCCGCTCGATCGGGCGCTTCAGGAATTTCTCGAGCGTGTCGTACTGGTCGGTGAGGTCCTGGTCCGAAGCGATCCGGATCACGATCACGGGCTCGTCGGAGGCGCTGAAGGCGAACATCAGCACGCGATCCGCCGCCGCCGGCAGTTGCGAGCGGATGGAGTCGATCTTGGTGCGCACCTCGAAGGCCGCGGTCTCCGGATCGCGGTCCCAGTCGAACAGCACCGTGAACTGCGCCTGGTCCGAGCCGGCCGTCGCCCGGATCTCCTCGATCCCGGACAGCGTCGCGAGCGCCTCCTCGACGGGCCGCACGACCAGCAGTTCCATTTCCTCGGGCGTGGACCCGGGGAACGGAATGACCACCTGCATGCCCGGGAACGTGATGTCGGGCATCGCCTCGAGGCGCAGCAGCTTCGTCGAGATGATGCCGACCGCGAGCACGGCCAGCGCGACCATGATCGTCGTGACCGGCCGCTGCAGCGCGAGTCGCGTGTGGTGCATGCGACGCTCCTCAGCCCGTGACCGGCAGCCCGGCAGGGACCGGCGCCTCACCCGCCCGCGGGTAGGTCTTGCGATCCAGCACCGAGTAGACGACCGGGATCACGAGCAGCGTCAGGAACGTCGTCAGCAGCACGCCACCGATGACCGTGATGGCCATCGGCGCGCGCACCTCGGCACCCTCGCCGAGGCCGAGCGCCATCGGCAACAGTCCGAGGATGGTCGTCAGCTTGGTGATCAGGATCGGCCGCAGGCGGACGCGGCCGCCCTCGACGATGGCATCGTGCTTCGCCAGGCCGCGCTCGCGCGCCTGGTTCACCGCGTCGATCAGCACGATCGACTGGTTCACGACGATGCCGGCCAGCATGATCAGGCCGATGTAGGCGACCACGTTCACGGTGGTGCCGGTCAGCCACAGCGCCCACACGGCGCCGGTCAGCGCGAGCGGGATCGTGAGCAGGATCACGAACGGGTGCACGAGCGACTCGAACTGCGACGCCATGACCAGGTAGACGAGGAAGATCGCGAGCAGCAGCACGAACTGCATCGAGCGGAACGACTCCTGCATTTCCTCGCTCTGGCCCGACAGGAATGCGGTCGTGCCGACGGGCAGGGCGACCTCGTCGACGATGCCATGCAGCGCCTGCACCGCGGAACCCAGGTCGCCGTGCGCCAGGTTGGCCGAGACCACCGCGACGCGCTCCTGGCCGATGCGCCGGACTTCCGACGGGCCGACCGACAGCTGCACGTCGGCGACCGCGCTCAAGGGCACCGGGAAGTCGGCGCCGGGATTGACGATCAGGTTGCGGACCTCCTCGATCGACGCGGCACGCGTGTCGACGCTGCGCACCAGCACGTCGATCTGCTTGTCGCGCAGCTTGTAGCGCGTCGCCACTTCGCCGCGCACGCTGTTCACGACGCGATCCGCGAGGTCGCGGACGACGAGACCGAGTTGCGAGGCGCGCTCCTGGTCGAACACGATCTGGATCTCGGGATTGCCGTCCTCGACCGTCGTCTTCACGTCGGTGAAGCGGTCGTCCGCCGCCATGCGCCCGCGGACGTCTTCCGCGGCCACCCGCAGGCGATCGAGGTCGTACCCCGACACGACGACCTCGAGCGGCGTGGACAGCGCGAACAGGCTCGGCCGGCTGAAGCGGTGCTGCACGCCCGGCAGGTTCTCGAGGCTGCCGCGCAGGCCCTGCATGGCCGCGTCCTCGTCAGCCCGTCCGGAGCCCGCGCGCAACGTGATGCTGAGCCGCCCGGTGTTCTCGCCGGCATCCACCGGGTTGGCATCGAGCCGGTTGCCCGTGCCGGCCACCGAGTAGGCGAGCGCAACGTTGCCGAGTTCGCTGCTCGCCCGCTGGGCTGCGGTCACGATCCGGTCGGTCTGCTCGAGTGGCGCGCCCGGCGGCAATCGCAGGTCCACGTTGAACTCGCCTTGCGACATCTGCGGGATCAGTTCGGTGCCGAGGCGCGGGACGAGGACCACGATCGTGAACACGAAAAATGCGACCGCGCTGCCAATGGTCTTGCCGGGGTTGGCGAGTGACCAGCGGATCGCGCCCGGGTACCGGGCTTCGGCCCAGCCGGTCAGCGACTGCGTGGTCCGCACGATCGGGCTCAGCGCAAGGCGCGTGCCCGTCGAGATCCAGCCGCCGAGGCGCCGGGCGCCGGCTGCGGTCGCGGCGAGTGCCCGATCGATACGGCGCGGCGGGCGAGTGCCGGTGGCGGCAAGATCCGCATCCTCATGGGCCGGGGAGGGGCCGTCGGGGCGACCCGCGGCCAGCATCGGCACCAGCGTCAGCGCGACGACCAGCGAGAATGCGAGCGCGAACGTGACCGTGAGCGACTGGTCCTTGAAGAGTTGCCCGGCGACGCCGGAGATGAAGACCATCGGAAAGAACACGGCGACGGAGGTCAGCGTCGACGCGGTCACCGCCGTCGCGACCTCGGCGGTTCCGAGCCGCGCGGCGCTGCGCCGGTCGAGCCCGTGCTCCTGCCTGCGCACGATGCTCTCGAGCACCACGACCGCGTTGTCCACCAGCATGCCCACGGCAAGCGCGATCCCGCCGAGCGACATGATGTTCAGCGTCAGGTCGAACGCGTACATCAGCACGAAGGTGCCCAGCACCGACACCGGGATCGCGATGCCGGTGATCAGCGTGGCCCGCGCGTCGCGCAGGAATGCGTAGAGCACCAGGATCGCGAGGATGCCGCCGAGCAGCGCGGCGGACTTGACCTCGCCGATCGCCGCCGCGATGAACTTCGACTGGTCGTAGACCGTGCGGATCTCCGTGCCCTCCGGCAGGGACTTGCCCAGCGACTCGATCCGAGCACGCACGCCCTCGGCGAGCGCCACGGTGTTCGCGTCGCCTTCCTTGTAGACGGCGAGCTCGATCGCCTCGCGCCCGTCGACGCGCGTGATCGCCTCGCGCTCCTTGAAGCCGCGGGTGACGGTCGCGACGTCGCGCAGGTAGACGGGTTGGCCGTCCTGGGTCGCGATGATCGCGTTCGCCATTTGCTCGATCGATTCGAACTCGTTCAACGTGCGCACCAGGAAGCGTTGCGTGCCTTGCTCCAGGCGCCCGCCGGACAGGTTGACGTTCTCCGCGCGGATGCGGCGCGTCACGGTGTCGATCGAGAGCCCGAGTTGCGCGAGCTTTTGCTGGTCGACGAACACCTGCACCTCGTCCTCGTAGCCGCCGCTCACCTTGACGGCGGCCGAGCCCTCAACGGCCTCGAGATCCGGCTTGAGGCGATCGTCGGCCAGGCGCCGCAGCGCCTTCAGCCGCTCGACGTTCTCCGCTCGCTGCGGTCCCGCGGCGTCGAGGAAGGCGAGCCGCATCACTGGCTCGCTCGAAGGGTCGAAGCGCAGCAGCAGTGGCCGCTTGGCCTCGAGAGGCAGCTGCAGCAGGTCGAGCTTCTCGCGCACGTCGATGCCCGCGAGGTCCATGTCCGTGCCCCAGACGAACTCGAGCGTGACGTCCGACTGGCCAGCCCGCGAGACGGATCGCACCTGGCGCACGTTGCGGATGATGCTGACGGCTTCCTCGACGGGCCGCGTGACCAGCGTCTCGAGCTCGAGCGGCGCCGCGCCAGGCAATTCCGTGCGGATCGTCAGCGTCGGGTACGAGAGGTCGGGCAGCAGGTTCAGGTTCAGCCGCGACAACGACACGAGCCCGAACAGCGCGATGGCCACGGTGCACATGAGTACGGTCACGCGCCGCCGGATCGCAAAGTCGATCAGCTGCATGGTCTATCCCCGGGGAATCGGCGCAACGCTCGCCGGTGGGTGTTACTTGGCCTTGATGGCGCTGGTCGCAGGTCCGGCTGCGGGCGTGGTCGCGTCGACGACCTTGACCGCGGTGCCCGTCTTGAGCCCGCCCTGGCCGACGACGACGACTTTCTCGGTGCCATCGAGCCCCTCGACGACTTCGACCCAGCCGTTGCTCGCAAGGCCGGTGCGCACCGGTCGTTGCGCCGCCTTGCCGTCCTCGATCACGAACACGGACTGCTCGCCGTCCGCGTCGACGATGGCCGCGCGCGGCAGTTGCAGCGCGTCCTCACGCCGTTCGTAGACAATGTTGACCCGGCCGAACATGCCGGGCTTCAAGCGCCGGGAAGGATCCGGCACCTCGACCCGCGCCCGGAACGTCCCGGTCTTCGGGTCTACGGTCGGGCTGATGCGCGAGATCGCGCCGGCAAAGCGTTCGCCACCGAGTGCATCCACGACGATCTCGGCCGTTTGCTGCGGCGCGAGCTTGCGGAACTCTTTCTCGGGGATGTGGACGTAGGCCACCAGCGGATCGAGATCGGTCACGCGGAACGTGGGCGCGTTCTGCGCGATCGTGTTGCCGAGCTTGATGTAGCGCGCCGAGACGACGCCGTCGATCGGCGCGCGGATGTCGGTGTAGCTGAGTTCCAGCCGACCGCTGTCGTAGGCTGCCCGCAACGCGTCGAGGTCGAACTTGGCGTTCTCCGCAGTGCCCTTGGCAACCAGGCCTTTCTGGCTCAGTTCGAGCTGGCGGTTGTAGTCGCGCTCGAGCTTGCGGAGGTTGGCTTCGGTCTGCGCGACGCCGAGCCGCAACCGGTCCCCGTCGAGCCGGGCCAGCACCTGGCCGGCTTTCACGGCATCGCCTTCCTCGACGAAGATCTGCCGGACTTCGCCGCCGACCTTGGCGACGACCTCGGCTTCCTCGTGCGCCTCGATGGGCGCGGTGCCGGAATAGACTGCGAGCATCGCGGCGCGCCGCAGCGGCTGGACCTCGACCGGCACCGCCGCATCCGCATCGGCCGGACCTTTGTCCTTCGCCTTGCCATTGCTGCAACCGGCGGCCAGCGCAACGGAAAGTGCCAGCAGCACCGGCAGGCGACAGCTCGGATGGTTCTTCGTCACGATCGGGACCCTTCTCGGGGACATAATTTCCGCGATACTAGGGGTCTATAGTGTTGTAGTCAAGTACAACACCAAAATCCGCCTTGGGCCAAGGCGTTGACCGGCCGCCTTTACGACGCCGGTCGGACGCGCGCGACGTACCGCGGCTCGATCTGCGCGAGATCGGCCGTGATCTGCAACGCCTCCGACAGGATCGCGTCGGGAACGTCCTTGATGTCCTCGGCATCGTCGAGCGTCGCCACGCCGAGCGCGGCGCGTCGCTCGTTTTCGCGGTCGAGCTGGTCCTTGGTCAGCGTTTCACGCTCGACGCGACGCTGCTCGAGGTTGAGCGAGACGGCCTTCTGGTTGCGCATCTCGTCGATCGACGCGATTTCCTCCAGGCGGTGCTGGAAGTCCGGGTCGCCGGCGATCCGTTGCTCGTGATGACTCTGCAGATCTGCGATCACCGGCGCCAGCGAACCTTCGCGCTTGAAGGGCGCCGGCCGGATCCGGTTCCACGGCAGCGCGGCGTCACGCGAGCTTTCGCCCACCTCTTCCGGGCTGATGGCGGAGGGCAGGCGGATGTCGGGTTGCACGCCACGGTTCTGCGTGCTGTCGCCGGTCACCCGGTAATACATGCCGATCGTGACCGTCAGCTGGCCGTAGCCCGGGTCCTGCCCGATCGCATAACGGTCGAGCGGGTAGAGGTTCTGCACGGACCCCTTGCCGTAGGTTTCCTGGCCGACCACCACGCCGCGCCCGTAGTCCTGCATCGCGGCCGCGAAGATCTCCGAGGCCGAGGCACTGAAGCGGTCCACCAGGATCGTGAGCGGACCGGTGTAGGCGGCGCCGCCTTCCTCGGACTCGAGCACCTCGACCCGGCCGCCCGTCTCGCGCAGTTGCACGACGGGACCCTTCGCGACGAACAGGTTGACGAGCCCGATCGCCTCCGACAGGTGGCCGCCGCCGTTCTCGCGCAAGTCGAGCACCAGCCCGTCGACACCGCCCTCGGCCTCGATCTGCTCGAGCAGCTTGCGCACGTCGCGGGTCGTGCTGCGGAAGTCCTCGTCGCCGGCCGCGCGGGCGTTGTAGTCCTGGTAGAAGGAGGGCACCGTGATCACGCCGACGCGCAGCTTCTGGTCGCCGCGCTCGATCGTGCGGATTTCCTTCTTCGCGGCCTGGGCCTCGAGCGTGATCTTGGCGCGCGGCAGCACCACGGTGCGCTCGCCCGCGCCCGGTGCCGTCTTGCCCGGCTGGACCAGCAGCTTGACGTGTGAACCGAGCGGACCGCGGATCAGTTGCACGACGTCGTCGAGCCGCCAGCCGACCACGTCGACGAATTCGCCGTCCTTGCCCTGGCCCACGGCCAGGATGCGATCGGTGGCCTTGATCTCGCCGGTCTGCTGCGCCGAACCGCCGGGCAGGATCTCCATGACCGTCACGTAGTCGTCGATCATCTGCAGCGACGCGCCGATGCCCTCGTAGGACAGGCTCATCTGGATCCGGTATTCCTCGGAATTGCGCGGCGAGAAATAGCTGGAGTGCGGATCGAACACGTGCGCGAACGCGTTCATGAAGTTCTCGAACACGTCGTCCGCGGTGACCTGCTCGCCGCGCTTGGCGGCGCGCTCGTAGCGCTTGGCCAGCACGTCGCGGGCTTCCTCCCAGGACTTGTCGGCGAGCATCAGCGAGATCGCGTCGTTCTTGACGCGCTTGCGCCACAGCTCGTCGAGCTCGTCGCGGTCCTGTGCCCAGGGCGCCTTGCGGCGGTCGAACTCGAAACTCTCATCCAGCGTGAAATCGGGTTCCTTCTCGAGCACCGCGAGCGCGTGCTGCATCCGCTCCCGGCTGCGCAGCTGGAAGCGGTTGAAGATCGCGAAGGCCGGCTCCAGCCGCCCGCTGCTGATCGCATCGTCCAGCTGGTAGCGGTAGCGCTCGAACTCGGCAATGTCGGAGGCGAGGAAATAGCTCCGCGACCCGTCCAGCGACTCGAGGTAGCGGTCGAGCACCAGCGAGGAGACGGGATCGTTGACCGGCGCCTGGCGGTAGTGCGAGCGCTCGAACATGCTGCTCACGAGTCGGGCGACCCGCGCGTGGCGATCGGTGGGCGCGAAGTCCGTCGTCGCGGCGCCGGCGGCCGCGGAGGGTGCTTGCGCCGTCCCGAGCAGCAGCGTGGCCAGCGCGACCACGACGGCGGCCAGCGCCATCGGTCCTGCTTTGCGCAGCGCCTTGCTGCGTGCTGCGGTCTCGTCCTTGCGGCCTGCCTGATACACTTTGGAGATTCCTCGACCGTTGGTTTCGAACTAGGCTAGAGACAGCCCCGGCGCCAATCAAGGGCCGGCGGCGCAAACTTCCGACGACGCAAACGACTTGCACATGCGCCCACTGACCGCATTGACCGGCATCGTGCTCGGATCCTGCGTCGCGACCACCTTCGGGCTGGGCGCGACTTTGGTTGTGTTCCTGTTCCTCTCGGGGGAGCACCCGCAGTTCCAGTCCGAACTGCCCATGCTGGCGCTCTACGTGGCTATCTTCGTCGGTTTGACAGCGCTTGCGGGCATCAGTTTCGTCGGCCTGGCGCGACAACGGCCGTGGCGCCGCTGGGCGCAGGCCGCCCTGTGGACCACGCTCGTCGGTCTGGCGGTCCTATACTGGTCAACGCGACCCTGAATCAATGAGTTTCGCCGGAATTCAGCGACGTTAGGCGAGGTTCACGCCTTTCGTTGGGACTCTGGGCATGCCTGGGCCACGCACAGGCGACCAGGACGCGCCAGAAGACGACGAGCGCCGCAGGTCCGAGCAGCAGCGTCCAGGCTGCGCCCCGCAGGTGCGCCAGGCTGGCGTAGAAATCGCCGACGAACTGCAGCGGGCCGCCATTGGAATACGGACCCAGCGTTAGCGTGCCGGTGTAATAGACCAGGAACGGCAGCACGACGGCGGCGAAGAGCAGCGCGGCTGCGGGCCAGAGCAGGTGTCGGTTCAGGCGCATCGGCGCGATGCTGAGGGGAAGTTGCGGGAACCGCAAGACCCTGCTTTCAGTATCATCCGGCCTCATGCAGCCCGTTCGCACCGCCGTGATCGGCGCGGGTTACCTCGGCCGGTTTCACGCGCAGAAGTTTGCCCTGCTGCCAGAGTCGCAGCTCGTCGCCGTGGTGGACGTCCTCGAGGAGGCCCGCGAGCAGGTGGCCGCCGAAGCCGGCTGCCGGGCCGTCGACGATTATCGCGACGTCCTCGACGAGGTCGAGGCGGTCAGCATCGCGACGTCGACGCCGCTGCACCACCAGATCGCGAAGCATTGCCTCGAGCGTGGCGTGCACGTTCTGGTCGAGAAGCCGATTGCGCAGACTCCCGGGCAGGCCCGCGAGCTGATCGCGATCGCCGCGCGGCACGGCTGCGTGCTGCAGGTCGGCCATCTCGAGCGCTTCAATGCCGCGATCCTCGCGCTCGGGGACACGCTCGGCCAGCCGCGCTTCATCGAGTCGCACCGTCTGGCGCCGTTCAAGGAGCGTGGCACGGACGTCAACGTCGTGCTCGACCTGATGATTCACGACCTCGACCTGATCCAGAGCCTGGTGGGCAGGCCGATCGAGTCGATCGACGCGGTCGGCGCTGCGATGTTCTCGCCGCAGATCGACATCGCCAACGCCCGCATCCGCTTTGCGGGTGGTTGCGTCGCCAACACGACGGCCAGTCGCGTCAGCTTGAAGACAGAGCGCAAGCTGCGCCTGTTCCAGGACGACGCCTATGTGTCGATCGACCTGCAGCAGAAGGTGCTGACGATCGTGCGCAAGCCGCCGCCCGGGAGCGACGCCCCGCCGGGGCAGGTCGTCATCGAGGAGCGCAGCTACGAGCGCGGCGACGCGCTCGAGCTGGAAATCCGGGCCTTCCTGCGCTCGATTCGCGAAGGCCGGCCGGCCGTCGTGTCGGGCGAGGACGGACTGCGGGCGCTCGAGACTGCAATCCGAATCACCGAGCTGGTCCAGGCCTGAGGGGGCGTGAGATGAAACGTGCGCATTATGCGGGCCGCGACTTCCACCGGGCGGTCAACATCGAGGACCTGCGCCGCATTGCCCGGCGGCGGTTGCCGAACTTCAGTTTCGAGTACGTCGAGGGCGGTGCCGAGGACGAACTGGCGCTGCGGCGCAACCGCGACGTGTTCGAGCGCATCGCCTGGGTACCGCGCACGCTCGCCAGTGTCGGTACCCCCGATCTCGCGACGGAGATCCTCGGCGACTCGTGCCACCTGCCGCTGGTCATCGCACCGACCGGGTTCAACGGCCTGCTGTGGCCGCAGGGCGACCTCGCGCTCGCGAAAGCCGCGGCCGACGCGGGCATTCCGTTCACGCTCAGCACCGTTTCGAACTATCCGGTTGCGAAGCTGACCGCGGAAGTGCCGGGGCGGACCTGGTTCCAGCTCTACCCGATGAAGGAAGCCAGGGTCATCGATCGCCTCGTCGACCGCGCGGCGGAAGCGGGTTGCCGGACGATGGTGGTGACCACGGACGTGCCGATCTTCGGGGCGCGCGAGTGGGACCAGCGCAATTATCGTGCACCGATGAAGCTCAGCCTCGCGAGCGTGCTCGACGTGCTGGCGCATCCGGGCTGGCTGCGGCGCGTCATGATCCCGAACGGCGCGCCGCGGTTCGAGAATATCCTCGAGTTCCTGCCGCCCGGCAGCGAGTCCGCGCTGGTCGGCGCGCGCTACATGGGCACGCAGATCAACTCGAAGCTCGGCTGGGAGGACATCGAGCGGATCCGCGGGCGCTGGCCGCACAAGCTGGTGCTGAAGGGTGTGCTCTGCGTCGAGGACGCGCAGCGCTCGGTGGAGGTCGGCGCCGATGGCATCGTGCTGTCGAACCACGGCGGCCGGCAGCTCGACTCGTGCGTGTCCGGCGTCGAGTTGCTGCCGGCGGTCGCGGCCGAGGTGGGCAACCGCATCACGGTGCTGGTCGATGGCGGTTTTCGCCGCGGCTCGGACGTCCTCAAGGCGATCGCGCTCGGCGCGCACGGCGTCATGGTCGGGCGACCGGTGCTGTACGGCCTGGCGGCCGGGGGCGAGCCCGGCGTTGCGCATGCGCTCGGCCTGCTGCGCACGGAGATGGAACGCGTCATGATGCTGCTCGGCTGCCGCAATCTCGGCGAGCTCGGCCGACACCTGATTCGCAATTGATCGAAGGGGACAACTGATGCGCGCAGTGATCTGCCGTGAACTGACCGGCGTGGGTGGGCTCGAATGCGTTACCGACTGGCCCGAGCCGCAAGCGGCGGCGGGCGAGGTCGTGGTGGACGTCAAGGCCGCGGCGCTCAACTTCCCCGATCTGCTGATGATCCAGGGGCTTTACCAGGAGCGTCCTCCGCTGCCCTTCGTGGTCGGCACCGAGATGGCCGGCGTGGTCGCAGCCGTGGGCGAGGGCGTCACGCAGTTCGCGCCGGGCGACCGCGTGGTGGCGGCTTGCGGCCGCACGCTCGCGGAGCGGGTCGCCGCGAAGGCAGCGCTGGTGCTGCCGGCACCGGCCAAGCTGTCATTCGAACAGGCGTCCGGCATCTGCATCACGTACTTCACGACGATGCACGCGCTGAAGCAGCGCGCGCAGCTGCAGGCCGGCGAGACGCTGCTGGTGCTCGGCGCAGCCGGCGGCGTCGGCACGACGGCCGTCGAGCTCGGCAAGCAGATGGGCGCCACAGTCATCGCCGCGGCGAGCAGCGACGAGAAACTCGAGCTCACCCGCAAGCTCGGGGCCGACCACACGATCAATTACGCCACCGAAGACCTGCGCGAGCGGCTGAAGACGATCACCGGCGGCCAGGGCGTCGACGTCGTTTACGACCCGGTGGGCGGGGCGCTGGCCGAGCCCGCGTTGCGCAGCATGGCGTGGCGAGGACGTTACCTCGTGATCGGCTTCGCCGGCGGCGACATTCCGAAGATTCCGCTTAACCTGCCGCTGCTCAAGGGTTGCTCGATCGTCGGCGTCTACTGGGGCAGCTTCGCGCAGCGCGAACGTGACGTGCAGCGGCAGAACGTGGCCGAATTGTGGCGGCTGTTCGAAGCAGGCCAGCTGTCGCCTGCGGTCGGTGAGACGCACGGGCTCGATGACTTCGCCGCGGCGTTCGAGGCGCTGAGCAGCCGGCGCGCGCAAGGCAAGATCGTCTTGAAGCCCTGAGTCAGGGTTCGCCGATCGCCTCGAGCTCGGCCTGCACGGCGAGCCAGCGATCCTCGGCAGCCTCGAGCAGGCGTGCCACTTCGGTGCAGCGGCGCGTCGCGGACTGCACTTCGCCGGCATTGGCGGGTGTGTAGAACGAGACGTCCGCAAGCCTGGTCTCCAGCGACCGCTTCTCCGCTTCGAGGCTGGCGATCTGGCGTTCGAGGTGACCGGACTCCTTGACGAGTGGCCGACGCTGCGCGAGTCGCGCCTGCCGTTCGGATTCGGCGGCCTCGCGGCGCGCGCGCCGGGCGCCCCGGTCCACCTCGTCGGCGATGCCGGCAGCCGTCGCGCCCTCGCGAGTCCGGCGATCGGCGAGCCAGGCGAGGTAATCGTCGACGTCACCGTCGAATTCGGCCGCGCGGCCGTCCGCCACCAGCAGGAAGCCGTCGCAGACGGTGCGCAGCAGCGCGCGGTCGTGCGAAACGAGCACCAGGCTGCCCTCGTACTCGGCCAGAGCCCGCGTCAGTGCGTGGCGCATCTCGAGGTCGAGGTGGTTAGTCGGCTCGTCGAGCAGCAACAGGTTCGGCCGCCGGCGCACGATCAGTGCAAGCGCGAGGCGCGAGCGCTCGCCGCCGGAGAACGTGCCAATCGGCGTGTCCGCCATGGCGCCTCGAAAATCGAAGCGGCCGAGATAGGTGCGCAGCTCGAGCTCGCGCGTTTTCGGCTCCTCGAGCGCGAGGTGCCCGAGCGGCGATTCATCGGGCCGCAGCAGCTCGAGCTGGTGCTGCGCGAAGTAGCCGATCGCGAGGCCGTGACCTTCGACGCGGCGACCGGCGAGCGGCGCGAGTTCGCCGGCGATCACCTTGATCAGCGTGGACTTGCCGGCACCGTTGGCGCCCAGCAGGCCAAGGCGCGCGCCCGGCCGCAGCGTCAGTTGCACCTTTTCGAGCACGGCGCGGTCCGGCGGGTAACCGAGGACCGCGTCCTCGAGCGTCAACAGCGGGGACGGCGCGCGTGCCGGTGCCGGGAACTCGAAGTCGAACGGCGCGTCGACGTGGGCGGGGGCGATCCGCTCGAGCCGGTCGAGCGCCTTGAGCCGGCTCTGCGCCTGGCG
>Ga0209262_10000194_pt1 | contig 34444 bp, 23 predicted proteins | sample Lowcelwee11metaG_FD_187171 | JGI IMG/M metagenome (GOLD analysis project Ga0209262, IMG submission 187171) | Freshwater pond sediment microbial communities from the University of Edinburgh, under environmental carbon perturbations - Low... | ecosystem: Environmental > Aquatic > Freshwater >... | reverse complement strand
ACTTGATAGGGACCTGGCTGAGCTTTATGGGGTAAAATCTAGGAGATTAAGAGAGCAGGTTAAAAGGAATCAAAAAAGATTTCCTGATGGTTTTATGTTTCAGCTCACTAAAAACGAAATTAGCCTCATGGTGTCGCAAAATGCGATACCATCATTAAAGTGGTCGAATTCGACCACTTTAGATTGCGGCGAAAGTGTTGTGGAATATCGGGAGATATTTCGTTAAATTATAATGTAATATGAAGGAGCGGAAAAATGGAAGAAAAGAACAGTATGACGATCTTTGATGATTTCAGGATCAGAAGAGTTTTTGATAAAGACAAAGACAGATGGTTTTTCTCTGTGGTGGATATCGTTGCAGCGCTTATAGAACAGCCGGACTTTAAAAAAGCAAAAAGCTATTGGACTACTTTAAAAAGCCGGTTAAAAGACGAAGGAAGTGAGTTGGTCACAAATTGTGACCAACTGAAAATGCAGTCTGCCGACGGTAAGTATTATAAGACCGATGTTGCTGATGTTGAAACTCTTTTAAGGTTAGTTCAATCTGTTCCTTCTAAAAAAGCTGAGCCGATAAAGGTATGGCTGGCAAAAGTCGGATATGAAAGAATGCAGGAGATGGCCGATCCGGAACTTGCGCTGAACAGGTCTAGAGAATACTGGCAGACTCACGGCAGAAGCGAAAAGTGGATACAGCAGAGGATGACAGGGCAGGAAACGAGGAACAAACTGACCGATTATTGGGATGGTCACGGAGTGAAAAAGGGAGATGAATTCGCTATACTCACAAATATTATACATAAAGAATGGTCTGGCCTTTCAGTAAAAGAACATAAAGATATAAAAGGACTTGAAAGGCAGAATTTGAGAGATCATATGAGCGAAGCTGAGCTTATATTTACAGCTCTGGCTGAATTATCCACAAGGCAGATCGCTGAAACTGAAAATGCGGAAGGGCTGGATGAAAATAAGGATTCGGCAGTAAAGGGTGGGAAAATTGCCAAAGATGCAAGGATAGCTTTGGAGGATAAAACCGGTAAATCAGTAATTACAAGCCAGAATTTTCTGCCGGATAATAGTAAGAAAAAGATTAAATAGATTTTAGCATTATAAATAAGCATTTGTAAAAATTCTTAAGAAATACTGAAAATATATAGGCGAATGCCACTATTTGGCACTCATCGCTTTGTATATTGCTCACAAGTAAGTGGAATATCGGCGGATATTTCGTTAAATTATAAAGTAATGTGAAGGAGCGTAAAGATGGGTAAAATAAATAATGTGATCGCAAAAAATGATCAGCTGACGGATTTTCTTCTGTACACAACACCGGACGGTAAGATCAAAGTTGAAGTGTTCATGAAAGATGAAAATATCTGGCTGACTCAGGCGAAAATTGCGGAATTGTTCGGAGTGAATGTGCCGGCGATATCCAAGCATCTGAATAATATTTATGAGGAAGGAGAACTTAAAGCCGAATCAACTATTTCCATTTTGGAAACAGTTCAAATTGAAGGTGGAAGGGAAGTAAAAAGATCGGTTAAGTTTTATAACCTCGATGCAATTATTGCCGTAGGTTACCGGGTCAGCAGTTTTAAAGCAACCCAGTTCAGGATGTGGGCAACGGAAAGGCTTAAGGAATACATCATCAAAGGTTTTACGATGGATGATGACAGGCTCAAAAACGGCCGGTATTTCGGGAAGGACTATTTTAAAGAATTGCTTGAAAGAGTCCGTTCAATCAGAACGAGCGAAAGAAGGATCTATCAGCAGATAACGGATATTTTTGCCGAGTGCAGTATTGATTACGATCCTAAATCGGAAATTACTAAAACATTTTATTCGATCGTGCAGAACAAATTCCATTATGCGATCACAGGGCAGACTGCGGCTGAAATTATTCATTCTAAAGCGGATAAAAGCAAACCCTTTATGGGAATGACGACATGGAAGAATGCTCCAGACGGCAGGATATTGAAGTCCGATACGGTAATCGCGAAAAACTACCTGCCGGAAAATGAAATAAAAAAACTCGAAAAGGCGGTAGCAGGATATTTTGATTATATTGAAAGGATAATTGAGAACAGAATTGTCATGACTATGGAAAAACTTGCAGAATCAGTAAATAAGTTTTTGGAGTTCAATGAGTATAAGGTTCTGGAAGGCAAGGGAAGAATATCGCACGCGGAAGCGGAAGAAAAAGCTTTTTCCGAATATGATGAATTCAATAAAATCCAGGCAATTGATTCCGATTTCGACAAAGAGATAAGAAAACTGATCTCTAAGAACGGTAAATAGTTTTTTACATCTAATTAATTCCTCTTGACAAACTATAAAATATGTTGTATAATTCTAACAAAAAGTTAGAAAATGCTAACATGGAGGAAAAAATGAAAAAGACATGGTTACTGTTTGTGATAATAGCGCTTCTGATCTTTGGCACAGGGCTCTGGATTTTGACCAGCAGCGAATTAACGACTGCGGATATTACGGATATTTCGGTCATTACGCTTTTGGTCGCCTTTGCATTATTCATAGGAATTAAAAGATTCGTCAGCGCAAAAAAAGGCGAACCGGAAGAGGATGAACTCTCCAAAAAAGTTCTTCAGAAGACAGCTGCCCTTTCATATTACATTTCATTGTATATCTGGGTGATACTGATCTATGTAAAGGACAGAATCGTGATGAATCCCGAAAATATGCTCGGTTACGGTATTCTCGGAATGGCAGTGACTTACGCTGTATGCTGGCTGTTCTTTCATCTCAGAGGCGTCGGCAATGAATAACCGGATAAAAGAGTTTCGCGCCAGGTTCGATCTTACTCAGGATGAACTTGCAAAAAAAGTGAATGTGAGAAGAGAGACCATTGTTTTTCTCGAAAAGAACAAATACAACCCTTCTCTCAAACTGGCCTATGATCTTTCCTGCGTTTTTCAGGTTACTATTGAAGAACTTTTTATATTTGAAGATAAATAAGCTATGAAGATAAAACTTTTAATATTTGCGTGTCTGCTGTCTCTCGGTTATTATTACTGGCAGAATGATCAGCCTATAAAGCATGAAGGTAAAGGCCAGATCACTAAAGAACAGCCCAGGCAGACACCTTCATCTGCTGCGGAATTTAAATTTAAAGAAGAATATACCGTACAGCCCCTTGCGGATTTTGATATCACAGCGAGAGTTCTTTCAAAGAAAAAATACTGGTCAGGCGAGGAATCTGAACTTGCGCCTGTCGATCTTGCGATGGGCTGGGGTCCGATGTCGGACGACAATGTTCTTTCAAAGCTGGAAATATCACAGCGGAACAGATGGTTCTACTGGAGATGCGATTCTTATCCTATCCCGAGAGACCAGATAGAGCATAACGCTGCTAATATGCACCTGATAGCTGCTGACGAGAGCATTGAAAAAGCTATAAAAGGTGTGAAGACCGGAAATCTCGTTCATTTTTCAGGTAATCTCGTAATTGTGACTAAATCTGACGGATGGAAATGGCAGAGCTCATTGTCACGGGATGATACCGGCAACGGATCGTGCGAGGTAGTTTTTGTTAAGGTATTTGAGATATTGTTATAACATAAAAGATTTATGGTATATTTGAATTTATTTAGTTAAATTGCTCGAAGTTATACGAAGTATCGTAGAAAAAGGTGAGGTATAAGTTGCTTCGTAAAGGTTCGGTAATAGATTCCGTATTTATAGTTCAGAAGAAACTCGGGGGCGGCACCCAGGGAAATGTTTATCATGTAAAAACATTATCCGCTAATTTTGACAGAGCTTTAAAACTTATAGATGTACAGGCGGAAGACAGGGAAAAACTTGAAACTATCATCCTGACCGTAAAGAACGAATTTTCTATAATCAAATCACTTAAGCATAAGAATATAATAAGCGTTTACGATTTCGGGTACGATAAAAAACTGGATAAATATTATTACACGATGGATTATCTCGAAGGCCTTGACCTTGGAAAACATGTGGAATCTTATCCTGAAGTATCGCGTTTCCCCGATCTGACCTATCAGATACTCGACGGGCTTAATTACCTTCATGCTAACGGGATAATACATTTCGATATCAAGCCTGAAAATATTTTTGTTGTAAATAATAACAACAAACCGCTTGTCAAAATACTGGATTTCGGGCTTTCCGAGATAAAAAAACACGATAAACAGAATCAGATCATCAAAGGTACGCTTTCTTATATTGCCCCGGAATTTTTTCTGGACACCGCAAAGATAAGCCCGAAGATCGATCTGTATTCACTCGGAATAACGCTGATCCATGTCAATAAAGGATCTAAAAGCGAGAATTTCTCGAAACTGGAGGGCAGCGAGATCATCCGCGCGGTGAACCTGGAATATGAAAGGAATATTGAACTTCTGAATGAATTTAAGGATAAAAAAATTAAATCGTTCATTTCACGGCTTGTCGAAAAAAATCCCGGAACAAGAATTTCATCCGCAATTGAAGCTGTCAGGTCGCTTAATGATATTTTTAATTCTGACTACAAGATACCCGCGATCCATCATCTGGAATCGTTTCTGAACAATCCGAAGTTCATTCTGAGAGATGAGATTTATAAAGATCTTAAAGCTATGCACGAAATGTCCGCCGCCGAAAATGAGGGCAGAACGGTGTTCATGACCGGCATAACCGGTTCAGGCAAAACAAAAATCCTCGACCAGCTTTTTCTGCACTTAAGCCTCAAACTTAACAAAGCTGTCGGTATCTATCTTCAAGACAATACCAGCGAAGATTTCTATATCGGGAAACTTCTTTTAAGAAAAATATATAATCTCTACAGAAATGATATAAATATTGAGGAAAATCATAAAAAGATAAGCTCGGAGCTGGACTTGATAATCCGCAAAGGGCAGGATATTTCATATATTTTTGACGACTTAATTGATTTTATATTCAATTGTTCCGGTTCAGGTAAGGTCAAACTTTCATTGTTACTGGATGATTATGAAAATTATGACCCTGTATCCGTAACATTCGTAAACAGACTGATAAATTTGAACAAATATGAGAAAAAGCTTTTTCTTATCGTATCTGTTTCGACCGACAGAATGAGCGGAAAGATCGAGCAGAGTTACAAAATGATCGAGTTCGATCCCGATATAAAAAAGATCGAGATCCCGCTTCTTACCTTTGAGGAAACAGAAAAAGCTATAGAAGTATTACTGGGAAAAATTGGAAGTCTGCCTTCGGATTTTTCAAAGAAAGTTTACGATTTTTCCGTAGGCAATTTCGGGAAACTGATGGAGTACTTCGATGAATTTTTCCGCGAAGGCATACTTAATTACATATCAGGGATACTGGTCTTCAGAAGCAGCGAAAAATTTGATCAGATTCTCAAATCGGGATCAGGGATTTCATTAAAAAGGATATTCGGCGGTCTTGACAAAAACGAACTTTCCGTGCTCAGATTATTATGCGCCGCTTTTAACAAACTGACTTTTGGAGAAATAAACAGATCAGTTAAAATAAGCGAGAACAACCTGAGAATACTTATCAATAAGCTGATCGGAACGGGAGTAGTAAGCGGATACAACGGACTTTACAAAGCGATCAGAAGCGATATCAAAGATCTTGTGTTCGAGAAAAGTTCTCCGGAGGAACTTGCCATGTCATACACGGATATCGCCGCCTTAAACCACAGCGATAAATTCAGTCATTATGCGGGCAAACTTATAAATATTATTACTTCGGTAAGATCCAGACATAACCTGACTGCGATCGGCGACTATGTCGAAAAACTGATCAAATACGACAGTAACGACAATCTTTATTACCTTCTTTCCAACAGCATAATATTTACGGCTGATAAGGATATGCGGTTCAGGCTTGAAATAAATTACGCTTATTATTTGAGAAATAAACTTCCCGAAAAAGCCGTGGGCGTATTAAAGGATCTTGACAGGCTTTACAAAGAGGACGAAAGGGACATAAGCAATAAAATAAGCTTTATAAGACTGAAATTCAGAATGCTCGATCCTGAAAAATACAATTATGACGCGAAGGAATTCGTTAAAAAAGCGCTGCCCGTAATGGAAGACGGCATGAACACCAAAGATATGTACGACGAAATATTCGAGTTTTTAAAAAAGCTTTTAAGAACTGGCAGATATTTTGAACACGGCGCATATATCATCAGTCTGCTAGAACATAAATTCGCTAAAGACAAGAATATATCTTTCGAATATCCCAATATGCTTAACTCCATAAAATTTACTTACGGCGTATCGGAATGGAAAGAGGAATACGAAAATCTGCTTTCGGATTATATAAAGCTTCATATCAAAAATAAATTATACAACACCAATTATTTTCATCATCTCAAATTTATAGGAACGCTTACCGAAAAAAATCTGCTGAAAGGCGATTACTCCGAAACTCTGATCTCCGGTCTCGATAAAGCTTACAGGCAAAAGGATATGGATAATATGTTCAAAGTTTATTCTACTCTCGCCACCTACTATTTCTATAAAGGCAGGTACGAAGAATCTCTCTACTGGGATCAGAAAAGAGTGGATCTTAAACAGAAACTCAGGATCGAGCTTACAATTGACGACTTCAGCGATATTGCCGTAGTCAAAGCAAATCTGTATTATCCGATAGGCGAAGTGATAACGCTGATCCAGGAAACCAGAAGACAGGCGAAAGAGAAAAATGAGCTTTTCGTATATATAGAGAACATTACAAATGAGTTTATTCTTCTGCACAGAAAAGGGGATTTCAGTTCGGCTAAATCAGCCATAAGAAAGGCGTTTTTGTATTTCAGGACACTAGCAGAAGGCGAATTGTTAAGGAATTACGGAAGAGTGGCAAAATATTTCCCGGAAATTTTTTCAAAGGAAGAATCGCTTTCTGACGCCGAAAATCTTTTAAACGACGGATCGGTTTCCAAGGACACATATAATAAAATACTCGAGATGCTCGAAAAATTCTACAGATACAACATCTGCTACAGATGGTCCACCGATATGACGGATGAGATCTTAAACGGAAGCATGCATATCGAGACGCCGATGATGCTGCTTCATTATATAAAAGACCATAAAAAACTTCCGGAGAAGGATCAGGTGCTGGGAACTATAGAGCCGAGGTTTCTAAACCCCGAACTGACCGGAGACCATCTCGCGTTCCTGGTCACAAAATTCATGATGACCAAAGATGAGAAGCTGATCGATCCGGTCTTTGAATTTTCAAGGAAACTGCATATTCTGGGATATGTGATGATCAATGTATATACGATCATCCCGTTCATGGAATTCGCGCTGATGACAAAAGTTCCGAAAGCAAAACTGAAGCCGTTCATTGAATTTTATGAAGAGATCAGGCATTATCTGTACAATAATCTGGACGAAACGCAGGTTGGGCTTTTTGAATCTACCTATTTTTTCAGGCGCGGGAAAAAGATAATAGAGTATTATGAAAAATTAAAATAAAGGGTTTTTTTATTAAGGGTTTGTGATACAAGTCACAATTTATTTATTTTAGAATAATATATTTAAAAAGTTTTAGTAAAATAATTGATATACGCTTAGTTTAATTTTTTTTGAGAGGACAAAGTATGAAGAGAGTTACAAGTGTGCTCATGATGATCATAGCGGCCGCGCTAATGCCTGCTGTGATCTATGTTGATGACAATGCGGCAGGCAGCAACAACGGAACAAGCTGGACGGATGCATATACGCTTCTGCAGCCCGCGCTTAACGCCGCGGTATCGGGCGACCAAATATGGGTAGCTTCAGGGACTTACAAGCCGACTTACGATTACGGACTTGGTCTCGGAGACAGAGGGATGCATTTCAGGCTGAAAAACGGAGTAGCTATTTACGGAGGATTTGCAGGAAACGAAACTCTGATTTCGCAAAGAAATAAATCTGTAAATGAAACTATTTTAAGCGGTGACATCGGATCTGAAAGCACAAATTACGACAACTGTTATCATGTATTTTATCATCCTGACGGATTATATCTGGATAGCACAGCAGTACTTGACGGATTTTATATTAAAGAAGGTTGTGCCGACTTTGCTCCGGAACACAATTCCGGCGCAGGAATTTTTAATTATACTTCGTCTCCTACAATAATTGATTGTACTTTTCTTTATAATAGGGCTAGCGGAAACGGTGCTGGTATGTATAACAGCATGAATTCTTCACCTTCGATAATCAAGTGTGATTTTTCAAGCAACTCTGCATTAACAGGAATAGGCGGCGGCATGTTCAATATCATGCAATCGAATCCTTTAATCAAATTAACATGGTTCGGATCGAATAGAGCACAATACGGGGGTGCTTTGTCCAATGATTTTCAATCAAATCCTGTAGTTGAAAATTCAGTATTTGTATCTAATGAAGGGATCAGCGGCGGGGCTATAAATAATTATTCAAACTGCAGTCCTGTATTTATAAACTGCACTATTTCACAGAATACTTCAGATGATGGCGGCGGTATATTCAGTGACTTTACCTCAACCCAGTACTTTTATAATTGCATAATCTGGGGTAATACTGCTGAAAATTCAGGGAATGAAATTTATAACGCCTCATCTTCTACAATAATTATGGATTACAGCTGCTACGGGAACGATACAAACGATGTTTATAACACCGGATCATTCACAGTAACAAACTCAATTTCATCAGATCCTTTGTTTGAAAAATTTAATTATCCGAATTCAGTTAGACCTTACGGTATTTCACCTTGCGTTGATACAGGATCAAATTCATATAACGAATCAGCCTTGGACTATAATTTATGGCCGAGAATTGTAAATAGCACCATTGATATGGGTGCTTATGAATGGACTTCAGGCATTCTCACGAATCCGACTGTTTTTGTTAATGCAAACGCAGCGGGTACCGGAACAGGTAAAAACTGGACAAACGCTTGTACAACTTTGCAGGCTGCGCTTGATATTGCCGGCGAAAATTATCATATATGGGTGGCGGCGGGCACATATAAACCTTCAGATGATTACGGGTTGGGAATCGGAGACAGGGGAAAACATTTCAGAATGAAAAACTGGGTTTCGATCTATGGAGGTTTTATCGGAACGGAAGTTCTTTTATCACAAAGAAACAGCACTGCAAATTCTACCATATTAAGCGGAGATATTGGAGTTATCGGAGACAATTCGGACAACTGCTTTCATCTGTTCTATCACCCTGACGGCACCGGTTTGAATTCTACCGCGGTGCTGGACGGATTCACACTAACAGGAGGCAAGGCGGATTCCTCATCATATCCTCATTTCAGCGGCGGTGCGGTCCACAACGATCACTCGAGTCCTTCGTTCAGAAATTGTATTTTTTCCGGGAACAATGCGTCTCAGCGTGCCGGCGCCGTTCACGAGAACAATAACTGCAGTTCCGTATTTGATAACTGCTTATTTTCAGATAATACGGTTACATTCGGAGTCGCCGGCGCTGTTTATGTTGATATATACTCAAATACCGTATTTAAAAACAGCCGGTTTTCAGATAACTTTGCCAGCAGCGGCGGCGCGGTTTATGTAGATTTTTACTGCAGTCCGGTTTTTTATAACTGCCTTTTCTCTAATAATACAGGGACTAACGGCGGCGCGGTCCGTGTGTCCGGCACTTCATATCCGGTTTTTAAAAACTGTACGGTCACTGCCAATACGGCAGATAACGGCGGCGGTATAAGCAACATCGGCAGCAGTGTGAGCACTTTCGAGAACTGTATTATATATGGAAATAATGCCTCTGTTTCAGGAAAGCAGATCTATAATACCGCGACTGTTAATCTGAACAAGAGCTGCTACATCAACCTGACGGGAGATATATATAATACCGGATCAATCAATTCAACGGCATCTATTACTCAAAATCCAAGATTCGCTAATTCGACCGCACGCGATTACAGGCTGTACGGCATATCGCCATGCGTGAATTTAGGCGATAACAGCTACAACGCGGAACCTTATGACCTTCGCGGACAGGCAAGAATTCAGAACGGAACGATCGATATGGGAGCTTACGAGTGGACGGTTGGTGTAGATCCTGCCGAATCAAGATTATATGTAAATTGGTCAGCTGCGGGATCCAACAACGGCTCAAGCTGGACTAATGCATTCAATCTGTTTCAGTCAGCTCTCGATACAGCGCTGCCGGGAGACCAGATCTGGGTGGCGGCCGGAACTTATAACCCTTCCTACGACTACGGTTTGGGAATCGGAGACAGGGGAAAACATTTCAGGCTTATCAACGGAGTAGCTATTTACGGAGGATTCGCCGGAAGCGAGACATTTTTATACCAGAGGAATATTACGGCTAATGTGACTGTTCTGAGCGGTGATATTGGTACTCCGATGAGTATAGCCGATAACTGTTATCATGTATTTTACCATCCCGACGGTCTGTATCTTGACAATACAGCGGTACTCGATGGATTTTCAGTAAGCTACGGTAATGCCAGCGGAACAGCACCGCACTGCTACGGGGGAGGTATCTACAACAACGGATCATCGCCTGCTCTATCTTATCTAAAAATAAATTACAACAGCGCTTCAAACGGCGGCGGCGTATATAATGAAAACTCCGCAGCGACATTTAATCTTTGTAATATTCATACGAACAACGCTTCCGTTTCGGGAGGGGGAATATTTAACAGCTCTTCTCATTTCTGCGATCTGACGGGAAGCTCTATAAATTACAATACCGCGCAGTATTACGGCGGCGGAGTTTACAATCTGAATACGGAAAACACATCGGCGAGATGCTTTTATTATTACAATACGGCTGTTCTCGGCGGCGGAGCGGTATGCAACGACAATTCTGTTACAACGCTGTCAAATAACCTTATCGTCAGCAATTCTTCGGTTAATGAAGGCGGCGGCATCATGGATTTCGGAAGTAATACAACAATCAAAAACTGCACAATATCGGGTAACTCGACTGAAGCTTTCGGCGGGGGTTTATATTCATATTCAAGTTCTGCACAAACCCTTTATAATACTATAGTTTGGGGAAATACATCAGTAAAAGGCGGAAATGAAATATTCGTTGACCAGTACAGCTCGACAGTTTTGAATTGCAGCTGCTACGGGAATGAAACGGACGATATTTATGATCAGGACGGGACCGGATTCGACGCATCAAACAAAAATATTTCGGACAATCCGAGATTTGTAAATCCACCGCTGTTCCTTTATAATATCTACGCATTTTCTCCATGCTTCGATGCCGGCGATTCCGGGGTCAATACCGAAAGTTATGATCTGGGCGGCAGAGCGAGAATCCAGAACGATAATATTGACATGGGAGCTTATGAATGGACTGACGGAGTTGATCCAGCAAATATAAATGCGCCTTCCGGAGTTACGATCACCGTTAACGGAAGCGGTCAGAGAGAGTTGAACTGGCAGTCTGTCTATGAAGCTCTGGAATACATAATTTACCGTTCCGAACTGCCTTATTCGGGGTTCTCCAAGATAGCTACTTCTGTTTCAAATCAGTATATTGATACTGAAGTTCTGCCGGGAAAGAAGTATTTCTACTATATAGCTGCAGAAAGCGGCAAGTAAGTATTATGAGCGGCTGTAACGGCCGCTTTTTTCATTTTACATTCATTAAAATTGATTTTTATTTTTAAATAAATTATTTATATTTAGCGGTTATGAAAATTGAGTTGAAAATATTGTTTCCGGCACTTCTGGTGTTGATCCAGCTCTGTTTTTCATACAGCGTTACCGGAAAAGTAGTCGCGGTTAAAGACGGCGATACAATAGAAATATTGAATAATGATCAGACATACAGATTAAGACTTGACGGCGTGGACTGTCCGGAAAAAAACCAGGCTTTCGGTCAGAAAGCTAAAGAGTTCACCTCTTCATTATGTTTCGGAAAAACCGTCAGGGCCGAAATATCCGAGAACGACAGGTACGGACGATACATATCCAGAGTATATCTGACTGACAAAAAAAGTTTAAATGAAGAACTTCTTAAAGCCGGTATGGCCTGGCATTACAAAGAATATAACAGAGAAACAAAGCTTGCCGATATGGAATTGTCGGCAAAGAGCAGGAAGCTTGGATTATGGGCGGATAAAAATCCCGTACCTCCATGGAATTTCAGGAAGAATATAAACAGTACAGACAGTCCGGCACTGAACGCGACAGGGAATTTTATCGGATCAGCAAATTCGAGCAAATTTCATACATTATCATGCGAATGGTCGAAAAAAATATCAAAGAATAATATAATATATTTCAAAACGAGGGACGAAGCAATAAAGGCCGGATATAAACCGTGCAGATCCTGCAACCCTTAAAACAGAGGAGAGACTATATGCTGAATAACCTGCCCTATGTCATCAAAGACGAGTACAAGACAAAAGCCGCCCTGAATGATTTTATAATCAGGCATCCGAACATCAAATTTATTTCTCTTTCAGGAGTGGATTTTCTTGGAAATGATGTTGACGAGAGAATTCCGGTCACCTATTTCCTGAAAAACATCGACGATATTTTTTACGGCGGGGTTCAGACCGACGGATCTTCTGTAAATCTTCCCGGAATAGCCACGATAAGCGACGCGAAAATAGATTTCATAGTCGATATGGAATCAAAATGGTTCATAGACTACAGTCTCGACGAGAATATTTTCAGGATAGAACCGATCGGAACGATAAGGATCCCGGTATTTTTCAAGCATCACGATAAATTTTACTGCTCAAGATCGGTACTGAAACAGACTATGGAGCATTTAAAAGAAAAGACCCTGAAAATATTAAAAAACAATACGAAACTGTTAAAGCAGTTTAAGATAAAATCCGCCGAGATCGCTGAAGTTTATTTTACTACCGGAACGGAGCTCGAATTCTGGGTAAGAACAACAATGGACAAAGTTTCTCAGCAGGAGCTTTCATTGAGCCAGGAGCTGAAAGAATCATACTGGAAAAGAACAAAAGGTCAGGTCAGAAAATCATTGGAAGAAACTCTTATCATGCTGGAAAACTACGGGATCGAACCTGAAATGGGTCATAAGGAAGTCGGCGGGGTAAAAGGCAAGATCAGCCGCGAGGGAAGGCTTTACGATGTTATGGAGCAGTTGGAAATAGACTGGAAGTTCACCGATCCAATGCAGGCTTCGGATAACGAATTGTTCGTGAGGTATGTCGTAAAAGAAGTTTTCAGGAAGAACGGTCTGGAAGCGATATTTGTAGCTAAACCGGTTGACGGGATCGCGGGATCGGGGGAGCATATACACATAGGTATGGGCGTTAAATTAAAGAACGGGAAGAAGATCAATCTTTTCGCACCATCTAACGACAGACATTATCTTTCGGAACTCGGTTACGGCGCTCTGATGGGCATATTAAAGAACTGGGGCAGCGTAAATCCGTTCGTAACCAATTCACATTCTGCAATAAAAAGACTACAGCCTGGATTTGAAGCACCTGTATGTACAGTAGCGTCTCTGGGAATATCCCCGAAATCGCCCTCAAGGAACAGAACGGTTCTAGTCGGGCTTGTTAAATCCGATAGTCCTCTCTCGGTCAGATTCGAAGTCCGAGCGCCTAATCCTCATACTAATACTTATCTGGCGGTAGCTTCATTTTATATCGCAATGCTTAACGGCATGGAATATTCGGCGGATAAAAATATTAATGACCTTGAAAAAGAAATTTTGAAGAAAAGCGGTGAAAAAGCAGCATACCTGCTTAAAGAAAGACAGTACATTTCCGAAGAAAATATTTTCGAGCATTTCACGGAAGACGAGAGGGATAAATATTTCGGGAAAACCCCGAAAACAGTCTGGGAAATTATCGGAGCTTTAAAAGATGATATGCCGATCTATAAAAACACTCCCTTCACCCCCGAGATCATAAATTCATATTATTTGAGTTCGTTAAGAAAATGGCTGATCGAAATAAAAGAGAAAGAATTTATTTATATCAAAACCGATATATCGGCAATGTACAGGTATCCCGAAAAAGAGAACAGTCTGGATAAGGCTAATTGGACGGAGGTTGAAAAGCTGATAAACGAGATCGCGAAGGATGATTTTGACAGAATAAGCCTGATCACTCAGGTTGAAAAAGAAATAGAGAACAATGATTACAACAAATTAAGCTGTAAATTTTTTGAATTAAAGCAGAAAGTGTCGGAGTTAAACAAGAAGTATAAAGCATACAGAAAAAATATTTTGTAAAAAAGTGAAAAAAAGTGAAAAAAAAGAGATGAGTGCCACTATTTGGCACTCATCTCTTTTTATATTACCGTTGTGATTATAAAAAACGCTAATGTAAAAAAAGGAGAATCACCATGGAAAACCAACAGTACAATCACAACGAAGTTTACAGTGCAAACTTCAAAACCGGCAACAGAACCTACTTCGTGAATCTGCTCGAGGCAAAGAACAATGCCAAATATGTAAAGATCACCGAAAGCAGAAAAGTAGGCGAGAACGAGTACCAGAAAAATAGGATAATGCTGTTCCAGCATGATCTTATAAAACTCTCAAAAGTCTTAAGTCAGGCTGTTCAAAGGATAAATGCCGAAGGAGAAAAGGCAGGGGCGCACCATGAAGAAACTCTGCCCGACCTCGGCGAACCCGATAAAACTGAAGAGATAAAAGCTGAAAATCACGAATTTCCGAATTCGGGAAAGAAATGGACAAAAGAGGACGAAGAAAAACTTGAGTTCCTTTTCAAAGCCGGTAAAACGGTAGATGACCTGACCGAGATATTCGGAAGAAAGCAGAAAGGTATAGAATCGAGACTTGAAAAACTCGGGCTGATCGAAGCTTAAAGTTCTTCCGCAGAATTAATTTAACAAAGACCTGAAATTTCGGGTCTTTTTTTATTGATTTAAATTTAAATCCGACTATATTTCATATCAAACAAGTACAAGAGAAAAAGAATGACAGAAAGGCACCAGATTTGTGATACAAGACACACCCGGTTATAGTTATTCAGGTTAAATTACTAATGCAGAATTGAAATGGAGTTTGCCGGTTTGTTAAGTAAAGGAAGAATAATAGACTCAATTTACAAAGTCGAGAACATTCTGGGCAGCGGCGCGCAGGGTGCGATCTATCATGTAAAGACGGTCGCCACCGGATACGATCTTGCCTTAAAACTTATAAGTATAAACGCCGACGGACAAAACCAGTTCAATGAGATACTTGAATCCGTTAAATCGGAATTTTCTATCATTAAATCGCTCCAGCATAAAAATATTATCGGCGTTTATAATTTCGGATATGATAAAAAACTGGATAAATATTATTATACGATGGATTATCTGGAGGGACTTGATCTTAGGGGTTATGTTGAAACAAATCCTAGCAGCGTTCATTTTCCAAGTGTGGTCTATCAGATCCTCGACGGACTTAATTACCTTCACTCGAACAATATAATTCATTTTGATATTAAGCCTGAAAACATATTTATATTAAGCAAGGATAAGGAACCTGTAGTAAAGATCCTCGATTTCGGACTGTCCGAGATAAAAAAGCATAATAAGCAGAATATCAGCGCCAAAGGAACCCTTTCATATATTGCTCCGGAATTTTTTCTGGATCCTACAAAGATAAGCCCCAAAATCGATCTTTATTCATTGGGCATAACCCTGATCCATGTGAACAGGGGATTAAAAAGCCTCAGCAGCTCCCCGATGGCTAAAGGAAGCATTCTGCAGGCGATAAACTTGGAATACGAGAACAATATGAAGCTTTTATCAACTTTTAAGGATATGAAAGTTAAAGCGTTCATCTCTCAATTGACAGAAAAAAATCCCGGAACCAGAATATCTTCCGCCGTAGAGGCCATTATTTCGCTTAACAGAATATTCAATACCGATTTTAAGATACCTGCAGTTCATCATATAACTTCATTTTTAAATAACCCGAAATTCGTTCTGAGAGATGATGTTTATAAAAAAATAAGCGATCTGAGATATAATACTATCGGCGAAAAAAAGGGCAGATCAGTCCTTTTAACGGGATTTTCCGGAACAGGTAAAACCAAACTTTTGAATCAGATCGTTTTTCAGTCAACTCTGAATCTTGAGAAGGTGTTGAGGATATATCTTGAAGATAACACGAGCGAAGATTTTTTTATCGGCAAGCTGCTGTTCAGAAAAATCTATACACTTTACAGGGATGAACTTGAAATTGACGCGGATTATGAAAGGATCGGCAGAGAACTCGTTTCGATCGTCGAGAACGAGCAGGATTATTCATATATCTTTGACGACATAATCAGCTTTATTTTCAAATGCTCTGAGGCGAGAGAAGAAAAACTGACCGTTATGCTGGACAATTATGAAAGATACGACAGCGAATCTGTAAGGTTCGTCAACAGGCTCTTTAACATAAATAAAAATACCGGAAACCTGTTTCTGATAATTTCTATCGCTACAGACAAAATGAGCGAATCGATCTCCCAGAATTATAAGCTTATTGAATACGATCCGGAGATCGAAAAAGTCGATATTCCCCCGCTTTCATTCAACGAAACTCAGGAAGCTATAGATTTGTTTCTCGGTCATATCGGCAGCCTTCCGTCAGATTTTTCAAAGAAGATATTTGATTACTCCGGAGGAAATTTCAGAAAGCTGATGGTGTATTTTGATGAATTTTTCCAGAACGGGGTTTTAAACTATATTTCCGGAATGCTCTTATTCAGGGACCATGAAAAGTTCAATACGATACTGAGGTCCAAAACCGGCAGATCGGAAAAAAGCGCTATCGAAGGACTTGACGATGATGAACTTGCCGTACTTAAACTGCTCTGCGTTACTTTCAACAAATTAAAGTTCGAAGAGATACAGAAGACCATTCCGCTGAGCGAATATGATCTGAAAAAAGCCCTGAACAAACTTTCCAACCTTGAACTGATAAGCGGATATGAAAATCTGTACAAAGCAATAAGAAGCGAAGTAAAAAATTATGTTTTCAAGAAAAGTTCCAAAGATGAACTCATAGAATTATATACCGAAATAACCAATCTGCCCCATGAAGATAAATTCAGCCAGTATGCGGTTCTTTTGATTAAATCCTCAATTTCCCAGAAACCCGTAAAGAACCTGAGTTCAATAGATAAATTTGTTGAAAAACTGGCAAAAGGCGATTCGAACGACAACCTGTATTATCTGTTACTGAACAGTCTGAAAGTGGTCAGGGATCGCGAAGTCAGATTCAGGCTTGAAGTGAATTACGCTAAATATCTTTTTAAAAAAGATCCCGAAAAAGCGATAAAACTAATCAACAACCTTGACGGCATATACCGTAAAAGAAACAGAGACATTTCCAATAAAATAAGTTTTATAAAACTTAAAATGGAGATGCTCGATTTTGAAAAATACAATTTCGAGGCTTACGGATTTATTCAGAAAGCCCTGCCGATAATGGAAGAGGGTATGGATCCCAGAGATATCTATTCTTATATAATTGAATTTATAAAGAAGCTTCTGCAGTCCGGCGAATATTTTAAACAGGGCGCGATGATAATTGATCTTCTTGAACAGAAATTCGCTTCCGATAAAAATATTTCATTTGAATTCCCTAATCTGCTTAACGCTATAAAATTCATTTACGGAGTAATAGAGTGGAAAGAGGAATACGAAAAAGTTCTGTCGAATTATATAAGCGAGCATGTTAAAAGACAATTGTTCAACGACAATTATTTTTATCTTCTGTATGCGATCGGCATTCTGTCCGAAAAGAATTATCTGAAGGGAGATTACAGCGAAAGATTAAATTTCGGCCTTGAAACTTCATACAAACAAAAAGATATAGACAACATGTTCATTATGTACGAAACGCTTGCAACTTATTACTATTATAGGGATAATTACGAAAAATCTTTGTACTGGTATGAAAAAAAGGTTCATTTGAAACAGAAATTGCGAAAAGAGCTTAATACCGACGACATTGGAGATATTGCTACGGCTAAAGCTAATCTTTATTATCCTATCGGCGAAGTTATATCTTTGATACAGGAAACAAAAAGGCAGGCAAAAGAGAATAACGAGATCTCGCAGTATATTTTATATCTCACCAACGAATTTATTATTCAGCACAGAAAAGGCGATTTTAAATCATCAAAATCAACTATCAGAAAAGCTTATTTATATTTCAGGACCCTTCCCGAAGAAGAATTATTAAGGCATTATGACAGAGTGGCAAAATACTTTCCCGAAGTGTTTTCCAAAGAAGAATCTGAAAATGACGCGCATACATTATTGGAAAATAAAAATATTTCAGAAGAAGTATATAACAAAATTCTTGAGATGCTTAATAAATTCTACGAATTCAATATCTGTTACAGATGGTCCCCGGGAAGAACCGAAGAAATACTCGCCGGCAAAATGGAGATAGAGACCCCGATGATGCTTCTCCATTATTTGAAACAGCACAGAAAGTTTCCGGACCCGTCCAGAGTTCTAGGCAAGGTAGATTCGAGATTTTTTAATCCCGAGTGCACAGGCGATCATCTGGCCTTTTTAGTCACAAAATTCATGATGTCCAAAGATGAAAAACTGATCGATAATATTTTTGATTTTTCCAGAAAGCTCCATATTTCAGGTTATGTGATGATCAATATATATACTTTAATCCCTTTTATGGAATTCGCGCTGATGGTAAAAACGCCAAAAGAAAAACTGAAGAAATTCATTGATTTTTATGAAGAGATAAAGAGTTATTTATACGACAATATGGATGAAACGCAGCTTAAACTGTTCGAATCAACTTATTTCTTCAGACGCGGAAAAAAAATTATTTCGTACTATAATAAAATAGAAGAATAAGCTGCTGCCGTATTTTAAAACAGTAAAAACTATAAATGTGACTTAAAACACAACGCGTTATTACCTTAATCTTTATATTGCAGTTAAAATATCACCGGAAGGAATGAGCATTTGCTAAGCAAAGGTATAATTATAGATTCGATATACAGAATTGAAAGAACTTTAGGCAAAGGTTCCCAGGGAACGGTATTTCATGTAAAAACGACAGACACCGGATCCGATATGGCGTTAAAAATGATTAATTTTTCCAATGATGATAAAAGCCGGTTCAGCGATATTCTTGAGATGATCAGATCGGAATTTAAAATAATCAAATCGCTTCATCATAAAAATATTATCGGAGTAAATAATTTCGGATACGATAAACAGCTGGACAGATATTATTATACTATGGATCTGCTGGAGGGATTAAACCTGAGAGATTATTTTGCCGTAAACAGCACAATCTCTAAATTCCCTTTTATTGTATATCAGATCCTCGAAGGCCTGAATTATCTTCATTCCAACAACATAATTCACTTTGATATCAAACCTGATAATATATTTATAACAAATATAGAAAGCGAACCGGAAGTAAAGATACTTGATTTCGGATTATCGGAGATAAAAAAACAGAATAAACAGAACGCGGATGTTAAAGGCACGATTACATATATCGCTCCGGAATTTATAATTGATCCCACAAAAATCTCGCCGAAGACAGACCTGTATTCTTTGGGAATAACTCTGATCCGAGCGATCAAAAATCTAAAGAGTAAAAGCACAGGCGTCAGGATCGGAAAAGACAGTCTTATCAAGGCTATAAACGGGGAATATGATAAGAATATTCAGCTTTTATCATCAATTGAGGACAATAAAATAAGATCGTTCATATCGCAGCTTACAGAAAAAAATCCCGGAATCAGAATCTCATCCGCCGTTGAAGCGATCATCTCGCTAAATAAAATTTTCAATCTCGATTTTAAAACTCCGGCGGTCAATCATATTTCATCTTTTCTGAATAATCCTAAATTTGTTTTGAGAGAGAATATTTATAACAGAGTAATGCGCTTAAGGGAAGAAGCTGTCAAAAAAGGAACGGGAAGATCTATTCTTATCACCGGACATTCCGGGACGGGCAAATCTAAACTGCTTAATCAGATCGAGCTTGAAGTTGCGCTTAAAGTCGAAAATGTGATAAAAATGTACCTTGATGACAATACAAGCGAAGATTTTTTTATAGGTAAACTTCTTCTCTTTAAAACATATAATTTTTACAAAGACGAACCGGGAATAGCAAAGGAATATGAAAAGATCAGTGCCGATCTGGATTCAATAACAGAAAATGCGCAGGATATATCTTATGTATTCGACGATCTGATAAAATTTATTTTTTTATGCTCTGAAACCGGTAATAACATACTGACGCTGCTTTTTGATAATTACGAAAGATATGACAGGGAATCAGCAAGGTTCGTGACCAGATTATTTAATATAAATAAAAAGAAAGGAAACCTGTGCGTAATAATATCAGTTTCTGATAGTATTATGAACGAGGCTGAAGCTCTGAGATTTGAATTGATCGGTGCGGACACTGATATACCTAAGATAGATTTACCGCTTCTGACATATAAAGAAACGAAAGAAGCTATCGATATATTTCTCGGCAATATAAGCAACCTTCCGTCAGATTTCGTAAAACAGATATATGATCACACCGGAGGGAATTTTAGAAAACTGATGATATATTTCGATGAATTCTTTAAAAAGGGAGTGCTGAGCTACATTTCCGGGATCCTTATATTTAGGGATCAGGAAAAATTCAAAGGCATATTAAAATCCGTAAAAGGAAGATCAGTATTTTATCTGATCGAAGGGCTTGATAAAATCGAATTGCGAATACTGAAGTTATTAAGCCTTACCTTCAATAAGCTTACTTTTGAAGAAATTCGGAAATCAACCGGATTTTCCGAATATGATATAAATAGAGGAATAAATAAACTTATAAATCAGGATATGATCGGCGGTTATGATAATCTTTACAAAGCTGTAAGAAGCGAAGTGAAAAATTATGTTCTCGCAAAAACCGTTAAAAAAGAATTAACGGATCTTTATATCAGAATAACAGATATGGATCATTCCGACCGGTTCAGCCGGAACGCTTATGAATTTATCAGGATTATTTTATCCCCAAATAAAACTCCTTCTCCCGAACCGGTTGATAAAATTATCAGTCAGCTTGAAAAAAGCGATTCGAACGATAATCTGTATTATCTTTTTTTAAACAGCATCAGATTGATCTCAGACAGCGGGCTCAAATTCCGTATAAAAGTGAACTTCGCCCGTTTTCTGTTCGGAAAGAATACAGATCAGGCCGTAAAACTTATTAAAAAACTGGATGCGGAATATTTTAAAAAAGAAATAGACATCCCGAACAGGATCAGCTTTATCAGGCTTAAGCTTAAAATGCCCGAATATTGCAAGCTGAATTACGATGCTTTTTTATTCGCGGTGAAAGCTGTCCCGGTAATGGAAAAAGGAATGAGGCCGGAAGAGATCTATGATCTGATGATTGAATTTGTAAAAAGCCTGCTTCAATCGGGTGAGAATTTTAAAAGCGGTGTAAAGATTATAGATCTTCTCGAGCGTAAATTCGCCGGGGATAAAAATATATCGTTCGAATATCCCAATCTTTTAAATACGGTAAAGCTGGTTTACGGAGTTATCGAATGGAAAGAAGAATACGAAAAACTTCTCGCTAATTATATATCCGAACATGTAAAAGCAAAGCTTTTCAATTCAAGTTATTTTTATCTTTTACAGGCTACAAGTTTGCTGGTAGAGAAACACTTTTTAAAAGGATTTTATGAGGAAAGGCTCAATTTCGGACTCGAGACCGCATACAGGTTAAAGGATTTTGACTATGTTTTTACTATGTATTCAGCGCTGATAAGATATTATTTCTTTAAAAAGGATATGGAGAAGGCATTATTCTGGCTTGAGAAAAAAGTTGAAGTAAAACAGCAGGCTTTCTACGGACGACATTTCGGATATAGCCACACTAAGGGCGACCCTTTACTATCCTCTTGGCGAAGTAATAGAATTAGCTCATGAGGCGACCAGACAGGCCAGAGAAAAGAACAATCTTCACGATTACGGATTTTTTCTCGCGAACGAATTTGTTCTTTTACACAGAAAAGGCGATTTTAAAAACGCAAAAAAAGCGCTGAAAAAATCCTTTTTGTTTTTCGGGTCATTCCCTGAAATCCTTCAGCTCTGGGAATATGACAGAGTGGGAAGTTATTTCCCGGAAATATTAACAAAAGATGAAGCTGAATCGGATCTGAATGATCTTCTGTCGGATAAATCTGTCTCGCAGGAAGCTCACAACAAAATGAAAGGAATGCTCGAAAAATTTTATAAATACGGTATTTATTACAGGTGGTCCCCGGATAGAATTGACGAGATCTTAGCAGGCAGTCTGTGTCTGGAAACGCCCATGATGCTTCTTCATTATTTAAAGCGCAACAGAAAACTGCCCGAAGTTAATATAGTGATGGGAACGATCGATCACAGATTTTATAAACCGGAATACGCGGGCGATCATCTGTCTTTTCTGGTTACCGAATTCATGATGACCGGAGATGTTAAATTAATTGATACGATCTTTGAAATTTCAAGAAAACTTCATATTTCCGGTTATGTTATGATCAATATTTATACGATCATACCTTTTATGGAATATGCCCTTATGGTAAAAATTCCGAAAGACAGACTGAGTAAATTCATTGATTTTTATCAGGAGATAAAAAGTTATCTTTTCGACAATATGGATGAAGATCAGAAAATATTGTCGGAATCCACATATTTTTTCAGGCGCGGAAAAAAGATAATGGAGTATTTCGACAGATTATAGGATGCTATTTTCTGTCCCATTCGCCCTTTTTGTTCCGGTAATAAGTCTTGTCAGGAGATTCGGATAAATTCATTATAAAAAAAGATTCGTACACTTCGTCAGGCGCCGAATTATATTTAATATCAGTTTCAATTATCCTGTTCATAATTAGCGCTCTAGCCTTGTTCTCCTTATCAAAAACGGCAAGAGCGTTATCCTTAAATATTTTATCCAGTTTATCAAGTTCTTTTATATCAACGATCTCCAAAAGACCTTTCTGATTCTCGCCGAATATGCCTTTAAGTTTAAGTTCGGCGATATCATCTTTAAAAAACTCCCTGTCCCTTACAGCTTCGACTACATCACGCCTGTCGGCAGTAATATTTATCTGTCCGGACCCTCTTTCGGACGCTATCATCCATGCGTCTTCCTTTATCTTGGCGTACTCGCCCATCACCTGATTTTCCAGTGCGGTTTTTTCGCCCGTGATCTTAATATCCGGGATCTTTACCGTGCAGGAGTTTATCAGAACAATTAATATTAAAAAAACTAAAATGCGCATGATTTATACCTAAAAAAGATCTTCCATTCCGTAAAGTTTATTCTCTTTCTGGTTAATGAGAAATTCAATAGCCTTGAATACGCCCGAAGCGAAAGTTTTTCTTGAAATGGCCTTATGGGTCAGTTCAAGCCTCTCTCCGTTGCCTGCAAAGATGACTTTATGGTCGCCGACTACATCGCCACCCCTTAAAGTATGAATAGCGATCTCCGACCTTTTTCGCGGTTCATAAGTTCCTTTCCTTCCGTAAATAGTGCTGTATTCTGGATTGTTCTTCAGTAAAATATCCCTCAATTTTAAAGCGGTGCCGCTCGGAGCATCTGCTTTCTGATTATGATGCATTTCCACAATCTCTATATCATAGTCGTCTTTCGCAAGGTCGGAAATTGTTTTTAACAGCTTGCCGAGAATATGAATGCCCAAAGAAAAGTTCGGAGAATAAAAAACTCTGCCTTTTTTTGCAAGAGTATTAATTTCGGCCGTTTCATCTTCGGAAAAGCCTGTAATACCTGTTAGGAAAGGTTTATTGTTATCAAGGCTTAATTTGAGATGTTCCATGCATGATTTCTTGGAAGTAAAATCCACTACGACATCAATGTCTTCATGGTCAATTACATCGGCAAGTCTTACTCCCATACCGAGATTTGTAAGCAGGCATTTTTCGGGTGTTTCGATAATATACGAAATGTTAAAACGGTCGGATCTTTCGCACATTTCGGTTATCGCCTTTCCCATTTTGCCGTAACCGCCGCAAAGCGCTATGTTTATCATAAATTACTCCCGGATTATTCAGTCTATCGATAATATATAGATTTGTCGGGAATTATACAAGAAGTTTGTAACCGAATTACCTGTACCCTTCAACCCTCTTGAGCCATCCGTTAAGGAAAGTAAGATCATTCCTTTCGTGGGTGTAATTATTTACTCTCCGGGTCAGAACCTCAGAAGCGGAAACGATAAAACTTTCGAGGTCAGGTGTTTTCATTCCCTGAAGTACCTGAAGAAGTCCCCAGCCTTCGCCCTTTAACTGCTCTATCGGGTTGAGTCCTGTTCCTTTAAAGTTCAGGTAGTCTATAACGGCGAATCTGCCCTGCGGAGTTTGCGAAAGAGCTTCAAGAGCCGGTAATACTCCGGGGTAGAATCCGAGTATCTCAATAATGGAGTCCATAGCCTTGAATATTATGAACGCGGCCTGAACATTCATGGTTGAATGCACCCATTCGATGATTTCAGGTTTCTGAGGGTCCGTATCAAGCTGTTCCCTGATCTTCCACGGACAGCCCGAATCTTTAAAACGCAAAATCAATTCAGGCACATATTCGCGTTTAGTAATATAGAACTGCACAAGTTCGGGGAATTGCTCCACGAACGGCAATCTTACGCCTGCAGGGAACCAGATGAAATGGCCTATCCCGAAGTTCGCGAAATCCTCTTTCGGGCTCCACCAGACGAGATATTCTTTTTTAGACGCGCACTCGTTGGCAAAAAGCCTGAGACCTATATCATGGAATTCGCCGGGAGTAACTGACCTGAAATTGTTCATTAACTCATATTCAGGCATATATCACTCCGTCCATTTTTATGTCGTGAGGTTCGGCAGGCACTTTTTCAACAATTTGAAAATCATAGCAGATGCCTATCAGATGAGCTTTTCCTTTCAATTTTGAAAGGATCTTATCGTAATACGCCTTTCCCCTGCCGAGCCTGTTATTGTTCTTATCGAAAGCGATCCCGGGTACGACCGCAAGATCAATTGCGTTAAAATCGGAGAAAGGGATCCCGTCCGGTTCAGGTATTGAGTACAGATCGCCGTTTATCAGCTTGTGAACGCCTGTAAATTCTTTTAAATGAAGCTCATCTCCGTTTATTGCGGGGAGAACAAATCTCTTTTTCCCCGACCATTTAATTATAAAATCTCTTGTATCGATCTCATCGTTCATTGACCAGAAAATAAATATTGTTTCGGCTTTTTTAAAAAAAGGATTCTCCGCTAGTTTGTTCATGAGCTCAAGCGATTTTATCCGCCGGATCTCATCTGATATCTGCTTTTTCCGGTTCTTAATTTCTTTTCTAAGATTTTTTTTAAGATCAATTATATTTTCATTCATCGTAATTCCGTTTTAACTTAGATTGTAATATAAAGAATTAATTTTGCATGTAGGATAAATTTGTTTATTTTGCATCTTTAAAATAAACTAGGGTTTTAAGCATGAATATAGAACCTGCAGTAAAATATGCCGAGAAAAATCTTGATACGGCCCGCATAGATCTGGCGATTGTATTGGGAAGCGGACTGACATTTATAGAAGACGGTATGGAGAATTTAAAGAAAGTAAAGACTTCCGAAATTCCCGGATTTCCGGTTTCAACCGTTGCCGGGCATAAAGGTACGATAAGTACAGGTTTATTCAGAGAAAAAAAAATTATGATACTCGCCGGAAGAGTGCATTTTTATGAAGGCTACAGTTACGATGAAGTCGTTTTTCCGGTAGAAATACTGAAAGGTCTCGGGGTAAAAAAACTGCTTATGACCAACGCGGCCGGCGGAATAAATGCGGAATTTGAGACAGGCTCGATAGTCGTGCTTGAAAATTATATAGCCCCTTTCGCGCCGCTGTTCAAAGATCCTATAAAAAATCCTTATTCAGCCGGATTGAACAGCCTGATCTATAATGCCGCAGTCAGAATAGGCCTGAATGTTTATTCGGGCTGTTACGCATATATGACAGGACCGAGCTTTGAAACAAAAGCCGAGATCAATTATCTGAGGTTACTGGGCGGCGATGTTGTCGGCATGTCAACTGTCCCCGAAACCGTTCACGCCGTAAAATGCGGAATAGAAGTCGCGGCGGTATCAAGGGTGTCAAATCCCGCGGCAGGTATGACAGGCAAACCCCTATCCCATAGAGATGTGCTTGAATCTTCAAAAAGGTCTCAGGATATTTTCGCGGCGCTTCTGCAGGGATTTATAGATCTGATCTGAAAAACAGATCATCTCTTATCTTTACATTAGACGGCAAGTTAATTATATTTACACCTATGGAAAAAGAGAAGTATATAACCGTCAAAAAAAATACAGAAAAGGAAATTGAAAAGATAAAAGGATCTAAATTTATCGGACGGCTTTACGGAGTAAAAGATAAAGAAGAAGCGGAAAGCGATCTTGAAAAGATAAGAAAGATGTATTACGATGCGACACATAACTGTTTCGCATACACAGTAGGAATAAAAGATCAGACAGTCACCCGTTCAAGTGACGACGGAGAGCCTTCAGGCACAGCCGGAAGGCCTATCCTAAATGTATTGGAAGGAAGCGGATTGTCAAATGTTCTTCTTGTAGTCACGAGATATTACGGCGGCACTAATCTAGGCACGGGCGGTCTGATTAAGGCTTATACGGAAGCGGCAAAAAAAGTTATTGAAGCCGCGGAAAAAGTTACAGTCGAGATCAGAAAGAACATCAGATTTTCATATATTTACGATCAGACAAGCACAGTAATGAATTTAATAAACAAATATGAAGCATCGGTTATTTCGGAATCATACACCGATAAACCCGAAGCTGTAGTTTCGATAAACGCAGGTTTTACTCCTTACTTTATTGATGAGATATTTGAAAGGAGCAGCGGATCGATACAGGCGGAACTATGCTGATATTTCTCATTATTACGGCTTTAATTTTTTCGTTTTTCTTTTCTATGTCCGAAATAGTGTTCACTGTCGCCGACAGGATTAAGATCAGGATCTGGAGCAAAGCGGGATTAAAATCCGCTTTACAAATAAAAAAACTTATTAAGAATCCGGACAACTTTCTTGTTCCAGTACTTGTCGGAAATAATATTGCCAATGTAGCCTACGCCACATTTTTCGCGTATCTGGTAGCCGATACGAAATGGAATATTTCCCAGTACTGGAGCACTTTCATAATCACGATCATTCTGGTTATTTTCTCAGAAATGATCCCTAAAATTGTAGGAAAAAAATACAGCAATTATATAGTATCAAAATTAATATATCCTTTTATAATAATCAAAGCGATACTTTATCCTATTACTTTTCTTGTGGGAAATTTAAGCCGTATGATACTCAAAGCTTTTAAAATTCCTACAGATAAATACAACTGGGTGCTTATATCGAGAGATGATATAGATGTTATTCTTGAACGGGCTTCCAAAACGGATACCGTAAAAAGACAGGATGCCGAAATTATAAAGAGCGTCCTTGACCTTGAGAATAGAAAAGTAAAAGAAATTATGCTTCACAGAAAAAATATTATAGCGGTTGATATCAACAGCCCCGTTTACAGATTAAAAAAAATGGTGATGCTTACTTCGTTTTCAAAGATCATAGTGTATGAGAACGATCTCGATAACATTAAAGGCGCCGCTTTTGTAAACGACCTTTTAAAAGAACCTGCAGAGATAAAAGATATAGTCAGATCGGTCTTATATGTACCGGAAAATACAAGTCTTTTAACCATGCTTAAAACTTTTAAAAAAGAAAAATCTTCTATCGCGATAGCCATTGACGAATTCGGGGGCTGCGTCGGGCTGGTAACAATGCACGATGTTCTTGAACTTCTCGTCGGTAAAGTTGACGACCCCCACGACGGCGATCTTTCCGACAGAGGGATAATCTACCGGCCTGAGAAAAAAACTCTGATTTTGGCCGGAAGCGCGGATTTAGGGGAACTTGACAGCAAGATCGGAAGTATTACCGGGTATAAGAAAAAAATATTCGGAGAAAGAAAAAACGAGACCATTAACGGATTTATCATCAACTACCTGAAAAGAATACCCGACCAGGGAGAAAGTTTTGACATAGAAGGGTTAAAATTTAAAATAATCAGGGCAAAGAAAAATTTTATAGAAACCATTATTATACAGCTACCTTAAAAACGGAGACGGAAAATGTTAAAAAAGATACTTATAATAACCGCTTTAATGACAGCCTGGATATACGCAGCTGAAATAAACTGCGGCACATATTGTTCAATCACAAAAGGTTTTGATGTAAAAGAATTCTCGGGCATCCTGTTTTTCGGGACGGACGGCGGACTGGTCGTAAATACGGGAGGCAGCAATGTAATTTATGATCCTGACGACGGATTGTATAAAACAGACATAACGCATATTGATAAAGACTTCCGGGGAATGTTCTGGCTGGGTCATAAAGATTGTGCGGTTTCAGTTTTCGACTTAAATAAAAAAAAGACTGTTTATTTAAATGATATCGAACAGTCAGGATCATATTCTTTAAATAACATCTATTCGTCGGCAAAATATATTTATATTGCTGCAAGCGGATTATTGGCCAGATATAAATATAACGGGACTTTTAACAAGTACGAGATCGCGGAGATAAATACAATGATGGGAAATGTTAAAGATGTTTCAGTATCCGGCGGATATATTTACGCCGCATCGGGAACAGATCTTTATTCTATACTGGAGACCGCGCAGAATATCAATTATTTGAATAACTGGAGTAAAGTGACGGGGTTTTCTACCGGAACAACAGTCACTGGTTTTGCGTCAGACGGAGATAAACTTTATGCGCTTACAAACAACGGCCTGTATCTTATAAGCGGTTTAAGCGCAGTTAAACAGCTTGTTTTTAATAACGAATATCTCTACTGCGGGATGTTCGATTCCGAGAATTTTTATGTATCTGAAGATCAGGTCGGAGCCACAGTAATAAAAGCCGTTGCAAAAAATCTTGCGGGCGCACCGGAAATAATTTTCGGTACCGAAGAGCCCGATTCCAAAAAATTCAGAGTTTTTAACGATATTGTATATTTTACTTCTTCAAGCGGTTATTCTTATTATGACGCATCGAACGATACGGAATATTCAATGAATTTTAATGTGCCTAAAGAAAAAGGCATAAAAAAAGCTGTTATTGAAAGTAAATCGGGAAATCTTGTTTATCTTACGAACAATAATTTCTCATATATGCACATGAAGGATGCTTCGTTTCACGAAAAAATGTTCAGCGCAAGAGGCGGCACAAAAAATATTCATGCGAAGAACGATGACCTGTATATCTGCACCTGGGGGTCGGGAGTAAATCTCTTTAAGCGCGAAGGCGCTGAGTATGTATTTAATAAAAAATATTCTTTCGGCGGATCGAAATATGTGTGGGAACATAATAAGATTAGATATCCTGTACATCCGGGAGTAGCAGAAGACAATCAGGGGAATATATGGATCACAAACTGGGATGATTTGGACAGAGATTCAACAATTGTCAGAATCAGTCCCTTGGGTCAGATAAGCAGCTTCGTGGCTTCGGATTTTTTTTTCGGTTATGACATTTTTGTTGATTATTTTAATAATCAGCAGTGGGTGTGGCTGGGAAGTTCAACGGAGCAGTTCGGAAAGATCGACGGCATCGGGGTAGGCGTTCTGGACGGACAGGAACTGGATATAAAGACTATTGCTGTCACCGACGGCATCATTGATATTGTAAGAGATAAAGATAATATCATCTGGATAGCCACAAATAACGGAATAAAGAATATTGATCTGAATATCGGTTCCCCGTCTCCCGCTAACCTGTCACTTTCCAGCGTAAATTCACTTCTGTCCGGCCCGATAAGCAATTTTATTTATGATACTGAAGTGAACGGTATAAACGAAAAATGGTTCGCTACCGATAAAGGCGTGAGCGTTCTTTCATCTGACAATAAATCATGGCGCCATTATGTTCCTAAATATTATTCCGAATCAGCGCCAGTATCAGGCGAGATAATTAAAACGAATCTGTTCGACGATGTCATCAATGATATTGAATTCGATGAAAAGAACGGAATTGCGGTTTTGTCATCAAATAACGGGCTGACCTTCCTCGAGTACGGGAAAGTATTTAAAAGCGATAAAGTCAAAAGCGGGGAGATACAGACCAAACCGTCCCCTTTTATCAATGACGGCAGCGCAATAATGGGATTTTTTTTCCCCGAAGACGGTAACACTTACGATACTGCAAAGATCTTCGATCTGAAAGGATTTCTGATCAGGGGTGGAGACGGAAGTAAGGAATTGAACATTCAGAACGGATGGGACGGAAAAGATAACGACGGCAAGATGGTTTCAACAGGAATTTATCAGGTGATCGCTTATAATAAAAATGAAAGAACAAAAAATATTACAGGCAAGATCGCCGTTGTAAGGAAGTAGGATTTTCATACTTTCTTTTGAGCGTCCAAAAGAAAGTAACAAAGAAAAAGACGCGCGTAAAAAGTGCTTTTCAGAACTTCATTTTAGAATTCAGGGCTTCAATAATATCGAATGAACTTAGCAGGCATTTACTTTGATTAGTGTTCCATGCCGCTTTATCTGAAAAGATTTTACGCGAGATAAGTATTATACTGTTTTATAAGGAGTATGTCCCAAAAACGGGATAATTATAATTTTAATTCTTTAATTACCTTTGCTAAAGGAACAGCCTTCATGCCTTTTGAACTCTCTTTTGCTTCCCTTAAATCTTTGAGATCTTCGTAGTCTTGAATAAGTTCTTCTAATTTTTCAAATTCTTTTATAGGAATAACTACGAATTCTTTTTTGCCTTCTTTTTCTATAACTTGTGTATGTAGTTTCATAGTTTTCTCCTTTATAAATACGCTTCTTTGCGATTCTTTATACGATAAATGATTATTTTGGTTTCTTCAATTTCAAATAACACTCTGTAATCACCTACTCTAGTACGATCCTCCTATTGAGGCAATATACAACACTTTTTAATCTAAATCAAACGATTTTGCTCGGTAACTCATAATATTCAATCGGAACAATATTTTATGATTTTGTCTTGAAACTCACTTTTTTGTTTACTTTTAAGACTCTATAAACCTTTACTCGTCCTAATTATAATTTCCCAGAACGGTCATGGCTAAAAGCACCCACAAGTCATATAAACCAGTCAGTGTCATGTAGCCAATGTTGTGGGCTGTAGTAGTTTTTTGGGTAGCATCGTGACTCCTCATCTATTTGGTTTGTTTTGATTTCATACATTTTACATTGGCACATCTTATTCTTTTATGAATTCCGAATATTCTTCTTCTGTTTTGATGATGACACTTGCTTTTATTCTATCTAATTGAGACCAATCTTGAATTGAGTTGTTATAAACAATTAATGTATCAAGTTTTTGTAGCTTCAAAATCGGACGGTAATCTTGAATGTGATTATTACTGCAATTTAGAAATTTTAAATTCTGTAATTTCTCAACACCTTCAATGCTGTTCAAGAGACTGTATTCTATTTCCAAATGACTTAAATCTTTATTTAAATAATTTACGAAATCTATATTTGGTAGTTTACTACCGTAAATCTTGAAATTCGATAATTTATTTAGATTTTGAAGCAAAGAATAATCTGTAATAAAACTTCTGTTTAGATCCAAATTTTCTAAATTAGTTAAATTTGCTAATCCATTCAAATCTGTCAAATCATATTGATTAACAATTTCCTGTACGACAGTATCTTTAACAGAAAGAGAATATCCAACATGAAAATTATATGGATAACATTCTTTATTACTGGGAGAAATTGATTTTAAATTTAAAATGTATGAGATGAAATCATCATCAGGATATTTGGGAAAACCAAAATAGCATTTTAATTCATCCAATCCATGTCTTGTATAATCAAGATATTCAGCCCGATATATTCTCTTCCAATTTCTATCAAGAGAGTGCCACCATAATTGCCTTTTCAAAGGTGTATCAAATTGTTCTACTTTTTTACTGGAGTCCAATTCTATTAAAATGCTGACTGCTCGTGAAGATATGGGGATTATTATTAAACTGATTATATAACATACAAGTAAAGAATTTAAAATGAAATACGGGCTTTTAAGTAATTTGATTATTCTTAATTTGAATTGCTCGTCACTTTTACTAGGAGGAAATTTTATTAATGAAAAAGATGAGAAATAACTTACAAAATAAAAGATTATGAAAAAAATGATTAAAAAGAAAAACTTCATTAATATAAGATCTATTTTGTAAATCGGGAAATTATCATTAACTAATTGATAAGTAATACCCCATAATCCAAACATGTAAGGAAGAGGAAAGAAAACTATCAACATCAATTTCAGCAAATTCTTCCCGATATATCTTAAATTATTAATATAAAACGAATAAGCTGAAAGAATAAAAAAACTACAATAAAGTAAAATCATACCATAAGCTGCGAAAGAAACAAAATCAATAACTAAATAATAATCAAATTTAAAATGTGAATCAGAAGGAGACTTGCGGATGAAAAAATTAACATAATCATAGAGGATAAACATTATAAGAAGAGTTTGAATTAAAACAATAATCCTTCTCTTTCTCTTAGAGTCAATACTTTCATCGTTAATGGAATAAATCCTTTTAATTTTGTTTTTAATGAAATTCAAGTTCTTCACGCTATTTTTAATTTAACCAAAATCCTTAGTATAATAAATGTGCCAATGTCATAAAACAAACCTTTTTTTTAACTAGATACAAAAACTACTATTGCCCACAACATAGGCATTACGAGTCGTTTCGTAAAATATCTGAAGTTTAGCCTATTTTAAGATGATTTACATATTGTTTCGTTTATTTCTTTACTGATAAAAAGTCCATCTTACGCCCCAGATCTCGTCTTTTGTGCGCATGTCGAATCCGTCAACGGTCTGATAATTATAGTGTTTATTTACTTCGTAGAATTGATTATTGAATTCATACTTGTCTTTGAGGAAATTATCGGAACCGAAGAAAAATTCAAAATTTACGATCCGTGCTCTTAAGTTAAAGCTGAGATTGTTCGCGTATTCCATTCTGTCGGCGATATAGTATTCGGAATATCTGTGATTTAAGGCCAGATTTATAAAAAGTTTTTCGTTGAAATATTTGTCGGAAAAGCTGATCTGCGAAATATTGTTCTGATATATAGCATCGTAAATTTTTCCCGATGCGGATTTTACGGTTTCAGCGCTGAATTTTATCTTATTGATCCACTGCGCGCCGAGTTCAATCCTGAAATAGTTTATTTCATGTTCATTTTTATAATCGAAAATATTGTATCCGGTACTTAGATTATATGTTGAATTATTTAACTTGAAGATCTTATTTACAGAAAAGTAATTTTCTATCAGCCCGTCTGTATGTGACAGTCTGTTTGTTTCATCCATAAAATAACCGTGTGATGAATTTACCGAAAAACCGGCGCCGAGGTCTTTATCCAGATCAAGATGAGCAGAAAATACAGGATCGTAATCTTCATTTATCGCGTAATATCCGTTTATACCGGCATTTATAAAGAATTTTCTGTAGAAAGAGGAATTGATGTATGTAAGATTGCCGGCATCCTTTTCGTTGGTCATACCCAGCATCGCGTCAAAATGTTTTATAGAGTCTGAATACGAGAATTTATCGTAAAAGTTGAAGATATTTGAACCTGAATATGATTCATTGTATATATGAACGAATGCGATCCTGTTGTCATAAGTTCTATATAATTTATGGTCAAAATAAACAGCGGATCTTACCGTTTCGGTTTTGATTTTAGCTGAATCTGAATCTAATCTGTATTTATCTTCTATCAAATAATTAGTTTCGAAATGTGGTTTTAAGGAAAACATTTCCGGCAAGTTTAATTTCAATCTAAAATTTTGTTTTTCGTAAGGGAATTTGAAATTATCCGTGTATTCTCTTTTATCTTTCCAGTCCATGATCTCGCCTGAAAGATGAAATGAAAAGTCTTTGGAGACATTCTGAAAAATATCGGCGGAAAGATTTCTGTAATTAAAAAAAGCATCCCTGTATTTTATTTCCGTAACGGGGATTTCCGTATTATAATTTTTTGTAAAAATATAAAGAGAGATTCCCGGATTTTGTACAGACCGCTCATCAATAATAATGTTATCTATCTGATCAACCGATAAAAATGAAAGGTCATTCACATCTCGGCCGAAATAAATATCATCTATATACAAAGTAATACCGCTTGAAACTTTACCGGCGCGTATAAATTCTGCCGGCTGGCCGATAATTCCGTAACTGAAGCCCTGCAGAACCGTTATTTTCGACAAAAGATCGTAAATATCCCTTGAAGCAGTATTTTTAACAGATTCGCTATCAATTACGATCATTTTGGGATACATACAAACGGAAATCAATAAAAGTACAAAGTGTATGTAGGTTTTAAAACGCATAATTTAAGAAAAGGGTAGAAACAGT